>Ga0209702_10006481_pt1 | contig 15000 bp, 16 predicted proteins | sample FRY01_FD_187210 | JGI IMG/M metagenome (GOLD analysis project Ga0209702, IMG submission 187210) | Freshwater microbial communities from Lake Fryxell liftoff mats and glacier meltwater in Antarctica - FRY-01 (SPAdes) (version 2) | ecosystem: Environmental > Aquatic > Freshwater > Ice > Glacier... | reverse complement strand
AAGACCACAGGCTAAATCGCAACTTTTACAAGGGGGTAGTGGGCGATAATATCAATATTATGCTTGCAGCAGCAGGTTTTAACTTCAAAAGGATGATGAATAAATATAAATCATCTTTTTGGCACTTCTTTCAAACCCTTATTTTTAAAATTATTGAAGTCATGAATTTTAATTTAAAAATAAAAATGGCTTTTTAAGGCTCGACTATATAGTAAACCACTTATTGCCATTGGCAATTTGATAGCTGTTAAACAAATTGAGTTTTGAAAGCCCAACCATTGTCAACTTTTTGTTAATGTAGTGATAGGTGTCCCATTCTCTAAAAACCCAAAAAATTTTGTGAGTAGCAGTTTTTAAGAAAGGAGCGTTTAAAAATATATAAAGTCCGATAACTAAAAAGAATACTTTATTCGTTTTTGACAACTTGCTCCCTAATCTTAATTCGCTAACGAATGAAAGCCATGCAGGGGCTTGCAGTTTTATTTTGGGGACTATTAAGTATAAGCACAACCATGAAAAGTGCATTAAAATGCCGATGTTTAAGAAAAAAGTTATGCTAATATTGAAGGTTAGAATCCAAAGATAAAAAATGAACCTTGTTTTTTTAAAAACGAAAAACAAAAGCATCGTGGTTTGGAAAAACAAAAACAAATAAGAAGAAAAGCTAGAAATCATTGAAAATAAATCATAGTTACTCTGATTTAAAGATTGAAAAAAAGAAAAGTGTCTTGATAGAAAAGGATTGCAAAGTATTTTTCCAAAGGCAATGCCATTTCTCCAATGCATATCTTCAAAATGGCTAAAAACGGAAACAAAATGAAGAATGCCCCAAAGAAAAGCTGCTAAATATTTTGCACCTAATATCCTAGACAAAAAAGATGATTCAGATATTTCACTCTGTTAAAGTTTTTCATTGTTGTAACTATAAATCATTAGGTAAAAACAAAGAAATGAAACCACATTTGACATGACATTATGACAAAAGAAATAGTCGTCAAATTTATATTGTGTTAATAATTAAGCTGCCGCAAACCAATGCGTTTTTTTTTTCCAATAAAGAACCCAATTAATATTAAAAAATAAAAAGCAGTGAAAACAATTTCTTCTCGCAATAAACTGTTTTGATAAAAATAATAGCTTATAGAAATTTGAGCTGCTTGAATAAACAATAAAACAGCCATTAGTTTTGCTATTAAATTGAACTTAAATTTTCCGTGAATGAGTGTTTCGTTTGTCAATACCATCGTTTTAATAGTCTGTTTTTTGTTTGTGGGTATGCATTCATTAAACTTCAATATTAACGCAAAGTTTCTGCAAATATGTTAAAAATAAATCAATTACTTTTGCATGGTGAATTTTAATAGAAGACAACTCTCAAATGATGGGTTATTAAACATATACAAAAATCTTTTGTACCCTAGGATTATTGAAGAAAAAATGTTGATTCTTTTGCGTCAAGGCAAGATAGGCAAATGGTTTAGCGGCATTGGGCAAGAGGCAATTTCTGTTGGCGTTACAATGGCGTTGCAACCCGATGAGTATTTGTTGCCGTTGCACAGGAACTTAGGGGTTTTTACAACTCGCAAAGTGCCTTTCAAAAAACTATTTGCACAATGGCAAGGCAAAAAAAGCGGCTTTACAAAAGGCAGAGACAGAAGTTTTCATTTTGGCACAAATGAATACCATATTGTTGGTATGATTAGTCATTTGGGTGCTATGTTGGGGGTTGCCAATGGCATTTCTTTGGCCCATTTGTTGAATAAAGACAAGAAAATAAGTGTTGTTTTTAGTGGCGATGGGGGAACAAGCGAAGGCGATTTTCATGAAGCAATGAATGTGGCTGCGGTTTGGCAATTGCCCGTTATTTTTTTGATAGAAAACAATGGCTACGGACTAAGCACCCCAAGCAACGAGCAGTTTCGTTGCAATCAATTTATAGATAAAGGCATTGGCTATGGCATGGAGGCCTATCAGATAGATGGCAACAATGTTTTGGATGTTTATAGTAAAGCAACGGAGCTTGCAGAGAGCATGCGCAACTCGCCAAGGCCAGTTTTGCTAGAGTGTATGACTTTTAGAATGAGAGGACACGAGGAAGCAAGCGGCACAAAATATGTGCCTCAAGAGCTGTTTGAAGAATGGGGTAAAAAAGACCCAATTAGCAACTACGAAAGCTTTCTGATGACCGAAGGGGTTTTAACCGAAACCTTGAAAACAGAAATATACAATGAACTAAAACATGGCATGGACGATGATTTGGCGGCTGTTTTTGCTGAGCCAGAAGTAGTTGCTAATATCGAAGAAGAAATTTCAGATGTATATGCACCATACACGCAAGAGATAATACCGCCTGCCACAAATGCCGAAAGCACCAAACGCTTGGTGGATGCCATTAGCGATGGTTTAAGACAAAGCATGGAGTGCCATAAAAATACGGTTTTGATGGGACAAGATGTTGCCGAATATGGCGGTGTTTTCAAAATTTCGGATGGTTTTGTTAAATTATTTGGTAAAGAGCGAGTAAGAAACACACCCATAACGGAATCTTCTATACTAGGCGCAGGCTATGGTTTGTCCATTAAAAAATATAAAGCCATTGTAGAGATGCAATTTGCCGATTTTGTAACCTGTGGGTTCAATCAGATAGTAAATAATTTAGCCAAAAGCCATTACCGATGGGCGCAAGCAGCCGATGTTGTGGTGAGAATGCCAACGGGCGCTGGCGTTGGGGCAGGCCCATTTCATAGCCAAAGCACCGAGGCTTGGTTTTTTCATGTGCCTGGCTTAAAAATCATTTATCCTAGCAATCCGTATGATGCCAAAGGATTGCTTTGTGCGGCCATCAACGACCCAAATCCTGTCATGTTTTTTGAACACAAAAACTTGTATCGCAGCATCGAAGGACAAGTGCCAGACGATTATTACACCTTAGAAATAGGCAAAGCAGCAGCCGTTGCTTCGGGCAATGATTTAAGCATCATAACTTATGGTTGGGGTGTGCAATGGGCTTTAGAAATTACAAAAAAACTAAACATCCATGCAGAAATAATAGACTTGCGTACGCTCTTGCCTTGGGACAAAGCAGCCGTGCAAACAGCAGTAGAAAAAACAGGCAAAGCCTTGGTTTTGCATGAAGACACGCTCACGGGAGGCATAGGCGCAGAGATTGCCGCATGGATTGGCGAGCATTGTTTTTCAAAACTAGATGCCCCCGTAAAACGCATTGGCAGCCTAGACACCCCTGTGCCTTTAGCAAAAGATTTGGAAGATAATTTTTTAGCTAAAAAACAGTTAGAAGATGGTTTGTTGGACTTGATGGCTTGGTAGTGGGGGGAAGAGAAAAATTGTAAGTTGAAAGTTTTTGGGAGTAAATATTTTCTGAGGATGGGAAACCTTTATATTTAGTTTTTTAAACAAAAGACGGCTGAAAACTTGATGCGAAAAACAACTTGTCCCATCTTTGAAGGGAAGAATAATTTAAGCACGAAAACCCAGTTTCGACAAAATGAGAATAACAAATGCGACTAAAACAAATCTTTTTTTAATGTAAAAATTGTGTCCTTTTTCTGTTTTTAAAATCAAGTTATTAAGAATTATTTCCAGTTATTTTTCTAATTTATCCATTTTCGCAACATAAAGGCTATTGAGATTTGTGGTTTATCAAAGATCCCCTGTGCTCAGTCCATGACTGACTTAAAAGCTTTTTAAAAAATAACCAAAACGCAAAAAAATAGTTTTCAATGATCGATGGTTAATGATAAATGAGTACACAATTACTTAAAGAAACGGTGTTTTTTTAACAACGGCTTTTAAGCCTTTATCTCTAATTTCTATAAAAATCTCTGTGTCTGCTTTAGCATATTCTGTGAAAACATAGCCCATGCCAATAGCTTTTCCTAAACTGGGCGATTGCGTGCCAGATGTAACCTCTCCTATTGTGTCGCCTTCGGCATTTTTTATTAAATAATGTTGTCTTGGAATGCCTCTGTCAATCATCTCGAAGCCTACTAGTTTTTTGTCAACGCCATTTTCTTTCAGCGATTTGTGGTAAGCGCTGTTAACAAAATCTTTTGTAAATTTAGTAATCCAACCCAATCCTGCTTCTATTGGGGAAGTGGTGTCGTTAATATCATGGCCATAAAGGCAAAATCCTTTTTCTAATCTTAAAGTATCTCTGCAACCCAGTCCACACGGTATAATTTCAAAATCTTTACCCGCTTCAAAAACGGCATTCCACAATTTTTTTGCCTCTTTGTTAGCAACATAAAGTTCAAAACCGCCAGCACCTGTGTATCCTGTATTAGAAATAATAACATTGCTAATGTCTGCCATCGTGCCAATTTTAAAACTATAATATTCCATGCCAGATAAATCCACGGCTGTTAATTTTTGCAACACTTTAATAGCATTTGGACCCTGAACAGCAAACAAACTCATGCCCGCGCTCACATTTTCCATTTGCACCCCAAAGGTATTATGCGAAGCTATCCAATCCCAATCTTTTTCAATATTTGAGGCATTAACCACTAAAAAGTATTCATTGGCATTCACCCTATAAACTAACAAATCGTCAACAATACCGCCCGTATTATTTGGCAAACAGCTGTATTGCACCTTGCCATCTTCCAATTTTGAGGCATCATTGCTACACACCAATTGAATTAAATCCAAGGCTTTATCGCCTTTTAAAACAAACTCGCCCATGTGCGAAACATCAAAAACACCAACATTGTTTCTTACAGCATTGTGTTCCTGAATAAGGTTAGAATATTGTACGGGCATATTATAGCCAGCGAAAGGAACCATTTTGCCACCAAGGGCAATGTGCAAATCATTTAGTTCAACTAGTTTTAACGATTGAGAATTTTCCATTTATAAATTACAGGTTTTTTTAAAGCAACAAAGATAAACCATTTTTTTGAAACCAATTTAAAATTTAGAACAGTCCATTTTTTTTGTGCGAAGCTTCATCCTGCTCTCCGCTTACAATCTTGCAGCTTAAGCTTTTAGATTTATTGAATTTTGAATTTTGAATTTCGGTATCCGTAGAGGCGATTTGCATTCGCACCTGTCCTCAACAGCATCAGTAGAACAAGTCTCGCCCCTGCCATTTTTTCGCTCTCTCGCAAGATGAGAGCAATGGCTTTGGTTAAAATAATTGGAACTATTGCCTATTGCCAAACCATTTAATTGGTTAATGTTTTCAATATTAAATTTGGTTATTGAAACTGCCTTTATCGCTCTAACGGCATTGTTTTCGACAACCATTTTTTTAAACAGTTGCAAAAAAAACCAAATTGAACGATACAATGGCATTATGGATTATCCTCAATTAATGAAAGACTAATTTCTTTTTAAAGATAGCAATTATTGGATTTACAAAAACTCTGCTACAGCTACATTAGATAATTTTGCGGTGATAGATTTTGAGAAACAAAGTAATTGGAATTGCGAACAAGCAGGAAGAAATAGTCTCTGATACGAAGAATATAAAACATATAGAATTTTTAGGACTAAAATTCAAAAATAAATTTACAAGGGTATCATTATAATTTAAGTATTGAAAAAGAAAAATTTCATGCTAAATTTATTTTTAGAGGCATTAATTACTTTTATAAAAATGAACAAAGATTATCGACAACAAGACACAGACTAAATTGGTCAGCTTTATATTGACAACAAAAAGCTTGAGCAATAAATCAAACAAGGTATTGTTACTTATTCAGAATGCAAAAATAAGATTTGTTGTTCAGTTTCATTATTTGCTTAATTCGTTCAGTATATTGAAGAATGTTATATTGCCTGGATTTAAACTTGACAAATTGGCCGAAGAGGAATTAATAAACAATGTACTTGAATTGACTAAAAACCTAGGTATAGAAAAGCTTGCGCACAAAATGGCTTATCAATTTTCTGGTGAAAAAAACAAGGTGTTGCCATTGCACAATCTATGATAAACAATCCACTTATAATTATGTGTGATGAACCAATAGGCAACCTAGACAATAAAAACACGAATTTTGTTTTTGATATATTCAAAGAACTAACAATAACCTACAACAAAACGCTTTTGGTTGTAACATATGATTTGCATTTTGCAGAAAACACGAAGCGCATTATCACAATGGATAACGGCAGAATAGTTTCTTAAACAAAAAACCATAGGCACAAAATAAAGGATACTAAAATAACATTGTTAATAATTTCATTTTAAAATTTAAAACAAAACCTTACTTCTGACCCACTTATATTAATACATATTATGAAAAAAACAATTATTCTATCAATGGTTTTAGCTGCAACTTCTTTCTTGTCTGCTCAAACTTCAAAAGGCTCAATGATGCTAGGTGGTTCTTTGAGTTTTAATTCAGGAAAAGATGAAAGCACTGATATTAACGGAGGCACTAGTATGGTTACTGATGAAACAAAAATCAGGGATTTAAATTTTACGCCATCATTTGGCTATTTTGTTGCCGACAAGTTAGCTGTGGGCTTAGTTTTTAGTTTAGCTTCGAATAGCATGACCACTACAGTTCCAAATGCAACAGGTTTTTCTAAAAAAGAGGAAAAACAAGTATTAAGTGGCGCAGCATTTGGATTATTTTTAAGAAAATATTTAATGACCAATGAGAAATTTGGATTTTACGGACAAGCCTCATTTGTAAGAGGTTCATACAAAGTTGAGGAAACCTATACTTTAGCAAATGGCAACTCTACTAAAGATTTAGCAAAAGGTCCAGCTACCATTGCAGATTTAAGCGCAGGCATTGTTTACTTTCCTTCAAAAAGAATAGGCCTTCACGCAGGATTCGGAGGATTGGGTTGGTCTAAAATATCAATAACCTCAAGTGAATCTACAAGCCCTAATGCTTCATCTAATTTTGAATCAAGCGGTTTTAATTTTAATTTGAATAGTGCATCTATCAATTTTGGTTTTTCTTACTTCTTTGGCAGATAATAAATAGATTTCAATAAACTTTTATTTAAAAAAGGCACTTTTAGGAGTGCCTTTTTTTATGCTTTGAGGCAGCCAAATTTAATGCCATTTATGAGAAAACAATTTCTAAAAAAGAAAAAATACGCCAAAAAAATTTGTTTATACAATTTGTGCTTTAAAAACCGCTGGATAAAAACTGTTGTCAATTATGGCGTTTTTCTCAATCTATGAAATCCTTAAACAAGTAATTTATAAAAAAATGATTACTTTTGCACCACAAAAATGTGGGAATCATTAGCTAATTTTATTTTAAGGGCCAAGTATTACATTCTTTCAACCATTGCTATTTTATCTTTGGTTATGTTGTTTTTTGCAAGCAAAGCCGAATTGGCATACAACATGCAAAAACTTGTGCCAGCCAATGATCCAGATTTAATAGATTATGAAAAATTTAAAGCCGAATTTGGAGATGATGGCAACAAACTAATCATAGGTTTTAGGTCTGATTCTATTTTTTTAGAAAAAATATTTAACGACTTACTTACAAGCACAAAAAAAATCCAAAAAATAGACGGTGTGTATGATGTGCTTTCGTTAACCAATCTATACAACTTAAAAAGAAATGATAGCTTAAGAAGTTTTGAGTTATTGGCCGTTAGCCCAACAAATGTTGATCAGAAAACCCTAGACAGCCTAAAAACGGAAATTCTTGACTTAAAATTTTATGAAGGACTGATTTACAACCCATCCACCAAAGCCAATCTCATTGTAGTTTCCTTAGACAAGGTTAAATTAGACAGCAAATACAGAACAGAAATAATTGACTCTATACATCACCTTGCAGAGATTTTTGGAAAGAATAATAACTTGGAAATGCACTACAGCGGTTTGCCTTATGTTCGACATATCCTTTCTACAAAGGTTAAAAACGAATTGGTTTTTTTCACAATGTTGGCTTTATCGGTAACCGCCCTTTTGTTTTGGCTCTTTTTTAGAAGTGTTTCAAATTTGGGAATTGTTTTAATCGTGGTTATCTTGTCTGTTGTATGGAGCGTTGGCTGGCTAGGTATTTTAGGATTCAAAATAACTCTGCTCACAGGATTAATACCCGCCATTATGATTGTTATTGGCATTCCAAATTGCATTTATTTAATCAATAAATACCATGATGAATACAGCAAACATAATAATAAAATAAAAGCACTTCAAAGAGTCATCTCTCGAGTTGGGTCAGCCACGGTTTTAACCAATTTAACCACTGCAATAGGGTTTGGTGTTTTTTATTTCACAGACACTTTGCCTTTAAAACAATTTGGTATAGCAGCATTCTTGAGTGTTCTTTCTGTATTCATTTTGTCGCTAACTATCATCCCCATTATATTTAGCATCTTTAAAGCGCCAAACCAAAAACACATCAAGCATTTAGAGAATAGATGGATAAAAACCACCGTATTATGGATACACAACATGGTTTTTTTCAAAAAAAGAATCATCTATTACTTTGCTTTGGTTTTGATTGTTTTTTCTATTTTTGGAATGCTGAAATTGCGTCCATTGGTGTTTATGGTTGATGATATTCCTCATAAAGACAAACTTTATCAGGATCTTCAGTTTATGCAAAGTAATTTTAAGGGGGTTATGCCTTTCGAAATTATTATTGACACAAGAGAGAATGACGGATTGAAGAATCCTGTTACTTTACAAAAAATATATAAACTCCAGAAGAAATTAGAAAACCAAGACAACTTTTCGAGAGCAATTTCTATGGTCGAGATTTTAAAATTTGCAAATCAAGCTTATAATGAAGGAGACCCTCGTTATTATAGATTGCCCAATAACATTGATTTGGTAGAAATTGCCAATTATTTACCTAAAGGAAAGGGAAAAAACAAGGTATTGAGATCTATGGTGGATAGCAATTTTAGAAAAGCCAGAATAAGTATTCAAATGGCTGATGTTGGGTCAGAGAAAATGGAGGAAATAAACAAAGAGGTTACTGAAATAATTTCAGATATTTTTCCTACCGAAGATTACGATATTAAGGTTACAGGCACATCAATTATATTTTTAAAAGGCAATAAGTTCTTGGTTAGCAGTTTGGTTCAGAGTGTTATTATTGCTTTTATAATCATTGCACTGCTAATGGGCATGCTTTTCACATCCTTCAAAATGATTATTGTATCATTGATACCCAATGTTATTCCACTTTTGATTACTTGCGGTCTTATGGGACATTTTGGAATTCCTTTAAAACCATCTACCATATTGGTTTACAGCATTGCTTTTGGCATATCTGTGGATGACACAATACATTTTTTAACCAAATTTAGACATGCCTTGAAAGACACAAAATTATCTGTTTCGGACGTTCTTTCCATTACAATTAAAGAAATGGGGCAAAGCATGATTTACACATCCATTGTCTTGTTTTTTGGTTTTATAATATTCACTTTTTCAAATTTTCAAGGAACCGTATCCTTGGGGCTATTAACTTCTGTTACACTAATAGTAGCAATGTTTAGCAATCTATTTGTATTGCCGGCTCTTATTATGAGTTTTGAAAAAGGATTAAACCCGAAAGACGAATTGAAAGAAGCAATAATTGAAATAGAAAATAAAGTAGAATAAAAAGAACATGAATAATAAAGAAGAAATTAAGTTTTTAAATGGCCCCCAATCTAGGTTTAAAGACTTTTTATTTGCCATTAAAGTGTTGAGAGAGTTTATTAAAGGCTTCAGGGTTTTGCATTTTGTGGGTCCATGTATTACCGTTTTTGGTTCTGCTAGATTTCATGAAGACCATCCTCATTATGCCACAACAAGAGAATTGGCTGGAAAAATTGCTAGAAAAGGCTTTACCATAATGACAGGTGGAGGCCCAGGGATAATGGAAGCCGCAAACAGGGGCGCAAGAGAAGTAGGCGGAAGATCAGTTGGTTGCAATATTGTTTTGCCTTTTGAGCAGTCTGAAAACCCCTATTTAGATAAATTTACCAATATCAAATTCTTTTTCGTGAGGAAGGTGTTGCTGCTAAAGTATTCTTATGGATTGGTGGCTATGCCTGGGGGGTTTGGGACATTAGACGAACTATTTGAGGTGTTAACACTCATACAAACTACCATGATAAAAAGGTATCCTGTAGTTATTTTTAATCGCGAATATCACAAAAAACTATTGGAATATATAGACGATATGTTATTAAATAAAACCATCAGTAAAGAAGATTTAGATTTGTTTTTAGTAACCGATGATATTGACGAAGCAGTGGAATATATTGTAAAAAACACGATTATACCATTCGAATTAAATAAAATAAAAAGAAACACATTTTTAGGAGAATAAAAAATAAATGAAAGATATAACAAGAAAACCTAGCGAATCGTTTACGATTATGAATGAAATTGTGTTGCCGAATGACACAAACACGCTCAATAACTTAATGGGCGGAAAGCTTTTGCATTGGATGGATATTGCCGCTGCCATTTCTGCTCAAAAACACAGTAATGCTATTGTAGTTACGGCAAGCGTAGATGGCGTTTCATTTAAAGAACCCATAAGATTGGGAGATGTTGTAACGCTTGAGGCTTATGTTACAAGAGCATTTAATACTTCAATGGAGGTTTTTATAGAAGTGTATGCGCAAAATATTCCAAGAGGTGAAAAATATAAATGCAACGATGCTTATTACACTTTCGTGGCTTTAGATTCTAGACACAAACCATCTGCTGTTCCACAAATTCAACCTGAATCTGAAGCAGAAATTAACAAATATGAAGGTGCAATTAGAAGAAGACAAGTGCGTTTAATCATGGCTGGAAAAATGCAACCTAATGACGCAATGGAGCTTAAAGCTTATTTTACAGACAAATAAAAATTATGCGTCTGTTTTAGGCGCACTTTCATCTGCTACTGCTGTTCCTAATATTTGTGGCTCAGTTTCGATAGGTGTAGGTGTTTTTTCTGCGCCATCAAATTTATCTTTGATATTTTCTAACACATCTGAAGCTTTGTCTTTCAATTCATCAAATTTGTTTTCTACTTTATCTAAATAAGGCTCAGCTTTCACTTTTAGCTCGTCAATCTTATTTTCCATTTTGTCTAAATAAGGTTCAGCCTTCACTTTCAGCTCATCAAATTTATCTTCGGCTTTGTCTATCCACTCCTCGGCTTTATCGCTGATGTTTTCTACCGCATCTTCTACTTTGTCTTTAAGGTTTTCAACAAAACCTTTTATTTCTGCTTTCACTTCTTTTTTTATTTCAAAAGTGGTTTCAGTAATAGTTGCGCTAGTTTTAGCAGCAGTTGTTTCAATTTGTTCTGGTTTTGAACCAAAAAAGGATTTAATTTTGTTTAAAATGCTCATTGTATTTTTTTATAGCTGACAAATGTAGGTTTATTTTATTAATGTAAAAAAAATAATTTATTGTTTATTTTTGGAATCTAGCCAATTTTTCAAAATTGATAATCCATTTTGGGTTAAAATGGCTTCAGGATGGTATTGAATGCCAGTAATTGGCAAACTATTATGCTCAAAACTCATACATTCATTATTTATGGTTTCTGCAGTTTGTTTTAAATCAGTTTTTTCTAAATTGCTCAAAACCAAGCTGTGATATCTGCAAACATTAAACTTTGCTGGTAAATTTTTATAAATGCCCAATTGATTGGTTTTTATTTCAGATACTTTTCCGTGCATTGGCAAAAAGGCGTGGCGCAAGGTGGCACCAAAAAATTCTCCCAAAGCTTGATGGCCTAAACAAACACCCAAAATAGGGTATTCTAAATAGCAAGTTTCTATAATTTTCATTAAATTTCCAGCATCCTGCGGCCTGTTTGGCCCTGGCGAAAGCACAATTTTATCAAATTCTAAGCTAAAAATGGATGCTGCGTCTATTGCATCGTTTTTCACTACAACAACTTTCTCTCCCAATTGCTCAAAATAATCTTTTAGGTTGAAAGTAAAGGAATCGTAATTATCAATAAGCAGCAGCATGGCTTATTTGCCAATGTAATTAGATGGCGTTATGCCCAACAAGTATTGTTTTGTATCATTGTCTATTTCAAGCGAATTTACAAAATTATGTATTTCTTGCTCGCCAATATGGCTATTGGTTCTTGTCAAATCTTTCAAAGCCTCATAAGGATTTGGGTAAGCAATGCTACGCAAAACCGTTTGAATTGCCTCGGCCACAACTGCCCAATTTTGGTTCAAATCTTGCGCTATTGCGGCTTGGTTCAAAATCAATTTGCTCATGCCTTTTGTTAAACTAGAATATGCAATTAAACAATGTGCAAAAGGCACTCCAATATTTCGCAAAACAGTTGAATCCGTTAAGTCTCTTTGCAATCTTGAAATAGGTAGTTTTGCAGACAAATGTTCAAATATTGCGTTGGCAATGCCTAAATTTCCTTCTGCATTTTCAAAATCTATTGGGTTTACTTTGTGAGGCATTGCGCTGCTGCCAATTTCGCCTGCTTTTAGTTTTTGTTTAAAATAATCCATTGAGATATATTGCCAAATATCTCTCGAAAAATCTATTAAAATCGTATTAATTCTTTTAAAAACATCAAACATAGCCGCCAAATTATCGTAATGTTCTATTTGTGTGGTTGGGAAACTGCGGTTCAATTTTAAAACATCATTCACAAAAGATGCACCAAAGGCATGCCAATCTTTGTTTGGAAAAGCTACGAAATGGGCATTAAAATTACCCGTTGCACCTCCAAATTTGGCAGAAAAAGGTATTTGATTCAATTGAAGGATTTGTGCATCTAATCGGGCAACGAAAACCATTATTTCTTTGCCCAACATTGTTGGACTAGCTGCCTGACCATGGGTTTTTGCCAACATTGGCAGTGCTTTGTATTGTTCTGCAATTTCAGAAAGTACATGTCTCACTTTCAATAACTCAGGATTGATAACTTCTGTTAAGGCATCTTTTAAACTTAAGGGAATGGCGGTGTTGTTAATGTCTTGACTGGTCAGCCCAAAATGTACCCACTCTTTAATTGCTCCAAGATTTTGGGTGTCTAAAAATTCTTTAATAAAATACTCAACAGCCTTAACATCATGATTGGTTGTTTTTTCAATGTCTTTTATCTTTTGCGCATCTTGTTCAGTAAAATGATGGTAGATATTTCTTAAAACATTTATTTCATTGCTTGTTAAAGGGGTTTCAAAACCTTTTATTTTTTGGCTATTTAAGAAAATTAGGTACTCAATTTCTATTAATACTCTGTATTTTATCAATCCATATTCAGAAAAAAATGGGGCTAAAACTTCAGTTTTAGAACCGTATCGTCCGTCAATGGGGCTTATTGCACTTAAATTGGTGAGTTGCATGCTGCAAAAATAACCCAAAATTGCAATAGTTTCTTAATTTTTAGTCAACGAGTTATGCCACCCAAATTGGACTTATCTGCCATCTAACAAATTGCCCAAACCGCCCAAAATTGAGCCTTCTTCTTTTCTTTTGAATCCACCGTAACTAATAATTTTTGAAGCCAATCTGCTGATTGGCAAACTTTGCACCCACACTTTTCCGGGGCCTTGCAAGGTTGCAAAAAATAAACCTTCGCCACCAAACATCATGTTTTTTATACCTCTTATAAATTGAATATCATATTGCACCGTGCTTTCAAAACCAACAATACAGCCGGTGTCTATTTTTATCATTTCGCCATGTTTCAGTTCTTTTTCCATCACATGGCCTCCGGCATGAACGAATGCCATGCCATCGCCTTCTAGTTTTTCCATTATAAATCCTTCGCCACCAAACAAACCGGTTCCCAATTTTCTCTGAAACTCAATGCCCACAGAAACCCCTTTTGCAGCACACAAAAAAGCGTCTTTTTGACAAATTACTTTACCATTCATTCTTGACAAATCCATGGCTATGATTTTGCCAGGATAAGGGGCCGCAAAAGTAACGGTTTTTTTCTCTCTTCCAGCGTTTGTAAAGGCTGTCATAAACAAGCTTTCGCCTACAATCAATCTTTTGCCAGCAGACATCAATTTACCTAAAAAACCGCCTGTTTCAGCACTGCCATCGCCAAAAATAGTTTCCATTTGAATGTCTTGGTCCATCATCATAAAACTGCCGCTTTCTCCAATAGCGGTTTCTTGAGGGTCGAGTTGAATTTCTACACATTGCATTTCTTCGCCAATAATGCGGTAATCTATTTCGTGGTTATACATGGCGCAAATTTGAAGATAATTTCGCTATTTTTTAATGAATTTAGATAAAAAGAAGTTTTTGGTGGTTGGGGGGGTAATAGACTAACTTATTATTTCTATTAAACAAAAAACATAAAGATATATGACATTAGAATAGATAGAATACTATTTTGGCCGAGGAGAAATGTTATCACTAAGTTTGCCAGTAAAAAATTTTCCCTTGGTTGTCAAAATGGCATACATAGTATCGATATTTTCAGAACTGTATTTTTCATAATAGGGAAACAAAAACATTTCTTTGTTGCGGAAAAGATATAATGTACCTTTTGTTAAATACCTACTAAGAACTAAAAATTCACCTTTTATTCGCCAGGTGCCAAAGTTTGAAATCAATTTATTGCAAAATCCATACTTAAATGTTGAGTCACAATTTAGCATAAACATCATAGAAGGCGCTTGTTTGAAATAATCTTTACCAAAAACTTCTAAGAGATATTTTTTTTGAGAAGAACTAGGTTTAGATGTGTAATAATTTCCGCAAACTAATTTGTTGTTATTTGAGACATGCTCAAATAACAACAAAAAGGAAACAACGATACATATTTTAATCATTGAATGTTTAACTTATTCAGAGCTTCATTTTTAGGTATATTTGAATACTCATTAATATCAGATTCAATATTATTTAGTCGAGCCTTAAAAAGCCATTTTTATTTTTAAATTAAAATTCATGACTTCAATAATTTTAAAAATAAGGGTTTGAAAGAAGTGCCAAAAAGATGATTTATATTTATTCATCATCCTTTTGAAGTTAAAACCTGCTGCTGCAAGCATAATATTGATATTATCGCCCACTACCCCCTTGTAAAAGTTGCGATTTAGCCT
>Ga0209702_10006475_pt1 | contig 15011 bp, 17 predicted proteins | sample FRY01_FD_187210 | JGI IMG/M metagenome (GOLD analysis project Ga0209702, IMG submission 187210) | Freshwater microbial communities from Lake Fryxell liftoff mats and glacier meltwater in Antarctica - FRY-01 (SPAdes) (version 2) | ecosystem: Environmental > Aquatic > Freshwater > Ice > Glacier... | reverse complement strand
CTGAGGCCGCAATCCGAGTGGTATCTCGCAGCCCCGGCCCGGCCAGCTCCATCCACTCTGGGGCGGCTCCGATTAACTGCTTAGCCATTAACGAGGCCACGATCTGCGGCAGATGGGAAACTCTTGCCACCGCGGCGTCATGATCAGCTGCGCTCAGTTCAATTGCTACCGCGCCCAGCATTGAAATTAACTGGAGCACCAATGACTTTGCCGCTGGGTCGGTGGCTGCATCTGGGGTTAGCACCCAACTGCGGCCTTGAAATAGATCAGCCCGGGCAGCACTGGCCCCGCCTAACTCGCGCCCGGCCATCGGGTGGGTCGGCAAAAACTTGGTTGCTAGCCCTGAAATTGCCTCAATGTGTTGTAAAACTTCAGCCTTAACACTACCTACATCCATAAATGTTGAGTTTGGGTTTAGTTCAAACTCTCTTCCTATGACTAGTGGCAGCAGTGGTGTGGGAAGAGCAAAGATGACCAACTCTGGCTCGATTATCTCTACCCCACCGACTAAATCAGTGGCCAAAGCTTGGGCATTAAGGTCGGCATCCACCATCTGCACCATCACCCCTTTTTGCACCAAACCCAGCGCAATAGAGGTTCCGATTAGGCCGGAGCCTATGACTCTTACCTTGGTTAGCGGGTGTGAGCCCATTATTGGGCAATATCTCGGCGCAACGAGGCGGCGCCATGTAAATAAACATGTGAGATCTGATCCGGGCTCTTTTCAGTAGCAACATGGAGCATCGCTCTAATTGTGCGATCAAGTGCCCCTGGCACAGCAACCTCTACGGAACCAATTAACGGGACATTGGCAAAGCCCATCTCACGACAGGCGGCAGCTGGAAAAGCGGCGTTTAGATCTATGGTCGAGGTAAAAAAGACGGAAATCACATCTATAGGAGTTAAGTTATTGGCGGTTAAAACCGCCTCAATTAGCTCTTGTACGCCAGCTGCAATATCTGATGCCGTGTTTGCCGGAACTTGAATCGCTCCCCTAATCGCTCTTAATCCCATGGTGGAAGGGTACCTTTCTTAAGTTAAAAGTGTGAGCATTTAAATAGTAATAAGTTGATAAAACTGCAAAGCATTAAGAGTAGTTTTCGACTTTTAAAGTTTGAAATGGGCCACCAGGAGCAAGCAAATTTCCTCCAACAAAGATCGATAAGTCGGCATTGCTGCTTATTCCTGAGCGCGTTGTTTATCGATAAATCTATAATTCTGAATTTGATATCGACTTATTGATAAATTATCTTTTGTCTAAATATCGATTTAAGGGTAAGGCTTTAAAGATTTAAAGCCTTTTGTAGATTTAGCAACTCAGTATCATTGAGGTCTCGCCAACGTCCCTCCGGGGTATCCCCCAAAGAAATTGGACCAAACTTGGTTCGGATCAGACGCAGCACATCAACTCCGACCGCCTCCATTAACCGCCGGATAATGTGGTAGCGACCTTCATGAATTGTTACCTCTATCCATCTCGCCGAAAGCTGGCGAAAGGTGAGAACTCGTCCCATACCATCTTCTAACTCAACCCCTTTGAGTAATATCTTTTCCACTCCAGTTGGCAAAATGCCATCAAATTCGATGATGTAGGTTTTTTCCAAACCAAAGGAGGGATGGGTGGCCCGAAAGGTCAAATCTCCATCATTGGTAAGTAAAATCAATCCTTCTGAATCCTTGTCCAGCCGACCGACATGGAAAAGTCGTTCTTTGCGCAGATCAATAAAATCAGCTAATGAGGCACGGCCTTCTGGGTCGTACATGGTAGACAAAACACCCTTTGGTTTATGAAGTGCAAGATAACTCTTAGACAAAGTCCTTGTTATTGTCTCACCATCGACCATGACTTGATCTTTATCTGGGTCAAATTTGCTTCCCATTTCACGTACGGTGAAGCCGTTGACGGAAACTCGCCCAGCATCTATTAACTCATCTGCGCCGCGACGACTTGTGATACCAGCGTCCGCGATTATTTTATTAAGCCGCATTTGGGCCATGGCTATCCTCCCGACAGTCAGGAGATCAGGGTAACGGAAAGCTTACTCAGTTAGCGAATCGAGAATCTCATCCAAGCCATCCAGATCCGGTAGGTATGGCGCCAGCGCGGGCAAATCGGCCAGTGAGTTCAGGCCAAGTCGTTCCAAAAAGAAGCTGGTGGTTTGATACAAAATGGCGCCTGTCTCATGCTCGACTCCGGACTCCTCAACTAAGCCGCGGGTTACCAGCGTCTTCATTACCGCCTCGACGTTGACCCCGCGAATCGCCGATACCCGAGCCCTAGAAACTGGTTGGCGGTAGGCAATCACCGACAAGGTTTCCAGAGCGGCCTGAGTTAATCGAGATTGCTGGCCGTCTAACACAAACTTTTCCACAACGGCCGAATAATTTGGATGGCTATAAAATCGCCACCCCCCATTGATCTTACGAAGGGCAAAACCACGATCTTGGTAACTATTTTCCAGCGTAGCAAGGGCGACGGTGACTGACTCCACCGATTGTTCCAGTACTTGGGCTAAAACGATCTCACTCAAAGGTTCATCTACCACCATTAGGATCGCTTCTATCGAACGTTCAACTTCTACATTAGACATTTTCGCTACTTTCTGTCGAGTCATTCATATCTAGTACCACCGGGATATCAAACTCATCACTTACTTCGACCTCACCCTCCAGGCTGCCGGTCCAGCTAATATGAAGCTCGCCCATGGCAAATACCTGATCAAAGCGCAGCACACCTTGGCGGTAAAGATCTAACAGCGCCAAAAACCTTGCGACCACAACCATGGTGCTATCGGCATCTGAGATTAGATTTCGAAAACTTAAAGATTTTCCCCGGCGCAGCGCATCTACTACCCACCTGGACTCCTCTAAAACGCTAACCACGGGTGTGTAAAGGTGGGATAAACCCACTACCGGAGGGGTTTTTGGTGTCAATACTCGCTCGGCAATGGCGGCAAACCTAGCCGCCCCGACGCCGATTAATACCTCTGGTAGCAGCGCGGCCAACGCTGGATCTAGCGCAACTACCCGGGGAAATGATTTGCCGACCTGTGAAATCTGCTCATTAAAGGTAGATGCGATCTCTTTGAAGGCGCGATACTGCAGCAAACGCGCAAAGAGCAGATCCCGGGCTTCAAGGAGGGCTAAATCCTCTTCATCCTCAACCTCACCACTTGGCAGCAGCCGGGCCGCTTTAAGATCCAGCAAGGTGGCGGCAATAACCAAAAATTCAGTGGCTTGATCTAACTCCCAGCCCTGCCCGGTGGCCTCAAGTTGTCGAATAAAGGAGATGAACTCATCGGTGACCATGCTGAGTGAAACCTCAGTGACATCCATCTTATGGCGGGAGATAAGCTGCAAGAGCAGATCAAAGGGGCCATCAAAGTTGGCCAAATGCACCGAAAAGGGAGCTGGAACAGCGCTCATATCGCTACCTTTTTCCAGCGAAATCTCCATTGGGCAACCTTACTTCACGCTTGCCTGTTTTGTGGCGAACGCCTAGGCTCACCGCTATATCAGGAAAGAGGTTTGAAGATTGAGCGCTAAATCGACAATTGCAGAGGATGTGTCAACCACATCCACACTCCTTGGCAAAACCGCCAAAAACTTTCCTAAGCCTTCGCCATTGCCAGAACACGGCAATGCCAAGGTCATCTCCATCTTCAACCAAAAAGGTGGGGTTGGAAAAACAACCAGCACGATTAACCTAGGCGCGGCATTGGCCGAACTCGGCCGTCGGGTCTTGCTAGTTGATTTTGACCCCCAGGGCGCCTTGTCGCTCGGCCTAGGTGTTAACTCGCACGCGCTGCCACTTGAGCAAACCGTTTACTACGCGCTAATGACACCCACTGCCAATATTGATGAAATTATTTTGAAATCATCGGTACCTGGTTTGGATTTCTTACCAGCTAACCGGGATTTAGGAACAGCTGAAACCACGCTGGGGGCTGAAATTGGCGGACAGCAGTACCTAAGACGGGCCCTTGCCCCGCTTCGCGATTACTACGATGTTATTTTAATTGACTGTCAACCAACGATGGGACAGTTAACGATTAATGCATTGGTGGCATCGGATGAGGTAATTGTTCCGATGCAATGTGAGTACTTTGCATTGCATGGCTTTATCGAACTTAAAGGTAATTTAGATAAGGTAAAGAATTTTTTAAATCCAAATCTGCGCTTGATCGGAATTCTTGCGACTATGTATGACAAAAAGACATCGCATAATCGCCAAGTGCTGGAGCGAATTCTGGAACAGTTTCCGGAAGATGTTTTTGAAACTATTATTGCCAAAACAATTCGTTTCCCGGAAACAACAGTTGTTGGCGAACCGATTACCACATATGCATCATCATCCGGGGGCGCAGCTTCTTATCGTCGACTTGCCCGCGAATTAATTGCCAGAGGAGGCGCCAAATGACACGTAGAGCAAACTTGCCAGGTGCCGATGAACTTTTTCGTTCCACCGCACCAGCACTCAGTGCGGTACCGGCCCAGTCGGTACCAGAGTTTTCGGTTCCGCTATTACCACCTGCAATTGCCACACCTAAGACACCATCTTCTAAAAAAGGGGTTCGCACCATTCCGCGGCGCCGGGTTAGTACCGTTGATCGCTCACCCTCTGGCCGGGAACGTCATGATGAAAAAATAACGGTGTACCTATCCCCCGATGAATTATTTGAATTAGACCAAGCTCGGCTACAACTGCGCGGCGACTTAGGGCTTGCGGTAGATCGCGGTCGCATTGTTCGAGAATCTATTGCCGTCATCATCGCCGACCTTGAAGCCAAGGGTGAACAAAGTATTTTAGCCAGACGTTTGCGCGGTCTTTAAAAAAAGTATTACCTGGCTCTGGGATGAGCCATCGAATAACTTTCCCGAACTTTATCAATTGTGATTAGGGTGTAAATCTGCGTTGTAGTAACTGATGCATGGCCAAGCAACTCTTGCACCACTCGTATGTCGGCGCCGCCATCTAATAGATGGGTGGCGTAAGAATGTCTAAAAACATGCGGTGAAACCGGCCTGGTTAGACCGGCCGCTTGAGCGGCGGTTAAAACCATTTGCCAAGCTGATTGTCTAGAAATTCGCCCACCCCGTGTGTTTAAAAAAAGCGCGTTGGTTGATTTACTACTTTTCACCATAAGTTGTGGGCGCACCCGGATCAAATAATCATTAATAGCATTGGTAGCAAAAGCACCCAGCGGCACAATTCGCTCTTTTCCGCCCTTGCCCCTTAATTTTAAAGTAGTAATAACTGAGTCATCACTTGTGGCCGTACTTAAATCATTGGTATTAATCCCAATTAATTCACTGACCCGGGCGCCACTACTGTAGAGCAGCTCTAACATCGCCCGATCTCGCAAAGTAATTGGTTCACCTTGCCTGAATGCGGCCTCAATAATTGCAATGATTTCGGCAACGGTTAACGCCTTTGGCAAGCGCCGGGTAGATTTACTTGGTGCAATTTCTAAGGTGGGATTAGCAAAATCATGCTCTTGCGCTAAATGTTTAAAAAATGAGCGAAGGGTTGAGGCAATACGATTAATACTGGCAACCGACAAGTTGGCTCTGCGCATTGATATTTCAAACTCTAAAATACATTTTGGATCAACGGTGGCAAAATCTTTTGTGCCCAAAAAATCCTTAAACTTTGCCAGATCTCGCTGGTAAGCTGAAATTGAGTTTTTAGCTAACCCTCTTTCAATCTGTAAGTGATTTAGAAAGGAGGAGACGGCTAAATCAAAGTGCAACGCTTGCGTAACCATGTGCCTGCGCCACCACCGCATAATAAATTGTCCCACCTTGCACATTCAAACCTTTGGCCAGGTTTGCATCTTTTTGAAAAGCTGCTTCCCAACCTAAATTAGCGATCGACAAAGCAAAAGGTAAGGTGGCATTTGTTAGGGCATAGGTGGCGGCAACCGGCACCGCACCTGGCATATTTGCGACACAGTAGAAAATTGAGTTATGAACTTTAAAGGTTGGTTCGGCGTGAGTAGTTGGCCGGGAATCTTCAAAACAGCCACCTTGATCAATTGCGATATCAACCAAGACCGATCCGTGCTTCATCTGCGCGACAAGTGCATTAGAAACTAATTTGGGGGCGATGGCGCCATGGACCAGAACTGCGCCAATCACTAAATCAGCCTGGCGAACTTCCCGCTCAATTGCATGCTTTGAAGCCAGCAAGGTTTTAATTCGTCCGCCATAAATGGTATCGATGTACTGCAGCCGGGTGATGGATCGGTCAAAAACTATGACATCGGCGCCCATTCCAAGGGCCATTACCGCCGCATTTAAACCAGCTACACCGCCACCGATAACTACCACCCGACCCGGGGCAACCCCTGGCACACCACCTAATAAAACTCCGCGCCCGCCATGTGGCTTCTGCAGCGCGGTAGCACCAACTTGGGTCGCTAGGCGCCCAGCCACTTCGCTCATTGGCGCCAAAAGTGGCAAAGTTCCATTAACTTCCACCGTCTCATAGGCAATCGCTGTTACTCCGGATGCAACCAGCGCATCGGTACAGCTTTTCGAGGCGGCCAGATGTAGGTAAGTGAAAAGTATTTGGCCCCTTCGCAAATTTGCATACTCGGAAGGGATTGGCTCCTTCACTTTTAGGATCAGATCAGCCACCTGCCAAACATCGGCTGCCGTTGAAAGGATGTTGGCACCAGCCTGAATAAAATCTTCATTAGTGATGGCCGAACCGACGCCCGCCCCATCTTCAATAATTACTGAATGACCGGCCTGCACGAATTCGGATACACCTTCGGGTGTGATTGCCACCCGCGACTCGTGCACCTTTACCTCTTTTGGAACTCCGACGATCATTTTTTTCCTTTAGCTGACACCGCCGCCGCAATTAACCCGATAAAAAGCGGATGCGGCCTAGTTGGACGAGAACGCAGCTCGGGGTGAGCTTGCGTGCCTACATAGTAAGGGTGCACCTCTTTTGGCAATTCCACAAACTCAACTAGATCGCGCTCTTTGAACATGCCGGAAAAAACCAAACCGGCCTGCGTGATCTGATCCCGGTACTTGTTATTTACTTCATAGCGATGGCGGTGGCGTTCGGAAACTTGGGTTTGGCCATAGGTAGTTGCAACCACCGAGCCAGGCAGTAAATCGGATTGGTAAAGGCCAAGGCGCATCGTGCCGCCCATGTCGCCATTTCCAGAAACCACATCTTTTTGATCAGCCATCGTTGCAATCACGGGCGCACCAGAATCAGAGAACTCAGCTGAGTTGGCATCGATAATTCCAGCCAAATTACGGGCCGCTTCAATCACCATACATTGCAGACCTAAACACAAACCCAGGGTGGGAATCTGGTGCTCTCTGGCATATTTTAACGCGCCAACTTTGCCTTCAATTCCGCGCACACCAAAGCCACCCGGCACACAGATCGCATCTACATCTTGCAAATGTTTTTCGGCACCGGCTGGAGTTTCGCAATCATCACTTGCGATCCAGACAATCTCAACTTTCGCATCATTGGCAAAACCACCGGCACGCAGTGCTTCACACACCGAAAGGTAGGCATCCGGTAGATCAACATACTTTCCGACTAAAGCAACTTTGATGTGATGCTTTGGGTGGTGCACTTTTTCTAGTAGCGCATCCCATTCATCCCATTCCACATCGTGGCAAACAAAATTGAGCCTTTTGACAACGTAGGCATCTAAGCCTTCACTATGTAGCACCTTTGGAATGTCATAGATCGAAGGGGCATCAACAGCGGCCACCACCGCATCAATATCCACATCACACATCAAGGAAATCTTTTTCTTTACACCTTCTGGAATCTGGCGATCAGAGCGCAAAACGATGGCATCTGGCGCAATCCCGATACTGCGAAGAGCTGCCACCGAGTGTTGAGTGGGTTTGGTTTTTAACTCACCGGATGGGCCGATGTAGGGCACCAAAGAAACATGTAGATAGAAAACATTGTCCCGGCCAACGTTTTGTCGAATTTGTCGAATCGCTTCCAGGAAAGGTTGGGACTCAATATCGCCTACGGTGCCGCCCACTTCGGTAATAACTAAATCAATCTCAGGCCCGGCCATCGCCATAATGCGCTCTTTGATTTCGTTGGTGATGTGCGGAATTACTTGTACCGTTTCACCTAAATATTCGCCGCGTCGCTCGCGCGCAATCACCCGGGAATACACCTGTCCGGTCGTGACATTTGCCGAACCATGCAGGTTTCGATCTAGGAAACGTTCATAATGGCCAATATCAAGATCGGTTTCCGAGCCATCATCGGTGACAAAGACTTCGCCATGTTGAAAGGGATTCATGGTGCCGGGATCAACATTTAGATAGGGATCCAGCTTTTGCATGGTGACTCGGATGCCGCGTGCTACCAGTAATCGACCAAGGCTGGAGGCGGTTAACCCTTTTCCTAAACTTGAGGCGACGCCGCCGGTTACAAATAAATGCTTACTCACATGTGTTTGGCCCATGGAAGTCGAACCTATCATCTCTGGTGGCTCGGGAGTTACACCTTTAAAGCCAGCAGCTCCGTGGCGTGCTCGCGGGCGCTGGCTGAACCCTCTAGCCCAGCCAACATTCGGGCAATCTCCTCCACCCGGGCGGCGCCCTCCACTTTTTGCACATCACTTTGACTGACCAAGCCATCACTATTTTTTGTCACCACAAAGTGGGAATCAGCCCAGGCCGCCACCTGCGGCAGATGCGTGACAACAATGACTTGGGCATGTTGGGCCAAGGCGTGCAATCTGCGGCCAACTTCAATCGCCGCTTTACCGCCTATGCCCGCATCAACTTCATCAAAAACATACGTTCCTATCGGATGTGTTGTTGCAATCACAACTTCTAGCGCCAACATCACCCGCGACATCTCGCCGCCACTTGCCCCCTTTGCTAAGGCAACTAATGGTGCATCTTTGTGTCCCTGAATAAACATGGTGATCTCATCACAGCCATTGCTAGTGAAATCAGATTCTTTCGGCGCGTTGTAATCTGGGGCTTGAACTTGGGCCGTAAATAAAGCATGTGGCATTGCCAGTTGAATTATTTCAGCAGTAACTGCCAGCGAAAGTTTTGCCGCAGCTTTTGTGCGCAATTGGGTGACAACTTTAGCTTGGCTTAACAATTCAGCTTTGATCCCAGTTAATTCAAGTTGCAACCGCAAAACTCTTTCATCGCCACCCTCTAAATCTGCAATCGCATTGGCGCAGTTTTTATAACGCCCGATCAACTCTGAAATCTCTTGTTCAGCGCTGCCACTGCCACCGAAAGCTTTAAGCAAAGCAGTTAGGTCAGCTTTGCGTGCGTGCAGAAAATCCAAACGGGTGGGATCAGCCTCTAACTGGGTGCGGTATGAATTAACCGCACTATCAGCATCGGCTAGCAGAAAAAAAGTTTCGCTAAGTTGCTGATAAATTACTTCTAGCGCCGGATCCTTGCCACGGGCGCTATCCAGCGCCCGCCGGGCAACTCCTATTGCCGACAACGCACCCGTTTCCTCATCGGCTATAGCAACATTCACTTGTTCAGTGGCTAGGCGCAGCTCCTCCACACTAGATAACTTAGATATTTCACGCTCAATTTCGCCATATTCACCGACCACCGGATTGATCTTGGTAAACCTCTTAGCAAACTCTTGCAGTTCCAACAGCTCTTTATCCTTGGCCGCAATACTCTTTTTTAGAGTAGCGATCCGTTCTTTCATTTCGTGATACCGCTTTAAAACATCGGTGTAATTTTCCAAATCCAGGCCGGCATATCGATCAACTAACTCCCGCTGCCTGGCCGCCTTGGTAATACTTTGATTGGCCGCCTGGCCATGTACTTCTACTAAATCTTCGGCGATGGCAGCCAAAGTGGATGCGTTAACACTGATGCCGTTGCTAGTTGCCTTGCTCTTTCCGTCAGTAGCCACGGTGCGGGTAATTATTAATTCACCATCTTCAATAATTACATTTTCAAATAGTTGTTCCTGTGATTTTGGAATTAGAAACTTACCGCTAGCAACTAACCGCTCGGAACCTTTACGAACCAAGGAACTATCAGATTTGCCGCCCAAAATTAAATTAAGCGCGGTTAAAATCATGGTTTTGCCAGCGCCAGTTTCCCCAGATAAAACGGTCAGACCTTTGGAGATTTCCAGAGTTGATTGTTCAATTACACCAACTGATCGAATACTTAGCTCTTCCAGGAAAGTACGTTCACTCACCACGCCAGCCTTCAACCGGAAGTTTGAACTTAGCCACTAATCGATCACTAAACAAAGTATTCTTTAAATGAGCTAATTTGATAATGCGCTCATCCTTAGTAACCATCACCCGATCCCCCGCACGCAAGGCAAACTTGCGCAGCGCATCAGCTGATAACAGCGCATCAGCTGATTCAATTCCGACCGCAATTACTGATGTCGGTGAAATTACCAAGGGCCGAGAAAAAAGGGCGTGCGCGGAAATTGGCAGTACAACAATGGCATCAACTTGTGGCCAAACAACTGGACCGCCAGCGGAAAATGCATACGCAGTGGAGCCAGTTGGGGTAGAACAAATCAAACCATCACAGCCCCAACGCGAGATTGGTCGATTATCGATCTCTAAGAAAAGGTCAATTATGGTGGCCCGCTCCCGTTCTACCGTTACCTCATTTAGCGCCCAACCCAAAGCCACAACCACCCCGGCTCGCTCCACCTGGTACCCCAAAGTCATGCGCGGATCAATCACATAGCTGCGATCAACTAGCGCCTTTATGAAATCGGCGATTGGTGATTTTTCTACCTCAGATAAGAAACCAACATGGCCCAGATTTACCCCAAGCAACGGGATATCACGATCATGGGCAACTTCAGCCGCCCGCAACATCGTTCCATCACCGCCCAGCACAACTGCGACCTCTAGCTGGGGTAAATCAGCAATGGTGGAACGGGTGATGCCTGGAATATCTACATCTGAAATTGTATAAATCCCAAAGGTGGAGGCAAGGCTTTGTTGCAATTCAACCGCAGCAACCACCGCATCCACTCGACTGGAGTTACAAACAATAAGTAAGTTGCGCATTATTGCGGCCCCAATGCAATCACTTGATCAAGTACGGCCGGATCAATTTCGGCGCCGCCCCGGCGCAACCACAAGAAGTACTCCACATTTCCAGCCGGTCCCGGCAACGGACTTGCCGCAATTCCTAGCGTTCCAAGTCCAACATCGTATGCGGACTCGGCTACTTCGATCACGGCAGCTTTTCTAAGTGCCGGATCTCGCACAACCCCACCTGCGCCAAGTTTTTCCCGTCCCACTTCAAACTGTGGCTTCACCATCAACACAAAATCTGCTTCCGGCTTTGATACCGCAGCCAACGCTGGCAGCACCAGCGTAAGTGAAATAAAGGAAAGATCGGCAACCACTAAATCAATCGCCTCCCCCACCATCGCACCAGTTAGGTGACGAATATTTGTCCGATCCAAAATGCTAACTCGCGGATCCTGCCGCAAGCCCCACGCTAACTGTCCATAACCCACATCTACTGCCACCACATGGCCCGCGCCTCTACGCAAAAGCACATCGGTGAACCCGCCAGTGGAGGCCCCAGCATCTAAGCAACGCTTACCTTCCACAACCACCCCGGTAAATACAGTCAACGCGCCATCTAATTTGTGGCCACCGCGGGAAACAAAATCATCTCGATCACCCGCGATCACAATAGATGTCTCAGCATCAACCTGGGTAGCAGGCTTAGTTGCCGGAATTCCGTTAACTAACACCGATCTTTTTTCAATGAAATCCGCAGCTTGTTCGCGCGAGCGTGCCAATTCTCGGCGAACCAACTCAGCATCCAAACGTGTTTTCACAGTTATCGCGCTTTTACAAGCCGTCGATAGTTGAAAGTGCTTGATTTAGTTTTTGGTGCAACAGTTCAAAACGTTGAGCATGATCGCTCACATCCATCGCATCAATCTCTTCTAGCTCAGCACGTACCTCTTCAACTAAAGTATGTTCTTCAATAGCGGCAATATTGTCTTGGCTGTACTCCACTACTTCGTCGCCTTCTTGCTTGAGGTGTCCTTTGCTTTACTTGCTATTTTTTTTTCAGCCTTTTCTAATTTACTTTTTACCTTTTCCGCTTTCGCTTCAGCGCTCTTCGCACTCTTTTTAGCTTTGGTTTCCTTCGCCTCTTTCTTAGGGTTATTTCCGGTAAGTGCGGCGACCTCTTGTTTTAACGCTTCAAACTCACCGCGCTTAACAAATCCCATCTTTGAAACTGAGCGCTCTACCTCATCCTCAATCTTTACCTTGAGCGCTTCTCCACCCTCTTTTAGCCAGGCATTAACCGAGTCGGCAACATCGGAGGCACTCTTATTACCAAGGTGCACATTGTCAGTCACTGATTTAATAGTTGATAGCAGATCTCGTTTTTTACTCATGTCCTAAGCCTACCTAAATTCGGGAAATCTCCAACGCCTCAACCTGCCAACGACTGGCAAGGCCCATTGGCGATGTCCAAAATCGACGATGAATGGCGCCGGAAACCTGGATCCATTGACCAGCGGCCAGCGATAATGCAGCTCGGCGAGATTTTGCACTCCAAGCCGCAATATCCAAGGTATCCACTCCGGCTTGCTTCGTTCGAGTCACAATTAGCCGGAACTCAACCACTTTGTCACCGCTGGGAAGTTCCTTTTCGATTGCCTTAGCCGAAACCCGACCTCGGAGCTTTACCTCATTTAGCGACCAATCTTCTTCAATCAGATCTACCTTAACTTTCTTGACTGAGTTCTTACTTTCCGTTAGCGCCATAACTCCTCCAATTAAATTACCCTGCGAAGTGCGCATCCTTGATTCAACTACCGACAAATCCAGTCGGTTTTAGATCGGTGTGGGTAAGTTCTAACCAGTAAGACAAGCAGCATCCAAATTGTTTTCTGGTTTCAGACTGCACCCATTCCCAGGTTGCTTTGTGTGCGGCACAGATCGCCAGCAAGACGATGGCTTGCGCATTTTTCCGGGACCCATCGAAAACAGCTCAACCATTGCCGCGCTCTGGTTACCAACTGCATCCCTTGCCGGTGAATCCGGCGTTATCAAAACAGAGATCCTGTGGTCGACACTTGACTGCACCGGAGCCCTTACACTCGTCGCGCCACCCAAAGGCGTTACCACCGTCCTAGGCGAATTCACGGTATCCATTGTTGATACTGTGAAAGTTGGCGAACAGTGTGTCGTGATTGGTTGGCCGTTAGGTAGCGATAGCCGAAAACATTTAGCAGGAACTGCGATTTATGCTCCCCACAGTCGCCTCGTTGTTTTGAGTCGAGCGGTCTGGCTGGCTGGAGGTATCCGCAAGCATTTGGAATTGAAGCAAGGAGCAATCGCTAGCATAAGAACGAAAACTTCAAAGACCGCGCCGCCAAAATAGTTCGCCACAGAATTGGCGGTTGTCTTTTCTTTTAAGCCTGTCGAGAAGGACAAACTACGCTTCCATATGAACAAAAGACGCAGCGATCACCTGCGCCGGTTTAATATTTGCCTGGCATTGCTCGCAGGTAAGGAAGAATTGACAAGCATCGGTAGGCATTGTCAGCTCGACTTTTGCTGAGCAATTTGGGCAAGTTAGCACCGAATTTAGAATCTTCGCCACAACAGAATTCTAATTCGAAAGCCTGGTGAAACGAAATATTTTTTGTTAAGCAGCTGACGGAACCCAGCCAGGAACTTTTCTTTGCGAGGGGATTGAAGCCCTTAAACTTCTGGCATACCGATAAAGAGTTGATTCATGACACTAAAGATAGCAATAGGTCAAATCAGATTCTGAGTGAGCAAAAACTAACTACTGGTCAGAACGTTCTGCTGCATCGGTTAACTCTTCTGAATCCAGCTCGGCGCACTTTGCAAACCATGTGCGCGCTTCTTCTTTTCTTCCCGCAGCAAATAATGCATCGGCATATGCATAGCGAAGACGCAGTGCCCATTCATCGGTTTCACTATTAAGTTCTTTGCAAGTTAAGGTCACGACCGCTGCATCAAATTCGCCCAGGTCGCGCCGGGCACCTGATGCGACAATGCGCATCTCAATCTCTTCTGGTTTTGCAAGACGTTTCACTTCTGGCGAACCAGCTAAGTTCAATGCTTTTAGCGGATTACCTAAACCGCGCTCACAATCAGCCATAACGGGAAGCGATGAAACATCACCTGAGATTCGATTGGCTGCACGGAGCTCTTTCAAGGCAACTTCAAAATGTCCGGCGCGGTAGGCGGCGTAGCCTGCAGTTTCACGAACAACAGCTAACCGACCAGCATGGTGTGCTGCAGCAATTCCATGCTTGTGTGCCAATTGCGGATCGGTATCTTGATATAGGTTCACACAAACTAAATGTCTGGCAACAACTTTGGCGTTTTCGGCAGACAAACTAAGTAGTTCTGCGCGAACTGATTTTTCTAACTCTTCGCCAGTAACATCTTCTGGAATATCTGGTTCAAAAATACGTGGACGCAAACGCGATTGTTCGCGGTCGATTGGAGCTGGGCGTGTCCCGCGTGGGTCTGAGCCATCACGGGTTTGGCGGGGTGCACCTGCGCGGGATGCGGAACCACCACGAGCTGGAAGATCTTCCCGTCGACGCTCTGAGTTAGGACCGCTTGGACGAGATGGAGAGTTGGGATTTCGCGGGGCACTTGTTGCTGGGCGACGTTCACCGGAGCGTGCTGGACGCTCGCCTGGTTTCAAATTATTGACTGGACGCGCAGGCCGTGATGGTCGTTGTTCTCTGTCTTCCATCAATTGCTCCTTCGCGCTTTTTAATTATGCTTACTAATAATCGAAAAAATTTATTACAGACTTAATGCTAATACTCCAACAATAATTATAGGGAAATAAAAAAGGGGTGCTTGTGAAAGCACCCCTTTTTATAAAAGAAGTCCGGCGACGTTCTACTCTCCCACAAGGTCACCCTTGCAGTACCATCGACGCTGAGAGGCTTAACTTCCGGGTTCGGAATGGGACCGGGTGTTTCCCTCTCGCTATGG
>Ga0209702_10006473_pt1 | contig 15015 bp, 11 predicted proteins | sample FRY01_FD_187210 | JGI IMG/M metagenome (GOLD analysis project Ga0209702, IMG submission 187210) | Freshwater microbial communities from Lake Fryxell liftoff mats and glacier meltwater in Antarctica - FRY-01 (SPAdes) (version 2) | ecosystem: Environmental > Aquatic > Freshwater > Ice > Glacier... | reverse complement strand
GTGAGATCCATCCCGCTCCGACCGCTTGGGGTGGTCGTCTCGCTGTCCGCTTCGCGTCCTTGAGGCTTCGCCGACCACCCCAAGCGGCCTGCGCCAAGTGAACGCCATTTGAAAGTCATCCGTTTAGGTGTGTCACGCGACACGACAAAAAAGAGGGCGCTGCGCTGAGGTCTTCCCCAGCGCAGCGCCCTCTTCATCGCAACGAGACTACGAGTTTTGCGGTGTACCGCGTCTCTATTGGCAGGCGCCGCCCGCCACCGGTGGGGCCACGCGGGTCAGGGTCATCCACCCCTCGGGCGGCGGCGCCACATCAGCACGGCCGCTGTCGGCTGGCGGTCCAGCATCCGGCGTCGGGGTCTGGGGGCTTGCTGGGTCCTCCCACTGGAAGCCGTAGGCGGCAAAATCACCGACCCAGCGGCCACTCAGGTTGTTGTGCTGCCCGAAGAAACGCCATGCGACCTGGCTGACGCCGGAGGAATTGAACTTAAAGTCTGCGCGGCCCCCGGCGCTCCAGATCGTAAGCGACACGGTCTGATCCGGCAGGTTGGCGATGGCCGTAGCCGCGTCGCACGCGTTGTCGAGGCATTGCGCGGAAGAGATGCTGAGCGCCGTGGTCCCGCTAGCCTCTTGGTGGATCTTCGCTTTGAACGTGATGGTGGGCGAGCCCCAACTATCCGAAATCTGGCCATCGTACTGGCCGCTTAGGCCTATCGACGTCGGCTCGAGGCACCAGCCCGCGACCATCACCGCATCGGAGGTCGGCAGGGGCGCGGCTGCGAAAGCCGGGCCGGCATCCCAGCTATAGCCGGCCACGCCCCACGTCACATAGGACACACCCGCATGCATCGGTGAGCAGGCGATCTCCGGCGTACGGCCGTCACGGTTGTCGCAGCGCCAGCGGTCACCGGGGTTGGCGGTGGGCGGCGCGCGCAGCAGGAGGGCACCACCGGCGTCTCGCAGCGCGATGGAGCCTTCACAGTTGCAAAGACCATCATCGGTGCAGAACATATCGTTTTGCCACATCCAAGCCTGCCCGAGGGCGGCGATCGATTCACCCGGGAACCGTCCCATTCCGGCCTGTGAGGCGGTGGGGACGCCCTCGGCCGTGCACTCGTTGGAGCAGCCGTCGAGGAGCAGATTGTAGCAGCTACCCGACACGCAGGTGTCGACGGTGCAGACCTTGCCGTCGTCGCACGCGCGGGGAGCGTCGCAGCCGAAACCGCACCCCGGTACCGCCCGATTCACGCAGAAACTAGGCGTGGCGGGCCCAACACAGAGCTCGCCCACGGTCTCACAGCTGTCCGCTGTGCACGGATCTCCGTCATCGCATTCGGCGGCCGAGGCGCAGCTCGCGATAGGCATCGGCGCGCCGGGTTCGGCGACGGGCGGGAAGGCGTGTTCGCACTGTCCAGTCGTCGTGTCGCACCAGTCGGCCGAGCAGGGATCCCCGTCATCGCAGTCGGCTGGCGTGCACGTCAGCGTCGTCGTGTCGCTCAGCGTCGTGTCGTGCGACGTCGTGTCGTAAAAGGTGATGTCCGTCTTCGATGTGTCGGCGGCCCCTGTGACGGGCTCGATGCAGCCGATGGTGAGGGCGGCGATGGCCAGGGGCAATAAGAGGTAGAGGCGTGCGGACATAATAAAGACTCCTTGTAGCTTTAGTGCGACGTCAAATGACAATGCACGATCCGTGCCATCTCGCATTTAGCACCCCAGCCCGCAGCGTCAGAGGCCTTCCCGATCGACGTGTAGAGAAATGACACACCTGTCTAAATTTTAGACATGCCAACGTGCCGACGGCAACCCGTGCGCTCTCACGGGCACATTACACCACCAACGCGCGCGCAGCCTGACCCCGCTCACTCGCCGTCGAGGGCCTCACGGACTAGCGTGGCGGTCATCTCGGGGTGAGCGCGGCCCCCCGTCGATTTCAAGACCTTGCCGATAAAGAAGCCGAAGAGCTTCGTCTTGCCGCCCCGGTAGGCCTCGACCTCGCCGGGGTGGGCGGCCATCACGGTCGCGACGTGCGCCTTGATGGCGTCCGGATCGCTTAGCTGCGCCAACCCAAGGCGCGCGATGATCGAGTCGACCGGTTCGTCGTTCGTCAGCGCCTCGGCGTAGACCTGTTTGCCGGCGGTGGCCGAGATCGCGCCCTCATCCGCCCTCTTCGCGATGTTCGCGAGGTTGGCCGGTGTCAGCTTGAGGTCCTCGAAGGACGTCTCTTTGATCGTCCTGAGGAGCTCGTTGATGACCCAGCGCGCGACGGAGGTCGGCGAGGGATAGACCGCACAGGCCGCCTCAAAGTAGTCGGCGATCGCGTGGGTCTCGGCGCAAAGCTCGGCGTCCTCCTCGCTTAGGCCGCGCGCGTCGCGGAATTGCTCGAAGCGCGCCCGCAGTGAGGGGTCAGCCTCGAAGTGGCGCTCGCGGATCTCGGCCCGCGTGAGCTTGTCCGGGCGGGTGTCTTCCTCAACCTTCTTCGTGCGCGCCGGTTGCGCGGGCAGAGGTGCAGACGCGGGCGCGGCCGCGAGCTCATCGCGGGCGACTTTTTTGGCCCAAGAGTCGCGGAGGCCCACAACTCGGTTGAATACCAACAGGCCGTCCGGATTGTGATCCTTTGGATCTGAAAAGAAGTAGCCCTGGCGCTCGAACTGCAGGTGCTCACCGCCCGCGAGTCCCTTGAGCGACGGTTCGGCCATCGCCTTGATGACGACGTTCGACTCGGGGTTGAGATAGTCGATGAAGTCACCGTCCGCGCGCTCGGGCTGGGGAACGGTAAATAGCCGATCATAAAGGCGAACCTCGGCGGGCAGAGCGTGCTCGGCCGAGACCCAATGGATGGTGCCCTTGACGCGCCGGTCGCTGGCGCCGTCGGTGCCCGAGCGGCTCTCGGTGTCGCGGGTCGCGTGGATGCGCACGATCTCGCCCCTGTCGTCTCTGTCGACACCTGTGCACCGAATGACATAGCCATAGCGCAGCCGCACCTCGCCGCCTGGGGACAGGCGATGGTAGCCCTTAGGCGGGGTCTCCATGAAGTCATCGGCCTCGATGTAGATCCGCCGTGTCAGCGGCACAGCGCGCGAGCCGATCTGCGGGATATCCTCGGGCCAGTAGGAGGCGTCCAGCCACTCGGTCTCGCCCTCGGGCATGTCGTCGATGACGACCTCGATGGGGCTCAAGACGACCATCACACGGGGGGCGCGGTGGTTGAGGTCCTCGCGGATACAGAACTCGAGCTTGCCCATGTCGACGGTCGAGTTTGTCTTTGCAACACCAATTAAATCGGCGAAGGCGCGGATGGCCTCGGCGGTGAATCCGCGGCGACGGAGACCCGCGATCGTGGGCATCCGTGGGTCGTCCCAGCCGCTGACGTGTCCGTCCTTGACCAGGGTCAGCAGCTTGCGCTTGCTCATGACCGTGTATTCGAGGCTGAGGCGGGCGAACTCGTACTGGTGCGGGCGTGGCTCGGCGAAGCCCACCGCGTCGAGGATCCAGTCGTAGAGCTCGCGGTTATTTTCGAACTCGAGGGTGCAGATCGAGTGGCTGATACCCTCGATGGCGTCCGAGATGCAGTGCGCGAAGTCGTACATCGGGTAGATGTTCCACGCGTCGCCGGTGCGGTGATGGTGGGCGCGCATGATGCGATAGAGCGGCGGGTCGCGCATGAGCATATTCGGGTGGCTCATGTCGATCTTGGCGCGCAGGACATGCTCGCCCTCGGCGAACTCGCCTTCACGCATCCCGCGCAGCAGCTCGAGGCTCTCTTCAGCTGAGCGGGTCCGGTACGGGCTATCCTCGCCGGCCTCCGTCAGTGAACCCCGCATCCGGCGAAGCTCGTCGCGGCTCAGCGAGTCGACATAGGCCTTGCCCGAACGGATGAGGTCTTGTGCGAAGCTGTAGAAGCGCTCGAAGTAGTCGCTGGCGTAGTAGAGTTCTTCGCCCCACGTGAAGCCCAGCCACCGAACATCGTCCATAATCGATTGAACGTATTCCGTTTCTTCTTTGCTGGGGTTGGTGTCGTCCATCCGCAGATGGCACTGACCGCCATAGGTCTCGGCAAGCCCAAAGTTCAGGCAGATCGACTTGGCGTGGCCGATGTGCAGGTAGCCGTTCGGCTCGGGCGGAAAGCGAGTGACGACCCTAGGATAGCGGCCCTCGGCGAGGTGTTGGTCGATGATGGCACGGACGAAGTTCGGGGCGCGCTCTGCGTTGTCAGTCATCGGTCTTACCTCCGCGTAAGAATAGGGTCGCTGCCGCTTTGGTAGCCGAGATGGGCCCTCATGGCAATGCTCACCACGTGGACGCGAGCGGGCCTTTCGGGGTGCCAAGACGCCCGCGCTGGCTTAAGGTGCGCAGTAGGCGCGTGGACCGCGGTCCGGTGCGTCTCCTCAGCAGGAGAGACCATGATATCGGCAACAAGAGCTGTCGCCCTCGCCATCGCGGCGTCCTTCGCTGTCGGCGCTTGCGGCGGCGTCGACGAGACCTACCGTGCGACCAAGAAGACCCAGGCCGCGATCGCGACCCTTAAGTTGAAGCTCAAACAGCGTCTGCAGGCTGCGATGGCCGAAGGACCGGAAAAAGCCGTCGAGGTCTGCGCGAACGAGGCGCAGGCGATCCGTCAGCAGGTCGCCTCGGACACCGGCGTGACGCTGGGCCGGGCGTCGCTGCGCTTGCGAACACCGGCAGACGCGGCGCCCGACTGGGTCCAGGCCTGGCTTGAGCAGCAAGGTGAACGAAAGGTTGAGGGGCTCGCCGGACTTGAGGTCATCGAGGCACACCGCGTGCGTGTCCTCGTGCCTATCGGCGTCGACGGCATGTGCGTGAGCTGCCACGGCGATGAGGACTCTCTTGCCCCGGATGTCCTGAAGGCGATCAAGACCCGCTACCCCGGGGACAAGGCCTTTGGCTACGCGGCGGGCGACCTGCGCGGCGCTTTTTGGGCCGAGCTGACATACTGACGATTAACGACAGGGCGCGGCGCACGCACCCACGGAGAACGATGATGGAAGACGCAGTACTCTACGACGCAGCCACCGATCACGAGCCTATCGGGATCATTCGGCTCAACCGTCCGGATGGACGCAACAGCATGACGGGCGAGCTGTTGGACGCCTTCGCGCTCTGCGCGCGTGAGGCGACCCTTGACGCAAAGGCCCGCTGCATCGTCATCACCGGCAGCGGCAAGTGTTTCTCGGCTGGGGCTGATCTACGCGCCCAGATCCAGCGCTCGGACGGCGGCAACCTCGCCCCGCACGAGGGCTCTTATGCGATGTACACCTCATTTCTCAGCGTGCTCGATATCGCGGTCCCGGTCATCGGCGCCCTCAACGGGCACGCCGTCGGCGGCGGTTTTGGGCTGTCTCTTTTGTGTGACATTCGCATCGCCGCCCGCGACGCGAAGTACGGCGCCAACTTCGCGCGCCTCGGGCTGCACTCTGGGCTCGGCATTAGCTACACGCTGCCACGCCTTATCGGTGTCTCGCGCGCCAGTGAGCTCCTCTATACGGGCCGCCTCATCGACGGCGAGGAGGCCGAGCGGATCGGGCTCGTGTCGCGCGCGGTCGCGGCCGAGGCCGTCATGAGTGAGGCCATGGTCCTCGCGCGTGAGATCGCCTCAGCGGCCCCCCTAGCGGTGCGCGGGATGAAGGCGACAATGCGCCAGAGCCTCGCGTGGGATGTGCGGGGGGCGGCGTGGCTTGAGGCCTACGCGCAGAGCGCGACCGTCCGCACAGCCGACTTCGACGAGGGCGTCAAGGCGCTGCTCGAGAAGAGGCCACCGCGCTTCGAAGGGAAGTGAAGTAGCCTGACGAAGTGTCAGCTTAGAGCGCTGACGATCCATTGGACCAGTTCACCGGCCCGAAACGGGGCGGCGAGCTGTCCACCGAGCGAGACCGTCGTCGGAACGAGCCAGGGTGATAGCTTTAGCTCCACGTAGTCTTGATTCCGAGGTAGCCGATAGAAGTCCGCGCCAAAGTGGCTCGCGAAGGCCTCTAGATGCTTGAGCTTACCGGCCTCCGCGAAGACCTCGGCGTACAGAGGCAAGACGATTGGGCCGCTGTAGACCCCGGCCGCGCAGCACGCGGCCTCTTTCTTTGCGATGGGGTGGGGCGCCGAGTCACTGCCGAGGAAGAAGCGCGGGTCCCGAGAGATCGCCGCGTCGATAAGAGCCTGGCGATCCTGCCGCGTCTTGGGCACGGGCAGGCAGTATAGGTGCGGCCTCAGTCCCCCCGCGAAGATGGCGCTGCGGTCGTAGAGCAGGTGCTGGGGCGTAATCGTGACGCCCACGCGGTCGGCTGAATGAGCGCGCGCGAGCTCGATCGCGGCTGCGGTCGTGGCGTGTTCGATGACCACGCGGAGCGTTGGAAATCGGGCGAGGAGGGGGCCTAGGACCCGCGCGACGAAGACAGCCTCGCGGTCGAAGATGTCGACATCTGGATCGACGACCTCACCGTGGACCTGCAAGATCATACCGACGGCCGCCATCGCGCCAAAGACATCGTCCATGGCGGCGAGGTCTTGCACACCGGATTGGCTGTTCGTCGTCGCGCCGAGGGGATAGAGCTTGGCCGCGAGGACACCGCGAGCTGCCGCGACGACGATGTCATCGGCCGTCGTCTCTTGGGTCAGGTAAAGGGGCACGAGGGCACGAAACGCGGGGTAGCCGGCGGCACTCGCGACCGCGTGTATCTCCGTCGCGTAGGTCTCGGCGTCTGTGGCCGTGCGGATGGGCGGTACGAGATTCGGCATCGCGACAACCCGGCCGAAGACCGCGGCCAGCTCGGGGACGGTCTGCGTCAGCGCCGCCCCCTGCCGAAGATGCACGTGGAGGTCATCGGGGCGCCGAATGACCAGCGAGGTCAAGGCGCCCCGTGGCATCAAAGCCCTGAGGCCTTTAGCATGTCGGCCGTTGGGCCAACGACGACATAGGTCCAGGGCACGACCTCGAGCTTGGACCAGACCGCCAATCGACCGCCCGACATCTCGATCCGCCCATTGGGCTTCGTCTTCGCGGCCTCGAGGACCTCGGGAAGATCAAACGCTTTGTTCTCAAACTCGACGACGTTCTTCTCTTTGAGGAGGCTGGACCGCACCATCACGAGGCCCTTGCCATCGATAAGGTAAGACTCGGCTACGGCCTTGAGGCGCTCGGTGTCGAGGAACTCCTTGATGAAGTAGTTGAAGGTCATATCAACTGCGGCGACACCGATGGCCTTGTCGTCGATCGATCGCAGCGTCCGCGTCATCGTCATCAACATGCCGAGGCCGCTCTCGTCGAGATTCGCGGTTGAGAACACGACCTTGCGCTTACCGAAGCCGTCACTGTACCAGTCGCGCTTGCGCGGGTCGTAGACGCCGTCGCCCTCTTCGGTCTCGTAGATCCAGATGCCCGGATAGCCCGTGACCATACCCTCCGTCGTCGCGAGGTAGACCCACACGAGGGGCACGCCTTGCTCGCCGAGCAACGCGTCCTGCTCGGCCTCGGACATCGTCAAGGCGTCGGGCCCGTGGCTTCGCAGCATCGTCTGGCGCATGAACGGCGTCAGCCGCTTAAGGCGCCTGGCTGTGTCCTCGAGAGGCGCGCGGTTGACCCCGGCTGGTGCGTAGAAGTCCTGGGTCTTCATCGAGATCTCGGCGTCGTACACGGTCGCCTTGCGGAGATCTTTCGGTCTCTTCGCGGCGTCCTTGAGGTCATCGGGCCAAACTGGCGCGGCGGAGGCATCGGGAGGCGTCGCCAGCGCGACCTCGGCTGCGCCTGCGAAGCTCTCCAGGAGGGCCTGGTAGCCGAAGAGTCGCGAGTCCATGTCGTGGGCCTGGGCGTTGACGACGCTGCCGAGCTCGATCATCTGGCGCTCGCGCTCTTGGGCCGCGACGCGTTGGGCCTCGAGGGCCACCTTGCTGCGGTATTGCAGAAAGCCGCCGACGAGGAAGATGGACATGATGAGTCCAAAGACCACAGCCAGCGTCAGACCGCGGTTGCGGCCGATGGAGCGCTGGACACGCTGCAGGCGTTTGTCCGGGGCGGCGAGGACGGCCTCATCGCGGAGATAGCGTCTCAGATCGTCTGCGAAAGCACCGACATCGATATAACGGTGGTCCGGATCCTTGGCCGTCGCCTTCTCGATGACGGCGCGGAGCTCGCGCGGGATCTTCTCTTTGTTGTTGAAATGAACGATCGGAGCCCGGAGACCCGCCGCGGCACGCACGACGGTCTCAAAGCTGGACTCGGCGACGAGGGCGCGGCCCAAGGTGACGAGCTCGAACAAGATGAGGCCGAGGGAGTATTGGTCGGAGGTCCCGTCGAGCTCCTCGGTGGCGCCTGAGGCCTGCTCGGGCGACATATAGGATGGCGTGCCGACGAGGCTGCCGACGCGGGTCTTCTCGACGCCGCCGCTGGCTGTCACGCGGTCGCGCTTGCCGATGGGGCGCGCGATGCCCCAGTCCATCACGAGGACCTCGCCGTACCCGCCGACCATGATGTTGTCGGGCTTCAGGTCGCGATGGATGACGCCGCGTCGGTGCGCGTATTCCACGGCATTTAAGACCGGCAGCAGCATCTCGACGCGCGCCTTCAGGGAGTGCGCCTCATCGGGGGCCTTGCCCTTCTCGAGGAAGGCACGGGCCTCGGCCATGTAGTCGGTCAGAGTCAGCCCACGCACGAACTTCATCGCGTAGGACAGACGCCCCTCTTCATCCCGCTCGACGCCGTAAATTGGCACGATGCTTGGGTGATCGAGCTGGGCGGTGATCTGTGCTTCTGCAAAGAATCTTTTTACAAGGCTTGCCCGGCCCAAGAGCTCTGGATCCAGACGCTTGACAGCGACGGTCCGTTTTAGCTCGGGGTCGCGCCCAAGCAGCACCTCGCCCATCGCGCCCTTGCCCAGCACTGATACGAGCTTGTGCCGCACCGCGAGGTGCGGCAGGACCGCCGTCCGCTCGGGTGGGGCCGTCAGGGTAATCTCGTGACGCGTGAAGATGTCCCGCATCGCGTCGTCGGACAGCATCTTGTCCCGATTCAACTGCAAGACGAAGGCCTCGACGTCCTCGCCATTCTGTTTGGCGAAGCGACCGTAGAGGGCCTCGACGTCGCGATGGCGTTCGGGCGGAAAGAAGTCTTGGAGTTGAGATAGCTTCACAGCAAGCAATCTAGCGTTTACGCGTCAGACGTCAACTCGACCTCCGACCGTTTGGTCTAAGCTAGGAGCTCGCGGAGGACGCGAATCGTCTCGGACTCTTCGAGATCGATGCGGCCATCGGCGGTCGCGACCTCGAGGAAGGCTTGCAGATAGGAGTCTCGATGTTCCCGGGGGATCGAGTAGGGGTCGAGGTCCGGCGGGCCATCTGAGAGCCAACACTCGACGAGCTTGTCGCTACCGGGCGGCAAATCGAGGGTCGAGGCGATATCAAGGACGACGGCGCGCTCTTCAGGGCGGACGTCGAGGTTCGACCAAGCCGCGACGCACGCGAGCTGGACGAGCTGAAGGCGCTGGTCGGGGTTCATGTGAGAGATTGCCATAGGGAGCCTCGCAGATAAAAAGAGGGTGTCGCGGCAAGACCGACGACACCCTGCAACTAGCATGCTCGCCTCTGTCTGTCAGCAGGCCCGGCGCCTCACATCGTTGTCACGCGGCGGGTGCGCGCGCGAAGCGTTCGGCGGCCTGCTCGATGACGGCGGGGAGGCCTTCGGGCAGCTCGAGCAGCGGCGACGGGACGTGCTGCGTGGCGCTGCTGGTCCGGCTGGCACCGAGACGGGTCGCGGTGTTCGCGATCGTCAGGAGCAAGCCGTTCCAAAAGCCCCACGCGCCATAATGACGGGCGAAGGCGGCCATCTGGGCGCCGCGGTTGCGCTGCATGAGAGGCACCGGCAGCGTCTCGCGGCGATGGCGGTCGGCGTTGTCGTAGATCTTCTCGAAGCGGCCCAAGACGACGTCTGGGTGGGCCGTGCGGCGGGCCAAGTTGGCGGCTTCCCCGCCGAGCTGGCGGCGCAGGTCGCGGTTGCCGATCAGCGCCAGGGTCGCCTCAGCGAAGAGCCCATCGGCGTTCGGGTCGGCGGGATCGATGAGAGCCCCATTGACCCCATCGACGATCTGGCCGGCGACGCCCATATGGTCGTTGAACGCGACCGCCGGGACTCCGCACCAGAGCGCCTCGTTGACGACATTGCCGAAGGTCTCGGAGACGGACGTATAAACGAAGAGGTCGGCGTGCGCGTACCAGTCGACGAGGGCCGCGTGCGAGGCCTCGCCGGGGAAGAAGACGCGCGCCCCGTATCCGCTCTCTTCGGCCTGGCGCACGAGGTTGAGGTGGTCGTGGCCGTCGCCGACGATCGTCAGCGTCATGTGCGGGTCGCGGGGCGCGATCTCATGCGTGAAGATGTCGATCAAGCGGTGCAGGTTCTTCTCGCGGTCATGGCGGCAGACCACCAAGAGACGATGGCCGGCCTTGTACGAAGCGGGGAAGGGGTCCCGCTCGGAGCGGCGCGAGAAGATCGCGGGATTGATTGGACGTCCAACGACCTCGATGGGCGCGGTCACGCCACGCTTGCGCCAGTAGTCAACCATATAGCGGGACTGAACGATGAAGCAGTCGCTGTGGTTATAGATGTTCTCGGCGAAGTTCCGCTCGACGCTCTCGGCGCGGCCCTGGATAAACTCGCGGACCGTATCGTTTTGATAGAGCCGGTCGGACAAGACGAAGTGGCTGTGCGTCGGCAGGTGAATGATGTGCGTGTTTAAAAACGGGATGCCCCACATCTCGCGGGCCCACACGCCATAGTGCAGCATGTGGCAGTTGGCCTGGCCATGGATGACGTCGACCGGTGGGCGCTTGCTGAAGAGCTGGCTGGGCTTGCCGGGCATCGCGACCTTCACGGCGGGGTGGGTCGGGTAGGGGACGGCCGGGAAGAGAAAGTCCGCGGCGCCATTCACGTCCTCGATGCCGCCCGTATCGGGGCCCATGAAGGTGACGTCGTGACCTCGACGCTCGAGACCCTCGGACAGAAAGCGGGTGTGGATCGCGGGCCCGGACTGGACGGCTGGGGACGGGTACTGTGTCAGGATTCCAACGCGCATGATATTTCCTCCGGAAGGCGGGCGTCTCGTGCCGCGCCATAGAGTCGCGGTCAAGTCCAGGGTCAATCTTCGCGGAGGCGAAACTCGACCCATTTGGAGTCTGTGTTTTCGTCGCTATCGCCCCGTGGATCCAGTTTCCCGCCAGACCGCCCGAGCGCCAAACAGTGGTTCTCAACGATTAAGTATACATATCCGATTTAAATCAATCGGTTATGGGGGATTGCTTCCGGCTGGGATGTTAAGTGTGGCCGAGTACCAGAGTTCGCAGTGGAGTAACTTTACTCCGCGCCCTCCGATCAGAGCGGATCAGAGCGGATCAGAGCGGCGCCCCGACCGCGGACCGGGCGAGCACTCGCTCGGGTCAAGGGCGCGTCAAAGTTGGACTCCGACCCTATCGTCGTGGCGATCCAAGCTTGCGCGCGGTGTGCGGTCCGTGTAGTTCAAGCCGTCGATCGTGGCGAGTGGTCAAGTAGGACCGCGTCACGGAACTCGAGTTGCGCCGAAGCTCCCGCGTTTGAAGTGGTTCCCGCGGGTTCGAAGCGTGGAAAGGATGACCATGAGGACCGGCTCTGAACTCAACAACGCGGTAAAGCCCTTCCAGGTTGAGGACCGCGCACGCACGCTGCGCCTGCTCGCCGTGACCTTGCTCGTGCTGCTAGGCGGGATGGTCGCGGTGATCGTCATCCCGACGAATCTGTGGCCCCTTAAGATCGTGGCAGGCACCCTTGTGGCCCTTGTCCAGATCCGCCTCTTTATTTTCTATCACGACTATCTGCACGGCGCGATCTTCGCAAAGACCAAGTATGCCAGCGGGTTCTTCGCCGTCGTCGGCGTCTACATGATGGCCGTGCGGACCGTCTGGAAAGAGACCCACGACTACCACCACAAGCACAACGCGAAGCTCATCGGCTCGGCTATCGGAAGTTTTCCGGTCGTGACGGTCGGCATGTGGAAGGTCATGACGCCCACCCAGAAGCGCCTCTATCGCTTCATCCGTCATCCGGTCAGCGTCTTCGGGGGATACTTTACGGTCTTCCTCATCGGCATGACCTTCGCGCCCTTTAAACGCGAGCCAAAGCGTCACTTCATGGGGCCCGTCTCGGTCCTTATTCACATCTCGGCCTTTATCGCCGCTGGCCTCATCTTTGACTGGGTGACGGCGCTGTGTCTCATCGTCTACCCGTCGTTCCTAGCCCTCGGGCTGGGTAGCTTCCTCTTCTATGTGCAGCACAACTTCCCCGGCATGCAGCTGCGCGACCGTCGCGCGTGGGACTACACCTTCGCGGCCCTTCGCAGCTCAAGCATGTTCGATATGCCCGCGATCTTACACTGGTTTACTGGGAATATTGGCTACCACCACATTCACCATCTCAACCACCGCATCCCCTTCTATCGCCTGCCCGAGGCCATGGCGGCTCTCCCAGAGCTGCAAGAGCCTGGGCGCGCGTCGTGGGCCCCACGTGACATCGTGGCCTGCTTCCAACTCGCGATCTGGGATCCCGAGCAGAACCGGATGCTTAACTGGAGCGAAGTCAACGCCCAGGTCGAGCCCGTGAAGGCGTCCCCGGCGGTCTAGCCGGCACAGTTCACGCGTCGGACTTCGCTTGAGGCGGCTTGAACCCCGGCCGATGTGTCTGCGGCAAAATAGCGCATCACCTGCGTGTCGGAGCGGCCTTCAATCCGGAAGATTAAGCGCGGCCACTACTTCGGAGACCTCCGCGTCTTCGATCCGAAACGTCTTGCGCCGGCCAGTCGCGCCAGAGACGAGGGTCACGGAATCTTTTGGTACACCAAGTGTCTTGGCCAAGTACTGGACTAGCGCCGCGTTCGCCTCGCCATCGACTGGGGGTGCGGCGACCTGAATCTTCACGCGGTCCCCGTGGAGCCCGGCCGCCTTGGTCTTCGATGCGCGCGGGACCACGTGGACCTGGATGAGGACGTCGTCCCCTACTTGGGTAATAGGTTCGCTCACGATGAGTCTCCGTCAATCGGCGTGGGGCTTCTGCGAGCGCCCGGGCCGGGTCGATTAAACGCGCTTTTGTTGACTCGACGACCCGTGGGCGTTCCCTATCATGGGATGTTGACCCAAGCCCTCATTTTCCTGACCGTCGCCGTCGTCGCGATCCCAATCTTCCAGCGGCTGGGGCTCGGCTCTGTGCTTGGCTATCTCGCCGCGGGCGCGGCCGTCGGTCCCTCGGGTCTGGCGCTCATCGCCGACCCCCAGGAGACCCTCGCCATCGGTGAGTTTGGCGTCGTCTTTATGCTCTTCGTGATTGGGTTGGAATTGCAACCATCTCGGCTCTGGCAGCTTCGCGTGCCGGTCTTTGGTTTTGGTGGGCTGCAGGTGCTCTTGACCGGCGGGCTCATCGCCTTGCTCGGTCATTTCGCGTTCGCGTTGCCATGGAACGAGGCCATCATGGTCGGTGGCGCCCTCGCGCTGAGCTCCACGGCCCTCGGGCTTAAACTCCTCACTGACCGCAATGAGCGGGCGACGCCGCACGGGCGCCTCAGCTTTGGCATCTTGTTATTTCAAGACATGGCGGCCATCCCGTTGATCGCGTTCGCGCCGCTGCTCGGTGACGGGCGCGAGGCAGGACCGCACCTCAATGGCCTATTGATCGCCGGCGTGCTCGTCGGGATGGTCGTCGCGGGGCGCTTCCTCGTGCGTCCCGCCTTTCGCTTCGTCCAGATGGCCCGCAGCCACGAGGTCTCCACGGCGGCGACATTGTTGCTAGTCATCGGGACAGCCCAGCTGATGCACGTGCTCGGGCTCTCGATGGCCCTCGGCGCCTTCATGGCCGGCGTGCTCTTGGCCGAGAGCGAATATCGCCACGAGCTCGAGGCGAACGTCGAACCGTTCAGGGGTCTGTTTTTGGGCCTCTTCTTCGTCGCGGTCGGGATGATCGCCGACTTCTCGCGCGTCGCCGATCATCCCGATGTCATTGGCGCCTTGGTCGTGGGCCTCTTACTTCTCAAATTCGTGGTGCTATTCGCGGTCGGGCGCCTGAACGGCCTGTCGTCCGCCGCGGCCGTGAGTCTCGGCGTCACGCTGGGCCAGGGCGGCGAGTTCGCGTTCGTGGCATTTGGTACTGCAACGGTGGTGGGCGCCATCAGCGCCGAGGTCGCGGCCGTGCTCATCGTCGTCATCAGCCTCTCGATGATGGCGACTCCTATCATCTTCTTTGTCCGCGACGCGGTCCTTAGGCGTCTGCGTCACGCCCGACCGGACAGTCCACGCTATGACGAGCTCCACGACAGCAGTAACACCGTAATCATCGCCGGTTTCGGCCGTTTTGGTCAGATCGTTGGTCGCGTCCTGCGCACTCGCCACATCGCGTTTACTGCCCTCGACGCGAATCCAGAACACGTGGAATTTCTCCGGCGCTTTGGAACCCGTGTCTCATACGGAGACGCCTCGCGGGTGGATATTCTGCGCGCGGCCGGCGCCGAGGAGGCACAGCTGCTGGTCCTCGCGATTCAGGATGTGACTGTCAGTCTTAGCGTCGTAGACGCCGCGAAGCGCCATTTCCCACACATCAAGATCATCGCGCGCGCCCACGACCGGCGTCACGCGGTGGCCCTCAAAAGAGCGGGAGTCCTCTTCGTGGTGCGCGACACTCTCCATTCAAGCCTCGAGGCGGCGAGCGCTGCGCTCGAGAAGATGGGTCTGCCAGAGCGCGAGGCCCGAAAGACCATCAAGGCCTTCTTGGAGTACGACGAGGCGCGCCTTGAAGAGGCCGTGACCCTTGATGACAACCCTGAAAACCAGCGCAACCGAGCCCAACAGTACACCGCTGAGCTTGAGCGCCTCTTTGAGGGTGATGTCGCCGAACACTAGCGAGATGACAGCTGACGTTATGTCAGGCGCCTTGTTCTTTTGGCGCGTCGGGCGGGGCCAGAGCCTTCTTCTTCTTGCGGAAGACGCGGTCAATAAAGGGCTTCTCGTAGCGCC
>Ga0209702_10006472_pt1 | contig 15016 bp, 10 predicted proteins | sample FRY01_FD_187210 | JGI IMG/M metagenome (GOLD analysis project Ga0209702, IMG submission 187210) | Freshwater microbial communities from Lake Fryxell liftoff mats and glacier meltwater in Antarctica - FRY-01 (SPAdes) (version 2) | ecosystem: Environmental > Aquatic > Freshwater > Ice > Glacier... | reverse complement strand
TGCGCGATGCGCCCGAATACCGCGCGCTGTTCGGCGCTGGCACCCAAGGTGCTTTGGCGCTGTACCGCCACGACCATGACCATGTCCACGGCCCCGGCCCCGGTGATGCTCACGCTCACGCTCACGCTCACGGTCTCGGCTGCGGCCATGACCATGGCGGCGATGATGGCGACGATCATTGGGGCGACCACGACCACGCAAAGAAAGACGCCCCCGAACATGTTTGATGATTTTTTGCTGCGTGCAACCCTCGCAGGGCTTGGTGTGGCGCTAGCCACCGGGCCTTTGGGCGCTTTTGTGGTGTGGCGGCGCATGGCCTATTTCGGCGATGCGACCAGCCATGCCGCTATTCTGGGTGTGGCGCTGGCGTTGGCTTTGTCCTTGCCGGTAGGTCTTGGCACCATGCTTGTGGCGCTGGCTATGGCGCTGACCGTCTCCACCCTCGCCGCGCGCGGTTGGGCGGTGGACACCACGCTTGGCGTGCTCGCCCATTCCGCGCTGGCCTTTGGCCTTGTTGCCATCAGCTTTCTGCCCGGTGTGCGGGTGGACCTGTCGGGCCTGCTGTTCGGCGACATCCTGGCAGTATCCAAAGCCGATCTCGCCTTTGTCTGGGGTGGGGCTTTGGTGATTGTGGCTTTGCTGGCCTGGCGCTGGCAGGCGCTTCTCACCTCCACCTTGAGCGAAGACCTCGCCCAGGCCTCCGGCCTCAACCCCAACCGCGAGCGCCTTGTGCTGACCGTGGCGCTGGCCATCGTCGTCGCGGTTGCGCTTAAAATCGTTGGCGCGCTGCTGATTTCGGCCATGCTCATCATCCCCGCCGCCGCCGCCCGCAGCTTGTCGCGCAGCCCAGAATCCATGGCCCTGCTGGCGGTTGTCATCGGGGCCGCATCGGTCCTCGCGGGCCTGCAAACCTCGCTGCATTTCGACACCCCCGCAGGCCCCTCCATCATCGCCGTGGCCGCAATTGCCTTTACATTATCCGTCCTCATCGCCCCATTCAAATCGCGCTAGGTGGCGGTGCCCAAAAAAAGGCCACAGCAATGCGAAAAACCGGCTTGAAACATCTTCTGACCACCCTGACACTGGAGGAAATTCTGACCACCCTAACACTGGAGGAAAAGTGCTGCGTGATCCTTGCCTATCTCGAATGGTTTGCCCAACAAGCGCGGATCGATATTGCCCAAGGCTTTGTTCCCGTCAGCGACACGATCGTGGACCTCACCAAGGTTCCACCCAAAACGCTTGCCGCGCTGGACCGCGCCGTGGCCACCAATGACAGCGAAAAGATATTGCTTGCCACGCTGACGGATATGTTTCGCGGCCTTGCCATCATGCAAAAACAATCCACCGGACCCAAGCTGAACCAGTTTTTCCGCGCCCATATCCCCGCACCCCTTTTTGCGGCGCTTTACGGGGCCGCAAAGCTGGACCTCGCAACCCTGCGCTACAACATCGACTTTCCTACCGGACCCATCCCTTTGGCACCCTAATCGCCCCCACCCACCGCATATGTCGTTTTTATCTGCCAAGTGTCGGGCCATATTGCCCGCCGCCTCCACATTCGGGCACATATGGGCCAAATCGCGCTAGGGGAGTCGCCAGATGAAAACGCATGTAAAAGCTTTGGTCGTCGGCGGGGGGGCTGTGGGCAACGGTATCGCCTATCATCTGGCAAAGGCGGGCTGGGACACGATGCTGGTCGAACGCGACGAACTCACCTCCGGCTCCACCTGGCACGCGGCGGGGCTTCTGCCTTTGTTCAACATGTCTTATGCCACCACGCATATCCACAAATACTCCGTCGATTTCTATAAATCATTGGAGGCGGAAACGGGCCTTAACGCGGGCTTTGCCGTGGTCGGCAACCTGCGCATGGCCCAACACGCCGCGCGGATGGACGAATACAAACTCTATTCCGCCGTGGCCGACAGCGCCGATGTTTACCACGAATTCCTGACTCCCGCACAGATGAAAGACCGCTGGCCGCTGTTGCGCACGGATGATCTGGTCGGCGCGCTGTTCCACCCGCAAGACGGCTATATCAACCCCGCCGATGTGACCCAGGCCATGGCCAAAGGGGCCCGCCAACACGGCGCGACGATTGAGCGTAAGATCCAAGTCGACGGGTATAAATGGACTGGCGCTGAATGGATCGTGTCTTGCACCCGCATGATCGACAAGGGCGGCAACCTTGTACCATCTGAGGAAGCCTTTGAAATCCGCGCCGAACATGTCGTCACCGCCACTGGCAACCACGCCCAACGCACCGCGCGACTGCTTGGCGTCAAAATCCCCGCGATTCCCGTGGAACATCAGTTCATCGTGACCGAACCCGACCCCATGCTGGTCGAATACCGCAAAACCAACCCCGAACACCCCGTTCTGCGCGACGCCGACGCCAAATGGTACGTCCGCGAAGAACGCGGCGGCTGGATCCTTGGCCCTTATGAAAAAGGCGCCCCCGCCCGGTTCGAATACGCCGTCCCCGACAGCTTCCGTGCCGATCTGTTCCCCCTCAATCTGGAGCGGATCGAGGCGGAATACATGGCGATGCTCCACCGCCTGCCATCCTCGGAAACCGTTGGCCTCAAAGACGATTTCAACGGCCCCATCTGCTACACCCCCGATGGCAACCCGCTTGTCGGCCCGGTCCCCGGCCTGCGCAACATGTGGATCGCCGAAGGCTTCTCTTTCGGCATCACCGCCGCTGGTGGCACCGGACACTACCTTGCGCAGCTGATGACCGAAGGCGAAGCTGAAATCGACATGGCAAGCCTCGACCCCCGCCGCTACGGAAATTGGATGACCACCGAATACGCAGCGCGCAAGAATGAAGAATGCTACGACCACGTTTTCATCCTCCACCACCCCGATGAGGAGCGCGAGGCCTGCCGTCCCCTGCGCACCACCCCCGTCTATGACAAACAAATCGCCCTTGGCGCGCAAATGGGGCAGGTCAACGGCTGGGAACGCCCCAACTATTACGGCCCCCTGAACGCCCCTGCGGATTTTGACCACAACTCCCGGTCTTTCCGCCGCGGCGCATGGTGGCAGTATGCGAAAGCCGAGGCGGAGGCATTGCGCGAAACCGCTGGGCTGATCGACGCTTCCGCCTTCACCAAACACACCGTGCGCGGTGTTGGGGCCACCGCCTTCCTCGACTGGTTCACCTGCAACAAACTGCCGAATGTAGGCCGCATCAACCTCACCTATGCGCTAACGCCAACAGGCACCACCCGCACCGAATACACCATCGTGCGCAACGGCCCGGATGATTATTACCTCGTCTCCGCAGGCGCTTGGACCGCCTATGATGCCGACTACATGCGCAAATCCGCTGAGGATTTCATCGCAGCCGGCGGCGCGGCAGTTGAGATTAACGATGTTACAACCCAATGGGGCGTCTTCGCGCTTGCAGGCCCCAACGCCCGCAAAATCCTCGCTGAAATCGTGAAGGACGCCGACCCTGCCACCGTCCTGTCTAACAAACGCTTCCCCTGGCTCACCGCGCGCAAACTGGAACTCGGCATGTGCCCTGTCAACGCGATCCGCGTCGCCTACACGGGCGAACTCGGCTGGGAACTCCACCACCCCATCGAATTCAACCGCTACCTCTGGGACCTGTTGCAAATCGCAGGCGCCAAACACGGCATGAAACTCGTCGGTGCGCGCGCCCAAAACTGGCTGCGTCAGGAAAAATCCTACCGCGCGTTTGGCAATGAGCTGGGCCGCGATGCTACGCCGATGGAGGCGGGTCTGGACCGGTTTATCGACCTGTCGAAAGATTTTCAGGGCAAACAGGCGATGCTCGATACCGGAATCCGCTCCAAATGCGTCACCGTTTTAATCGACGGGCCGGAGGACGCCGACCCATGGGGCAAAGAGGCGATCTTTGTGGATGGCAAGAAAGTCGGCCGTCTGACGTCGGGTGGCTGGTCGGTGGGCTTTGGCAAACAAATCGGCATGGGCTATGTCTCGCCGCATCTGGCCGAGGTCGGCACCAAACTGAAGGTCAAGATGCTGTTGCAAGAATGGGACGCCGTCGTGGTGGAAGACAGCCCGTTCGACCCGAGCAACGCGCGGATCAGGCTGGATGGGTGAGGGAAGCAAGCTCTGCCCGGTAGGCCGGGGGTTTCCTAGTGGCGTTGTTCCGCAATTCTGATCGTGGACGATAAACATCGTGAAACCATACGGTTAGACAGGCCGCATGAGAAAGCCAGCACCCACCCTTTATTGCACGGCGAACTGTTCCAGCGACATTGCGGCGCTTCGCAAACGTTGGTTGCAAAAGGGGGAGGCTCGTCTCAGGCGGCAGTTACGCAACGACGCCGAACCGGGCCGTGCGGAAACAGTCAATCCGTTTTTTCAGCCCGGGCTTGCAGGTATTTCAGGATTTGTTTGAAAGCAAGGCAGGGCTGCTGCGGCTGTGGTTAGGTGTCACGTCCCGCATGATTGCCTGGTAATTTGACGAAGAGATGCGGTTGTGATTTGTGCCAGTCCTTAATCGTCTGCATTAGCGTTCGGCTCCTCAGGGCTGATTGCGGCAACTGCGTGTTGTAGAGGTGGACATAGCGCATCAGGGTCTGCTCTAGGTCAAGGGCGCTGTCGAAACGGTTGGTTTTGAGGACGTCGCTGATGCAGCCATTGAACCATTCTACCATTCCGTTGGTCTGGGGCGACTTCGGCGGCGTCAAGCGGTGTTCGATGCCCAGTTCGGTGCAGAGTTGGTCGAACTCGTGCGCGCCAGACGGTGCGCATGCGGCGAAGAGCCGGTCGTTGAACTCTTTTCCATTGTCCGTCAATATCCTGGTGATCTGGATCGGGCAGGCCCTGTGCAGATCACGCAGGACCTACGGGCGTTGGCGGCAGTCTTGGCGGGCAGGATGCGCACGAACACCCACCTTGTCGCCCAGTCGATGGCGAGGAACAGGTAGCGCCGGGTTGTCTCATCCGCCATTTGCCGCAGGTATTTGACGTCGACATGCAAGAAGCCCGGCTCGTAGGTTTTGAACGTCTTGTGCGGCTCTGTGGGTGTCTTGGGCCGCAAGGCATTGAGATTGCTCACCCCATGGCGGCGCAAGCACTGATCCAGACCCGAGCGGGACACATCGGGGCTGAGAAACTCGCGTGTGACGGCCAGCAGATCATCCAGCGGCAACAGCAGCATCCGGCGCAACTCGACCGCCACGGCTTCCTGCGCCGAGGTCAATGTCGTCGCCAACTGATTGGCGGTGTGCGAGCGGTCCTCAAAGCTGGTCCGCCCCCGCCAGCGATCAATCGTGTCGAGCGTCACCCGTAGCGTGCCGCCAACACGGACGCAGCCTCAACGCTGGCCGCAATCTTCGCTCGGATCGCCGGGGTCGTCGTCGCGTTCTTATGCAGAGATAAAATCATCGCGCGGCACCACCCGTTGCGCGCGCTTCCAGCCCCGCGATCAGCTCGCGCAGCGTTGCCCGCGCTATGAACAGTGGCAGACGACGTTAATCAATGTAAACGTCCGGGGTGGGACAGGTGGGTTTCGTGGGTACGGTTCTGGAATAGGGTTTTTGAGGAGGGCTGCGCGCATGCTCTTTCCCTTTGGGCTTTGCTTGCGCTAGGGTCGGCGCATGGCCGCACCCCGATTCATCCATCTTCGCACCCATACGGAATATTCGCTTTTGGAAGGGGCTGTGCCGCTGAAAAAGTTGATTGCGCTGTGTGTGGATCAAAACATGCCTGCCGTGGCCGTGACGGATACCAACAATATGTTCGCGGCGCTGGAGTTTTCGACCTATGCCGCAGGCGCAGGTTTGCAGCCGATCATCGGGTGTCAGATCGCCGTGAATTACGACCCCGCCCAGCCCGGTGAGAAGGTGCGCGCGGCGGCCCCCTTGGTTTTGCTGGCACAAAATCATGCGGGGTATATGAACCTGATGAAGCTGAACTCCTGCCTTTATATTGGCACGGGCGGGCAGTTGCCGCAGGTAACGCTTGCGCAGTTGGAGGCACATTCGGAGGGGCTGATCTGCCTGACGGGGGGGGCAGAGGGGCCGGTGGGCAAGTTGCTGCAAACCGCGCAGAGGCCAAAAGCGCAGGCGCTTATGGCGCGGTTGGCTGTGGCCTATCCGGGCCATTTATATGTGGAATTGCAACGACATCCCGGGGCGGGCGGGGCGCTGACGGAAGGCGAGCGTACATCGGAGCGCGGGTTTATCGAGATGGCCTATGCCATGGGCCTGCCGCTTGTGGCCACCAATGATGTCTATTTCCCCAAAGCGTCGATGTATGAAGCGCATGACGCGCTGATCTGCATCGCGGAAGGGGCCTATGTTGACCAGCAACAACCCCGCAGGCGCCTGACCCCGCAGCATTATTTCAAGTCCGAGGCCGAGATGGCGACCTTGTTCGCCGACTTGCCCGAGGCCTTGGAAAACACTGTGGAAATTGCGCGGCGCTGTGCGTTCAAGGTGGCCAAACACGCGCCGATCTTGCCGAAATTTGCCGATGATGAGGTGAACGAATTGCGCCGCGCGGCCAATGCGGGTTTGCAGGCGCGCCTTGCCGTGATTCCCCATGCAGTCAGTGTGGAGGCTTATCAGGCGCGCCTGGATTTTGAGTTGAACGTCATCATCAACATGGAGTTTCCCGGCTATTTCCTGATTGTGGCTGATTTCATCAAATGGGCCAAGGATCAGGGCATTCCGGTGGGGCCGGGGCGCGGGTCGGGGGCGGGCTCTCTTGTTGCATATGCGCTGACCATTACCGATCTGGACCCGCTGCGATATTCCTTGCTGTTTGAACGCTTTCTGAACCCCGAACGGGTTTCCATGCCCGACTTTGACATCGACTTTTGCATGGATCGCCGCGAGGAGGTGATCCACTATGTGCAAGACAAATACGGCCGCGACCGGGTGGGGCAGATCATCACCTTCGGCGCTTTGCTGTCCAAGGCGGCTGTGCGCGATGTGGGCCGGGTTTTGCAGATGTCCTATATGCAGGTGGACCGCCTGTCGAAAATGATCCCGTTGGAGGGGGTGAAGCCTGTTTCCATCACCAAAGCGCTGGCAGATGAGCCGCGCTTGCGCGAGGCAGCTAAGGAGGAGGTTGTTGCGCGCCTGCTGGATTATGGCCAGCAAGTGGAGGGGCTTTTGCGCAATGCATCAACCCATGCGGCGGGAGTGGTGATTGGTGACCGCCCGCTGGATGAATTGGTGCCGCTCTATCAAGACCCGAAATCCGACATGCCCGCGACCCAGTTCAACATGAAATGGGTGGAGGCTGCGGGGCTGGTGAAGTTCGACTTTCTGGGCCTGAAAACCCTGACGGTGATCGAATCTGCGCTGAATTTGCTGCGCCTGCGGGGGGTGAATATTGATATCGCCATGATCCCGCTGGACGATGAAAAAACCTATCAGCTTTATGCGGCGGCGAAGACGGTTGCGGTGTTTCAGGTGGAATCCAGCGGCATGATGGACGCGCTGCGGCGGATGAAACCGACCTGTATCGAGGATATTGTGGCCTTGGTGGCGCTGTACCGCCCCGGCCCGATGGAGAATATTCCGGCCTATTGTGAGGTAAAGAATGGGCTGAAGGAAATTGAGTCGGTGCATCCGACCATCGACCACCTGCTGGCGGAAACCCAAGGGATTATCGTTTATCAAGAACAGGTTATGCAGATTGCGCAGGTCATGGGCGGCTATTCCCTTGGCGGCGCGGACCTGCTGCGCCGGGCGATGGGCAAGAAGATTGCCGAGGAGATGGCCAAGGAACGGCCCAAGTTTATCGAGGGCGCGAAGGCCACGCATAATGTGGATGCCAAAAAAGCGGGTGAGGTATTCGACCTCTTGGAAAAATTCGCTAATTACGGCTTCAACAAATCCCACGCGGCGGCCTATGCGGTGGTGTCCTATCAAACCGGATATCTGAAGGCGAATTACCCGGTTGAATTCATGGCAGGCGTGATGAATTGTGACCTGCACCTGACCGACAAGCTGGCGGTGTACAAGCGCGAGGTGGACAAGCTGGGGATCACCACAGTGGCGCCTTGCGTCAACGCATCGCTTGCCACGTTTACGGTGCGCGAGGGGACTTTGATCTATGCGCTGGGTGCGTTGAAAAACGTGGGCGTGGAGGCGATGAAGCTGATCGTAGCAGGCCGCGCCACCGATCAGGGCGAAAAACCCTATGCCACCCTGTTCGATCTTGCCCGCCGGGTGGATTTGAAACGCATCGGCAAGCGGCCTCTGGAAATGCTGGCCCGCGCGGGGGCGTTTGATTGTCTGGATGCCAACCGCGCCCGGGTATTTGACGCGCTGGACGGGCTTTCGGCCTATTCCGCCGCGATCCATGATGCCAAAACCTCTAACCAGGTCAGCCTTTTCGGCGACGCGGGCGAGGATGTGCCGGAACCCCGCTTGGGGTCACGCGATGATTGGTTGCCGGTGGAACGCTTGACCGAGGAGCATAAGGCGATTGGCTTTTACCTCTCCGGCCACCCGCTTGATGATTACATGGTGCCACTGAAACGCAAAGGCGTGTCCACACTGGCCGAAATTACCGCCCGCGCCGAAGGCGGGGCGATGGTGGCAAAAATTGCAGGCGCCGTCAGTTCCAAGCAGGAACGCAAATCGGCACGCGGCAACCGCTTTGCCTTTGTCCAACTCTCGGACCCCACCGGACTTTATGAAGTTACCGTGTTTTCGGACACGCTGGAGGCGGCGCGCGATGTGCTGGAACCGGGGATGAATGTCGTCTTGACGGTGGAGGTGACGCTGGAAGGCGAAACCCTTAAACTGCTCGCCCGCGCCGCCCAACCGATTGACGCCGTGGCGGCGGAGGCGGGTGGTTCGGCCTTCCGCATTCATATCGACCGGCCAGAGGCGGTGGCCTCGGTCGCGGCCCTTTTGGCGCGCGTTGCCAAGGATGGCGGGCGGGGGCGTGCGGCGGTTACAATCTGCGTGCCGGACCCGGCCACGGGGCAGGAGATTGATCTGGAATTGCCGCAAGTTTATCCAGTGACGCCGCAGGTCAAAGGGGCGTTGAAGGCGATGGGCGGCGTGGTGATGGTGGAGGAGCTTTAACGCCCCAAGACCCGCCCCGCGAACAGTTTGGCAAGGCTGATGGCCAGCACAATCCTGACCACATGATGCAGGCTGACAAAGACCACGCTGATTTGCAGGCTTAGCGCGATGAGGCTCATTTCTGTGATTCCACCCGGCGCAAAGGCCAAAAACACGGCGGTGATAGGCAGGCCCACCGCCAGATGCAAAGTTTCGGCAAAGGCGAAGGCCAAAGCGAGGGAGGCCCCCGTGGACAAGAGCGCAAGCAGGCTTCCGCGCCGCAAGGTTGCCGCTGCCATGCCCGCAAACTGCGCCCCAAGCCCGGTGCCGACCACGATTTGCGTCAGCGAAATGGACCAACCGGGGGGCACGGCATCGGTGACGCCCATCAGGTGCAAAATCGCCGATGCGGCCAGCGGCCCCGTCATGATGGCAGCCGGAAAGCGCAGCGCACGGCCCAGAAAATACCCCCCCACCGCCGCGACCAGCAGCACCGAAATATCCCATGCTTCTAAAGGGTTGTTTGCCCCCGTCATCGCCACGCCCGCCGATGATCCCACCGCATGGCCTGTCAAAATCGCAAACAGCACGGGCACAAACACTATGGTCAGGATCAGCCGCAAAAACTGGATCAGCACCAGCAAGGCCAAATCTGCGCCCGCCTCCTCGCCCAGCACCACCATTTCCATAAGGCCGCCGGGGACCGACCCGTAATAGGCGGTGGGGCGGTTCAGCCCCCCCTTGCGGTAAATCAGATAGCCGATCCATTGCGCCAAAGGCACAAATATCAAAAGCGCCAGAATACTTGGCCACCACCCCGCCGCATCGCGAAAAATTTCCGGTGTGAAGGCCCCGCCAATTCCGACCCCGATGATGGGAATGAACGCCATGCGCAGCGGTGGCGGCAAATGGATGGGTTGCCACAGCACCCGCCACCCCATGATCGCCCAAAACGCCACCGCCAAAAGCGAGCCGAGCAGATAGCCCAAGGGCAGCCCCAGCCAATGCCCCGCAAAACCGCCCGCAAACCCCAGCGCAAGCGTGGTAACAAGCGGGATCACATCAATCCGCGTTCGGCCGATCAAGATGGGTTTCATGCGAGCGTCCTTTTGCCATAACGGACCATCAAGGGCGCGGAATGACAAGCCTTTTCAGGCATTGATCGCAGCCCTTGGCCGCACGCCCCCATTGCCCCGCCCCCCAATGCCTCGCAGTCAGGACCAGCAGCAGCCAGAAGATGACGCCTGCAAATTACACGGCGAAAAACCTCAACCCCTCCCCAGCACCGTACGCGGATTATTGTCGTGTCGAACGCAGGTTCCCCCACGGTTTGCAGCGGCAGCATCGCCATGGCGGTGAAAAACAGCGCCATGACACCCGTTGCCAGCATCGCAAGCCGCCACAACCAAAGGCTTACCAATGCGGCGGGCGTTGATCGGTAAACACAGCGCCCCCTTCATCCGGGGCTGATATTCGGTCCATCACCTGCGCCATGCGGCGGGTCAGGCGGTCAATCTCGGTCGCTTGCCCCGCCACCACATCCGACAAATCCTCCACCATGCGGATCAGATGTGCCATCCGTTCTTCCATCGCTTGCACCTTGTCCATCACAATCCCATCCTTGCCGCCCGCCTGCCCATCCGCTACACCGCGCGGGCATAAGCTGCAAAGGGTTTCCCCATGGCCAAAGACAAACACCTGCGCAAACCGCGCGCCGAAACGCCCAAGGGCTTTCGCGATTATTTCGGTGCCGATGTGATGGAACGCCGCGACATGCTGGCGAAGATCTCGGCGGTGTACGAACGCTATGGTTTTGATCCGCTGGAGACATCGGCGGTGGAGACGGTCGAGGCCTTGGGAAAATTCCTGCCCGATGTGGACCGCCCGAATGAGGGCGTTTTCGGCTGGCAGGACGAAGATGGCGATTGGCTGGCACTGCGCTATGACCTGACAGCGCCTTTGGCCCGCTTCGCCGCGCAAAACCGCAACGACCTGCCCACCCCCTACCGCCGCTATGCCTTTGGCCCGGTCTGGCGGAATGAAAAGCCGGGACCGGGGCGATTCCGGCAGTTTTACCAATGCGATGCGGATACGGTGGGCGCACCAAGCGTGGCGGCGGATGCAGAGATTTGCGCCATGCTGGCCGATGCGCTGGAAGAGGTCGGGATTGAGCGGGGGGATTATATTGTTCGGGTGAACAACCGGAAGGTGCTGAACGGCGTGATGGAGGTTGCGGGGATCGCCGACGATGATGTGAGAACACGCGGAATTGTCCTGCGGGCGATCGACAAGATTGACAGACTTGGGCCGGATGGCGTGAGGGCGCTTTTGGGAAAAGGACGCAAGGACGAGAGCGGGGATTTCACGGAGGGTGCTGGTCTTGATCACGGACCGATAGCAATGATCCTCGCGTTTGCTATGCCGGATGCTGCGCGGAGTGGTTTTGTGATGCAAAACGAGAGTGGCCAGAGCCTCGACCTGTCGCTGCGTGAGATCGTGCAAAACTCCCAAGTTGGAATCGAAGGCTTGGACGAGTTGGATGAAATCATCCGGTTGGTTAGAGCACAGGGCTACGATGAAGATCGCATCCGCATGGATACCTCCGTGGTGCGCGGCCTCGGCTATTACACAGGCCCCGTATTCGAAGCCGAACTCACCTTTGAAATCCTCGATGAAAAAGGCCGCAAGCGCCAATTTGGCTCGGTCGCGGGCGGTGGGCGCTATGATGATCTGGTCAAACGCTTCACGGGCCAAGCGGTGCCTGCGACGGGGGTTTCCATTGGGGTGGACCGGTTGCTGGCCGCCTTGCGCGCCAAAAAGCTGGAGCGGGGCGAACCTGAGAATTCATCCCAAGGCCCGGTCGTCGTCACCGTGATGGACCGCGACCGCATGGCCGACTACATGGCCATGGTCGGCCACCTCCGCCAAGCGGGCATCCGGGCCGAAGCGTATCTGGGCAATCCGAAAAACTTCGGCAACCAATTGAAATACGCCGATAAACGTAATTCCCCCATCGCCATCATCCAAGGTGGGGATGAGGCGGCTAAGGGTGTGGTGATCCTGAAAGACCTCATCCTCGGCGCGAAAATCGCTGAAAACGCCACACTTGAGGAATGGAAAGACCGCCCCGCACAGGTGGAGGTTTTGGTGGAGCATCTTGTAGATGAAGTGAAAAGAATGCTCCTTCGTCAAAAAGGCCCATTTAAGTTAGATGATTACCTATGACCACCCGCACGGCCATCCGGGCAGAAGGCGAACGCCTGTTCGCCGCCTTCAAAACGGCAGGCGCGCAGGCAGTGGAAGCGGACACATTGTTACCCGCCGAAACCCTGCTTGATCTGTATGGTGAAGATATCCGGGCGCGCGCCTATGTCACGAATGACCCCCTGCGCGGTGAAATGATGCTGCGCCCCGATTTCACCGTCCCGGTGGTGCAGGCCCATATGCAAGGCGGCGCAGACCCCGCGCGCTACTGCTATCTGGGCGAGGTTTTCCGCAAGCAAGATCACGTCATCGCCCGCGCCAGCGAATACCTGCAAGTCGGGTTTGAGCTGTTTGACCGGGACGCACCCGAGGCCGCAGATGCCGAGGTTTTTGCCTTGTTTCACAAGCTCTTGGTCCCCTTGGGCCTGCGCGCCGCCACGGGCGATATCGGCATTATTATGGCTGCCGTCAAAGGCTTGTCCACCAGCGCGCCGCGCAAAGCGGCCCTGCTGCGCCACATCTGGCGACCCACCCGTTTCCGCAAATTGCTCGACCGTTTTTCGGGCCGCGCAACTCTGCCCGAGGCGCGAATTGCCTTGCTGGAGCGGTTGCGGAGTGGTGATCCCGACCCCGCCGTGATGATCGGCCTGCGGACGCAAGCCGAGATTGCCGCGCGCAGTGCGGCCTTGCTGGAAGATGCCCAAACGCCGCCCCTTGCCGCGCCCGAGGCTGCCCTGCTGTACGATTTGCTGACCCTGCAAGCCCCGGCGCGTGCGGCCCTGTCGCATCTGCGCGGGATCACGTCGATGCTGCCCGCGATTGAGCCCGCCGTGGACCGTTTCGCCAAGCGGTTGGACGCGCTGGAGCGGCGCGGCATCAACCCATCAGACCTGCCGTTCGAGGCGAGCCACGGGCGTTCATCGATGGAATATTATGATGGGTTTGTCTTTAGTTTCCATGGAATTGGTGATGGCCCTGCGGTGGCTTCGGGCGGGCGCTATGACGCACTGACGGCGCATTTGGGGCAGGGGCGTTCGATCCCGGCGGTGGGGGGAATCATTCGGCCCGCACTAGTTGCCAGCCTGCGGGAGGGCGCGATATGAGCCTGAAAATCGGCGTGCCGTCCAAGGGTCGGCTGATGGAAAAGACGTTTGACTGGTTTGGCGCGCGGGGCGTGACGATGGCGCGCAGCAGATCGGAGAGGGAGTATGCGGGCACGGTGGGAGGTGCGCAAGGAGTTGAAATTATTCTGCTTTCCGCAGGGGAAATTCCGCGTGAAATGTCTGCGGGGCGCATTCATTTGGGCGTCACCGGGTCAGACCTTGTGCGCGACAAGCTGGCGGACTGGGGGCGTCAAGTGGTGGAACTGGCCCCTTTGGGCTTTGGCCAAGCGGACCTGATTATTGCGGTGCCTGCGTCTTGGCGTGATGTTGATACGGTCGATGATCTGGATGCGGCGGCGGCAGCGTTTCGGGCGGAGCATGGCTTCCGGCTGCGAATTGCCACAAAATATCATAGGCTTGTGCGCGAGTTTCTGACAGCGCAAGGTGTTGCGGATTATCAGTTGGTGGACAGTCAGGGGGCGACTGAAGGGACGGTCAAGAACCTGACGGCAGAGGCGATTGCCGATATCACCTCCTCGGGCGAGACGCTGCGCGCGAACCATCTGAAAATACTGTCGGACGGGTTGATCCATGCCTCGCAGGCCACGCTTTTTGCGGCGCGCGCGGCAGAATGGAACGCAGATGCCCGCGCCACTTTGGTGCATTTGGCGGCACAGCTTGGGGTAGCGGCAGAGGTTTAGGGTTATCTGGGAATACCCCAGAAACCTACCAGAAAGAAGCCCATATTTTGCAGCCGTGACAAGGGATTGGCATGGGTTGATTTTGGCTTAACGCAGCCCGATATCGGCCAGCGCGCGGGCGAGTTCGGGGGGCAGCGCCTCCTCCGCTTTGCGGCCTTTGGGCAGATCGCGGGGGGCGTCTTCAACCGGCAAATAGCGCCAGCCTTGGAAAGGGCGGCGGGGGGCGGCTTCGGTTCGGATGATCTCGGGGTTCAGCACCAAAGCGCAGCGCAAAATTCCATCCTCGCCGCGTCGTTCTTGCAGATCGGTGATCACCTGACGGGCCAGAATGACGCCTTTGAACACCCAGAAAAGCGAGCCGCCGTTCAGAATCTCTGCCTCGCGTTTCGGCCACATCCGGGTAATGTGGCGCGGCATATTGTCTGGCCAGGCCTTGCGGCGCATGTCTTGCCATGCGGCCAATTCCTCCACCGTTTCGGTGCCAACGCAGAGTTTCAAAAGGTTAACGGTTCCGGTCACGGCGACTCCTTTGGTTAACCTGAATTTAACCTTTGCAGGGGCGGCGGCAAGGGGGAACGTTGCGCAGACCGGCGTTGACCTTTGCGCGCGCCCGGCCTATTTTGTGTGTTCGCGCGCAAGCATCCCCAAATATATTCACGATCTTCCCAAAAGGACCATCGCCATGTCCCGTTTTTCCGCCCCCATCGCCGAGGCCATCTGGGATATGAAATATCGCCTGAAAGCGCAGGACGGCACGCCGATTGACGGCACGGTGGAGGATACCTGGCGGCGAATTGCCCGGACTTTGGCCGCAACGGAAGCTGATCCGGCGGCCTGGGAACTAGTGTTTTATGACGCTTTGGACAATTTCAAGTATTTGCCTGCGGGCCGGATCACGGCGGGGGCGGGCACGGACCGGTCAGTGACGCTGTTCAATTGCTTTGTCATGGGCACCGTGCCCGATGATATG
>Ga0209702_10006471_pt1 | contig 15016 bp, 8 predicted proteins | sample FRY01_FD_187210 | JGI IMG/M metagenome (GOLD analysis project Ga0209702, IMG submission 187210) | Freshwater microbial communities from Lake Fryxell liftoff mats and glacier meltwater in Antarctica - FRY-01 (SPAdes) (version 2) | ecosystem: Environmental > Aquatic > Freshwater > Ice > Glacier... | reverse complement strand
GAATTAGTGGCGTACTCCCTCGTAGCAGGATACGGTGTACACTCATCAAATGCCATTATAATATCTGCCCCAATGGTACGCTGCGTATCCATTACATTTTCTGGGGTAAAAAGCACTTTAGATCCGTCTATATGACTTCTAAAAATAACCCCCTCTTCTGTAATCTTTCGTTGCCCAGAGATAGAATAGACTTGATAACCACCACTATCGGTAAGCATAGGTCTATCCCAGTTTATAAACTTGTGTAGCCCTCCTGCTCCACGTATTATGTCTAACCCCGGTCTGAGGAACAAATGATATGTATTACCCAAAATAATTTTGGCATCTACGTTATTTTTTAAAATCTCTTGGTCTACACACTTCACAGAACCCTGTGTGCCCACAGGCATAAAAATAGGAGTAGTTATATCGCCGTGATCTGTAGATATAAGACCTGCTCGTGCCCGAGAGTTTTTCTCGGTATGTTGTAAGTCGAAAAACACTATTGGAATATTAAACTAAACTGTAATAATTTGGGAGAAACTCGCCCTAAACTACTGGCATATACGAAATTATCTGGCACCAATTGGTTGCCCAAGCCATTGCTGAGTTTCAACTCTGGGCTGAACTTGAAAAACTCGTAGTAAAAATCGAAACCAAAGCCGACATCATAGGAGAAAGTATTGGGATATAGAGCTACTATGGGTTTGGTATCACTTCTATCGGTTTGCTCATCGCTGGTAAAATCGAATCTATAGGTAATACCCCCCAGCAGATAAAACCGAGCATTCTTGTGTCTTTTGCTTTTGTACTCCAAGGTAAGAGGCAACTCCATATAGGTAGCTTCCATTTCTACTACCTTGGTATTGGGTTCATTTAGGGCTTTTGGAGTAAAATGGTAGTTCATATCTCTACGAGCAAACTGAATATTTACCATTGTTTTAAGATCCCAATGGTCTGCCAGCCTAAAATTGACCAATCCACCCAAACCGAAGCCGGGATAGTACACCGACTCTATCGCTTTGAGCGAATCGTAGTTCAGATTATTGTCTTTTACCGTGTACTTTAGCTTAGCTGTATTCCCCATTATAGCAAACCCAAAACGAACAGGTCTAAGATCGTATAGCGGATTGAGTTGCTGTGCATTAGCAGCCATTCCTAAGCCTATCAGCAAGCACGTTAGTGTTATTTTAATCCTGTGTATATAGAGCATACTCCAAAAGTTAAACGACGATCTGCTACATTATTGTATTGCACCTTACTCATTATTTGTTTAAACTCATCTCCTTCGGGAAAAGCTTTCACAGATTCTGGTAAATAAGTATAGGCCGCACTATCGCCCGAAAAGAGCTTACCCCAAAGCGGCAAGAACGTTTTGTTATATAAATTAAAGAGGAAACCAAAGAGACCTTTAGGCTTAGAAAATTCTAAAATCATAGCCACTCCACCTGGGCGAAGCACTCTGTTGATTTCGGCAAGACCTTTCTCTAAATTTTCGAAGTTTCGTACACCAAAAGCCACTATCACAGCATCAAAAGAATTATCCTCGTACTGCAGATCTTCGCTATCTCCACTTTCTAGTCTTATCTTTTTTATACCTTTATCTGCAAGCTTCTTGCGGCCTACCTCTAGCATACCTTCAGATATATCTACGCCTATCACCTCTTCAGGATTTATTGAGAGCGTAGCGATAGCAAAATCTGCTGTGCCTGTAGCCACATCTAATATGCGTTTTGGTTTATGCTCTGCGAGCATTTTTATGGCTTTTTTTCGCCAGCCTATGTCTATACCTAGAGACAGAAAACGATTCAAAAAATCATACTTGTGAGCTATGTTATCAAACATTTGCTGCACTTGCTCTTTCTTAGAGCCTTCTGCTTGGTAAGGTTTTACGTTGGTACCCATTTCTTATGCTTTGCAAAGGTAACAATTATGTGCAAGTCAAAGTTTCAGATGCAAGTATTTTGAGGCTCAGGTATACGGTATTCGCTAAAACTATTTTCACTTTTTTTATTTCTTAAGCAACTATTCTACTAAGAAGTGTATCTTTATGGCATCAGCAGAAGAATCATTATGAAATATTCAGAACAAGATTTAATTAGCATTGCCACAAAGGATTGGTCAGTAGGGCTCTACGTTAACATGAGTACAGATCAAGAGAAGCTCAATCTCAAAGTTCTCAAACAATAAAATTATATCCTTGAAACGTTTTTTATACCTATATCTAGTTTTATCTTTTTGCTACTCAGCTGCGGCACAGCAAGAAGATAAAATTTGGGTAGGGTCTAAATTCTTATTCAATTTTACAGATGACTCTTTATCTATAGATACAATATATTCAACAGTAGGTGGAGGATATCCATCATATACTATAACAAATTGCAATGGAGATATATTAGGTTTCAATAGATTTAATTTTCGCAACGATAGTGTTCTTAACCATAAAAATCCTTTCTTTCTTAAGACACTGAATGATACCTGTGTTTCATCTTACCTATTTAATACATTTACCTCTCCTTTTGAGAACAACAAGGTTATTGCTATTATAAAGAATAACTACACGTATTCGTACGGGAGTTGGCATGTCGCTAACGACAGTGCTATATGGGACACTATAAGTTGTTTGGGGTTTTCAGATACTATTTCGAATATCTACAAGCCAAGTGGATGGGACAAAATAAGAAATGGGAATACTTTTTGGAACATTGTCACTAGTAACACCAATATACTGGCTTTTAGAATCAACAATAACGGCCTCCAAAACTATAAACACAGTTATAAGCAAGGCACACAACAAACAAAGTATTTCGGCTCAATACGTAGCGAGGTTAAGGCAAACAATGATGGGACACAAATAGCCATAATAGAAGACGACGGCACTAATGTGTTGAATCTATATGACTTCAATAAATCTACTGGAGCAGTCACCTATAATAAACCCTTGCTTACCAAGGCACAGTTACCTAGCTATAACTGGTGCAGTGGCTTTTATGAGTCTGTACTAGACGGGATAGCATTCTCTCAAAACGACTCGCTTGTATATGTTTCTTATGCCTACTCTCCTATATGCACAGATCCTTACAAGATGGTAAGGCTTATCTATCAGATAAATCGATTTCATGCTAACCCACCCTCGACAGCCAAACTAGTGACCAGCAAATTAAGCACCACGGCTTATCCTCAACCTGGTCCTTCTAAATTTGCCAGTATGTTTACTGGCCCAGACGGCATTATCTACTGGGGTGAATGGCAAGACTCTGCCATACATACCATAACCAATGCCAATAGCTATGGACGGGCAAAGCAACATTATAATACTTATGTTCTATCTGGCAACGTGAACAACCGAATGAGCACTAGTCCTTCAGCATATAAGCGTTCTGGTTTTGAAGCCTTTAGCTCATGCAGGGACTCTGCACTAGCAGTATATTATGGAAGTGATAATCTACATCGAGTAGCCTACTACTGGGGAGATGGAGATAGTACCGTATACGATAGTAGCACCATAGCCAATGGACACAAAAGCCTCCACCGGTACGACACTAGTGGAATATATCTGATAACCCAAAAATCTCTGTACAATAACTGCGGCTATGGCCGTACTACCAAAGATTCACTTGCCGTATCTGTAGCTCCTCGTAGTTTTGATTTTCAGATTACTATAGATACTAGTTGCAAGGAGGCTACAGTGACTATCACAGATTCTATATCTCATAGCCAGTATGCCCTAGTGCAATGGGACACACTAGGCACAGATAGTTTGTCCTACGCATCATCAGACACACACACTCTTACTACCAGTCGCACTTTTACCTCAGCAGACTCTATTCGTATAGTATACACACTCATAGGATATGCTCCTAGTGCTAGTCATGTGGCGTGTACTACCACCCTGGATACTACTATAGTCATCCCTTTTTATCCTAATCCTACGGCTAGTTACCTCCAGATAAAAGGAGCAGACACTACTACTTTGGCATCTTTGGACACCTTTTTTAGTTGCTTCGGGTCTACTTCATACATTTTGCAAACTAATGATAGTATAGTAACTACCGTAGCTCAATGGACCAGTGGCTATGACACACTAGCTACTCACGAGCAGCTCAAATTGCCAACCGAAAGCAGCATAACTACTCCTATATCATTTACCGCTTCATCTACACACGGGTGCTTATCACTAGACACTTTTACGTATAGAGTACTACCTAAACCTACACTAGCACTTGCTATAGATAGTCTATTCTGCGTAAACGAAATAGGCACTTTTTATGCCAAGTCTATAGGTTCTAATCTAGATAGCATATCGTATATCTCGGTTCTGTATGATGGTCTTCGCTTTGGTGGTATAGATAGTGTTGGCTTTACTCTCTATACCCAGAATGAGCGTATAGATACTATAGAGATACACACTATTACAGAGCTAGGTTGCCGAGACACCAGTTATAAGAGAGTAGAAGTATATCCCAACCCCACTGTCACGCTTGCCGCTGATACAGGAATATGCTCTGGGGACTCCTTACAACGCACCGCCATAGTAGCACAAGTAGACAGTGCATCTTTAGATTGGTTTGTGAATCAAAACAGAGTGTTAAGTACACCCCTTGATGCTATGCGTAATGAGCATAGCTTTACTTTAAAAGAAAACTCCTTTGGAGAATACATAGTAGCAACTAAGGCTACAAGCAAATTTGGATGTACTGCATGGGATACCAGTAACATTACTGTTTATCAAAATCCAAGTATAACACCACTAGCAGACACCATACAGAATTGCATTAATTCGCAACCTACCGAGATTAGATTTAATACCTCGGCAAAAGACTCTTTCTCTATACTCTCTTGGTGGAATAATGTAGCTGACCCCGCTTCTGTTTACTCTTCGGCTGTAGCTAGTATCACCCTAAACAAAATACAAAATGTGGGTAGTGACCAACTCACTGTAGAGATTAGAAACCACCGAACATCGTGTATAGACACCGCAACTGTTTGGGTACATACGTACGATATACCCACGGTAAAACTTGCTGTAGATACTATATGTGAAGGGGATACTACGCTAGTATCTCTTAGCTGGCAAAGCACTATCGCATTGAGCAATGCTACGCTACTCGTAAACGGTAACGAACTATACTCTACAAATGCTCCGCTCAACAATGAACAGGTAAATCTAAGGCTAAACCAATCCGCAGGAACCTACAACTATCTGCTACGTGTAGAGAATCGCTTTGCATGTGCAGACACGGCAATAAAGCAAGCCAATGTGCTAAAAAGGCCCATTGCCGACTTCGATATTCTCTTTAAAAATAGCAAGAACAACCTCATACAATATGACTTTATGGATATGAGTTTAGATCATACCTCAGCAACCCTCTATTTTGGCGATGGTACTCAGAGAGTATTAAATCCGGGATTCATCACTTCATATAACTATGCAGACACAGGTTCATACACGGTACAACTTATAGTACAGAATGAAGGATTATGTAGCGACACTACTTCCAAAATACATCGAGTATTTCCTTTTGCTGGATTTTTCATTCCTACAGCCATCACGCCAAACAATGATGGACTAAATGATGTATTAAATTTCAATACCAAATACCTAAAAAGTATACAGCTTACTATTTCTACACGTTGGGGCGAAAAGATAATGGAGATAAATGAATTGAGTGACCTCAACTCCACTATCAATCTTATAGACGGAGTATACCTTCTGAATGGAACACTTGTAGATGTCTTTGGAAAGCGGCACTACTTCGCTCAGACTTTTAGTGTTTTTCGCTAGCACTAGTTTTTTACCTCTGCACTTGCTCTTTCTTAGAGCCTTCTGCTTGGTAAGGAGCTAATAATAGAATAGTTGAATAATAGAATAACTCATTCAAAGAATAATTAAGTTTATCTTAAACTTAGATTTAGACTTGAATTTTTACTTCAACTTTACTCCTACCTTTGCAGCGTGATTTTCACCAAAGCCAAATTCATTAGAAGCTACAGCCATGTAGAGCAGATTACCGATTCTACTACACCCCAATTCGCTTTCATAGGCAGAAGTAATGTAGGTAAGAGCTCTCTTATAAATGCTCTTACTATGAAAAAGGATATGGCTAAAACGAGTGCAAAACCAGGCAAGACTCAGCTCATTAACTTTTTTGATGTAGAAAACACCGTTAGCCTAGTGGATTTGCCAGGCTATGGATATGCTAAAGTTTCTAAAAAACTAAGAGAAGAATTCGAAGGAATAATCACAGAATATCTACTCAGAAGTGAAAATCTATTCATCGTTTTTGTACTGATAGATGCCGCTATACCGCCACAGCGTATAGATCTAGAATTCCTAGAATGGTGTGGTGTGCATAGAGTGCCAGTAGGCATAGCTTTCACTAAGACAGACAAGAAAAAACCAAAACAGACCGAGGCTCATATGAAGGCTTTCGAAACTGAACTAACCAAGTACTTTGAGGAACTGCCTGTAACTTTCGAAACTAGTGCCAACACCAAAATAGGTGTGGAAGTACTAGGCGACTGGATAGCAGAGCAAGTAGGACTGGTATAAACTCTGAATACTGTGAAATGCCTAAGCACTCTCACTTCATCCTGCATAAACCATACGGCTACTACACCTATAAAATAGGTGCCTGCTGCTAGCATTGAGATATTACGATTTTTGAGGCTTAATTTTCCTTTCAGATTCTTATTAAGGACCACTCTATACTAAAAGGAGGTGAGGTGAAAAAAGCGGAGAGTTTCTAAATACCTTAGCATTCGAAATACCACTCACTTTCTAACGTTCTAACTGCTCTCTGATTAAACAATTACATTTTCCTTAGTTTATCAAACAATACACCTTCTTAATTAACCATGACTTGCGGTATATCGAAGCAATTTAAACGAAATAAGATATATTTGGAGGGAGTAAAAACATGCTTTTATACTTATGTAATGTTTCATACCGAAAAACCAGCCACACAAATAGCCCATTTGGTTTTTGCAGATACACAAGACGACCTTAAAAAACCAAAAGAGCCACTTTTCCCGAAAGTACAAAATAATAATAATCTGTATTTTAGCGACCTAAGAATTTAAGATATATGTCAACCAAGTTTTTTACTAATAGCGAAGAAAACACCCTAATCAAAAAGTTTGAAGGAGTTTTTACTTACAATCCAAACATTGAATACTTTGACGCTTTAGTAGGCTACTTTAGGGCTTCGGGTTATTTCCGCATCAGACCGTTTTTAGATAAAGTGCCACACATCCGAATTTTAGTAGGTATCAACATTGATAGTATACTTGCCGATGCTCAAAAAGAAGGACTTGAGTTTTTCAAAAATCATGAAAAAACAAAAGAAGATTTCATCAAGAAAATTCAAGACGATATTGAAAAAGCAAATTACGACAAAGACACTGAAAAAGGAATTTTGCAATTCATTGACGACCTAATTGAAAAGAAAATTCAAGTGAGAGCTCATCCAGAAAAAAAGATTCACGCCAAAGTTTACATTTTACGACCAGAGCCATTTAATCAACATACTCCTGCAACTGCTATTACAGGCTCATCCAACTTAACAGATGCCGGACTCGGTGGCGGCAATTTTTATAACTATGAATTCAATGTTCAATTAAACGACCACGAAGAAGTAAAATTTGCTACCTCCGAATTTGAAAAATTATGGGTTGAATCGGTGGACATTCTGCCAGTTGACATTCAAAACATAAAAAAGGAAACCTACCTTAACGAAGAAACAACTCCTTTTGAACTTTATATAAAACTGCTTACTGAATACTTCGGAAAGAACATTGACTACGACCCCGATTCAATAGGCGATTTACCGCAAAATTTCAAAAAACTTTCTTACCAAGTTGATGCCGTTAACGAAGGTTTTAATATGCTGCTAAAACACAATGGCTTTATGTTGGCTGATGTAGTAGGTTTGGGTAAAACTGTAATTGCTGCAATGGTGGCAAAAAAGTTTTTGATGCAAAACGGCAGAGACAACACCAAAATATTAGTTGTGTATCCACCAGCAATTGAAAAGAACTGGAAAAACACTTTCAAGGATTTTCAATTAGACAAATACACCAAGTTTATAACCAACGGAAGCCTTGAAAAAATATTAGAAGGGCATCAAGATTATTGGAACAAGGAAGATTACGATTTAGTAATTGTAGATGAGGCACACAAATTTAGAAATCATGCTACAGGAGTTTTTCAAAACTTACAATTGATTTGCAAAAGCCCCAGAGCAAATAAAGGATTGATTGATGGATTACAGAAAAAAGTAATTTTAGTTTCGGCAACCCCATTAAACAACAGACCTGACGATATTTTTTATCAAATTCAAATGTTTCAGGATGCAAGGCAGTCAACACTTCCAATCACAAATTTAACTTCATTCTTTGCCCCATTGATGGAGCAATACAAAATACTAAAGCGTTTTGATGAATTAGATGTAAACAAACTTCGTGAAATTTATGGGAAGATTCGCAAAAATGTAATTGAACCCATTACCATTCGCAGAACACGAACAGATCTTGAAAACATTCCCGAGTACAAAATCGACTTAGACGAGCAAGGCATTAAGTTTCCACAAGTGAAACCCCCAAAAAAAGTGGAATACCTGATGGATGAAAAACTAAATAAATTGTTTTATAAAACAGTTGAATATTTAACCAAAACAGATGAAAATAAAATTCCTATTTACATAGCATATTCAAGATATCAAGCAATTGCAGGACTGAATTTAGAAATTCAAAGCAAATACTACGAACAAGCAGAATTAGTTTCTAAATCCTTAGCATTTATAATGAAAACCCAATTGATAAAGCGATTGGAAAGTAGTTTTTATGCTTTTAAAAAATCATTAGGTAATTTCCAAACCGCCACCGACAGAATGATTTTAATGTTTGAAAGTGATGAAGGGAAAGGGAAAGTGTTCATTGCTCCCGACACTAATGTAAACAAGCTCTTAGATAAGGGTTGGAGTGAAGAAGATATTGAAAAAGAAATTGAACGATTGAGTGAAGAAAACCCAAAGAACCAAACGTTTAAAAGTTCAGACTTTAAAAAAGGTTTTATCGAAAGTTTAAAAAAGGATTCTAAACTTTTAAAAGAATTGGTAAAAGGTTGGAATGCCATTGATGATGACCCAAAACTAAAAATATTTTTGAGCGAACTGACAAAACAATTTCTCAATAAGAAAACCAATTTAGAGGGGAAACTGGTAATATTCTCTGAATCAAAAGACACAGTTGATTATTTAGCAAAAGCTTTAGACGATACAGGAAGAAAAGATGTGTTGGTTATTTCGGCTAAGAACAGAAAAGACAAATACGATACCATTGTAAGCAACTTCGATGCAAACTGGGCTATCGAAAAACAAGCAAGTGAATTCAATATTATTATTACAACAGAAGTATTAGCAGAAGGTGTGAACTTGCACCGTTCTAACGTAGTTATTCACTACGACACGCCTTGGAACTCCACCAAACTAATGCAAAGGATTGGACGTGTAAATCGTATTGGAACAAAAGCAAGTGCTATTTATAATTATGTATTCTATCCATCGGCACAAGGCGATTCACAAATACACTTAAACAAAACTGCCCTTATGAAAATTCAGGCATTTCATACTGCATTTGGTGAAGACAATCAGGTATTCTCAACCGAAGAAATTTTAGATGACGTGAAACTCTTTAGCGGAGTATACAAGGAACAAGAGGATGAAAGATTAAAGTTCCTTTACTTCCTAAGGCACTTTAAAAAGAATAATAGAGCTTGGTTCGACAAGATTAAAAAACTGCCTTTAAAATCAAGGGCAGGAAGAAGTTCAGCAGAAATTAAGAAACCTGAATTGCAAAACGGAACAGCAACGTTTTTAAAGACTGATAAAAAATTTGAATTCTATTGGGTAGATAGCAGCAATGGACCAACCGAAATTACACCTATTGAAGCATTCAAAATATTTTCGGCTGACGAAAAAGAAAAGTGTGTTCCATTAATTGAAACCCACCACGAACACGTAAACACAGCGTTACTCCATTTTGAAACATTGGAACATAAAATTGCACAATCACAAACCGACCCCGAAGCACTGGGCGGTGTGGCACAGCGAGCAAAAAAGTTTTTATCTGACTTGGTGAAATATCCGCAGGTAAATGAAAAACAAAAAGAGAACATTCAAAAAATTGTCGTGTTGATTGATATTGGTAAATACACCAATTTGCCAACGCAAATTGACCGCTTGAAAAAGCGAGAAGTAAACCTAACTATTGCCTTAGCCGAAATAGATAAAATTGCAGCACAATACAATGTTGAATTGAGCGATGCAAAAAAGGGTAAAAAAGGTAAAGTAGAAAAACCTGTTTTAATCATTTCAGAATCTTTTGAATAATTATGAAAAATAAATTATCAAATGTGAATAGCTATTTGGTTGATGAAGTAAAAAACCTCATAGAACAAAGCAAACAGCAGGTAGCAGTCGCTGTAAATACTACAATGAGTATGCTTTATTGGCAAATTGGCAAACGAATTAACGATGAAATAGAGGGTAAACAACGAACTGAACTATACGGAAAAGAGATTGTCGCTACACTGTGGCGACAATTATCTGAAGAATATGGAACCGCGTTTTCGGAGAAAAATTTACGCAGAATGATGCAATTTGCAAAGGCGTTTCCCGATGAAAAGATTGTCGTATCACTGATACGACAATTGAGTTGGTCGCACATCAAAATATTAATACCTTTTGAAGACCAAGTAAAACGTATGTTCTATATTGAAATATGCAAATTAGAAAGATGGAGCGTTCGCACCTTTCAAGAACGTATCAATTCTATGCTTTATGAACGAACTGCTATCAGCAAAAAACCGCAAGAAACTATAAAAAACGAATTGCGACTTCTTAATGAAACAAACCAATTAACATCTGATTTCGTTTTTAGAGATCCTTATTTTCTTGATTTTTTAGGATTGAGAGACACCTATTCAGAAAAAGATTTAGAATCGGCTATTGTTGCCGAACTACAAAGATTCATCACCGAATTAGGTAATGATTTTGCCTTTTTAGCTAGGCAAAAAAGAATTAGCATTGATAATCGAGATTATTTCATCGACTTACTTTTTTATCATCGAAGGCTAAAATGTTTAATTGCTATAGACCTTAAAATTGGCGAGTTTGATGCCGCTTATAAAGGCGAAATGGAACTCTATCTCGGCTATCTCGAAAAATACGAATCCGTAGAAGGGGAAAATCCTCCCATTGGATTAATTCTTTGTACAGGCAAAAACCCCGAACACATCGAACTCTTACAACTTCATAAAAGCAATATTAAAGTGGCCGATTATTTTACCATCTTACCCTCCAAAGAAGTGTTGCTAGACAAACTTCATAAAGCAATTGAAATAGCAAAAAATCAAATCTCAAACAGAGAATCCAATTTATGACCTACGACAAAATTCATACCCTATTTAAGCAACGCTATAACCAAAGCAATTGGAAACAATTTTTGGGCGAAGCATTTCCAAATTCTCGTTTGTTGGCCACACCTGAAATACTTACAGGAATAGACAGTAACGTAGCTTCACAGGCTCAAAAGTTGGGCTACATTACACTCAACGAAAACGGAATTGAACGACAAATTGCAGTATATGAAGTTACTTTAGCACAGGGCATTATTCTAGAACGAAACCGTGTAGGCTTGCGAAATTTGCTTCGCAAATATTGGAAAGATATTGATGCGGCTTTTATTGCTTATCACCGACCCGATACTTCGACAGGCTCAGCACAGGGCAATTGGCGTTTTACTTATGTTTCGGAATTAACAGGTTATGATACAGACGGAGAATTTGTGCAACTAAAAACCGAACCCAAACGCTACACTTATGTATTGGGCGAAGGCGAAAGCACACGAACCGCAGCCGAACGCTTTACAGCCATTGCCAACAAAGGCAGCAAGGCAACTTTAGACGATGTGAAAGAAGCCTTCTCGGTAGAAAAATTATCCAAAGCATTTTTTGACGAATACAAAAAGCACTACGATATTTTTTGCGACTTTATGGTTTCAAAACCAAGCATTCGTCAAACCATATTTAACGGTGATGAAAAAGGAATCCGAGATTTCAATAAAAAATTATTAGGACGAATTGTATTTCTCTATTTCATTCAGAAAAAAGGTTGGTTGGGTGTGCCTATAAATGAAGATTGGGGAAAAGGTAATTTTAACTTCCTTACAAAACAATTTGAGAATTTTAAGAATCCAGACTTATTTTATTCCGAATTTTTATCTGATTTATTTTTTACAACATTAAATTCAAAACGTGATAATGATATTTTTAAACCCAATCATTCATCATTCAAAATTGAGAATTCAGCATTAATTAAAATTCCCTACCTAAATGGTGGCTTGTTTGAAGAAGAAGACAAGAAACACCGCAACTTGATTTTTCCTGCCAATCTGTTCAATAGCCTATTTGAATTTTTTAATCAATACAACTTTACCATTTACGAAGACGACCCTAACGACCACACTGTAGCCGTTGACCCTGAAATGTTGGGACACATTTTTGAAAACTTACTGGAAGACAACAAAGACAAAGGTGCATACTATACTCCTAAAGAAATTGTCCATTATATGTGCCAGGAGAGTTTGATTGAATACCTCACAACTTGGTTCGAAAACAAAGGCTATGAAGTAACAGGCTACATTGGTTTTGACAAGCCCGACCAACCAAAACTATTTTCGGTAAACGAAGGCAGAAAAGGGCAAATGATTTTGGAAACCGAAGTTTCGACTTCGCTCAACTCAGGTTCCAAAACCACAGGCAAACAAATTGACCGCATACTGATTGAAAAGTTGCTGAAAAAGAAATTGGACGATGAAGATGAAAAACTCATCAAAAAACATTCAGCCGAATTTCATAACGCTTTAGATACTGTAAAAATTTGCGACCCTGCCATTGGTTCGGGTGCTTTCCCTATGGGTTTGCTCCACGAAATATTTACAGCCAAACAAACGCTGCATCATTTTGATAAAGGCAACTTAATTGACTTTAAGGCTTCTGATGTAAAACTAAATATTATACAAAACAGCATTTACGGTGTGGACATTGAAAAAGGTGCAGTTGACATTGCCCGATTGCGTTTTTGGTTAAGCCTTATTGTAGACGAAGAAAAACCGAAAGCCCTACCCAACCTCGATTATAAAATTGTAGTAGGGAATAGTTTGGTAAGCAAATTAGGCGATGATATTATTGATATTGACTGGACACTAAAAGAAGGTGAAGGTTTTCAAGCAAATATTTTTGGCTCGGCAGATTTACACGCTAATAAAGGGAAAATCCTCAAAAAAATTAGTCAAGAACAAAAAGATTTCTTTAATCCTGAAAGCGACAAGAAAAAACTCGGTGCAGACATCCGCAATTTAAAAATTGACTTGTTAATTAACCAATTAGCATTAATGGTTACTACAAAAGGATTAGAAACCCTGCCTGCCGGCAGGCAGGTAAACCTACGTGGAACAGGGAAACAGTTAGCACAACGCACAGCACTTCATTTACAAACTATTGGTTGGAAAGACTCAATAAAAGATTTACAAAAGTTAAAAAACAAACCTGAATTACCTCTTCATTTCTTTGACTGGAAATTAGATTTTCCCGAAGTGATGAATGAACAAGTAATAAAAAATGTTGGCTTTGATATAGTGATTGCAAATCCTCCATATGTTGATTATAGGCTGATTGAAAACTCTGTAACAAGTCACTCAAAATTTCCAATCAACAAATCAAGTTCTCGTCCAAATTTGTATCAATACTTCGTTGAGTTAAGTGATAATTTAATAAATGAAAAGGGAACATCTTGTTTTATTAACCCAAATCAATTCTTATCAACTGACAATGGTATTAAATTACGTGAACATTTAATTGGCAACCGTAGTATTAAATTCATTGTTGATGTTTCATATTTAAAAGTTTTTAAAGAAGCATCGACATATACAATTGTATGGCTCTTCAATAAAATAAGTTTCAAGGCTAATCAAATAAGAATCAATCGATGTTCTGAAATAGAAAAATTAGGTGATACATCTTTTCATATCAAACAACAAGAAATTGAATTGACTCAAAGTAAAATAATTCCCATTAACTTCGAATATTTTGCACTCGCCAAAATTGAAAAAGGTAAAGAAATTCTTGCGAATGTTGCGAAGATGAAATGGGGTACATCAGCAACTGGATATGGTCAAAAAAAAATAACTCACGATAATTTTGAATCACTAACAGCCGCAAAAAAGAAATTATACAAGCCAATTTTACAAACCTCAGATACTAAAAAATATTTTATCAATTGGCAAGAAGAATATATTCCTATATCCATTTATTCCGATACAATAATAAAAGAATTCAATAAACCCAAATTAGTTATTGGAAGAGTAACAAAGCAAATTCAAGCTTGCCTTGATGAAGAAAAATGTTTTGTGGGTAAAGCCACTCTTATAACTGATTCGAAAATAGAATTAAGACTACTATTAGCAATTCTAAATAGTACATTTGCAAATAAATGGTATTATTTGAAATTTGAAACAACGCATATGGCTGGTGGTTATTTAAGATACGATATACCATATTTGGAAAAACTTCCTATACCCTTAATTCCGAAAAAAAGTGCAAATAAGCTAAGTCGTTTAGTTGAAAAGATAATTTCAGAAAAAAATAAAGACATTACTATAAATACATCTCAAATTGAAAATGAAATAGACAATTTGGTTTACAAACTTTACGAGTTGAGTTATGACGAAGTAAAAGTAATAGACCCCGCCTTCTCCCTGAGTGAGCAGGAGTATAAAAATATAAAACTCGATTAAGGGCTTCGGACGGGCAGGCCTGAATTTGGTTTAACAAAAAAAGAATATGAAGCTATAAAATTGGAGTAAGCCAACGCTATTTGTAAGCAGTTACTTTTATATTCCGTGGGGTCACTGGGAGTACTTACGCATTCTATTAGTATGCATTGAGTAAAGGGGCGTACCGAGACTTAAAGAAATC
>Ga0209702_10006470_pt1 | contig 15019 bp, 12 predicted proteins | sample FRY01_FD_187210 | JGI IMG/M metagenome (GOLD analysis project Ga0209702, IMG submission 187210) | Freshwater microbial communities from Lake Fryxell liftoff mats and glacier meltwater in Antarctica - FRY-01 (SPAdes) (version 2) | ecosystem: Environmental > Aquatic > Freshwater > Ice > Glacier... | reverse complement strand
AGGGGCGTTGCCGTGGTCCGCGATAGATACTGACAAAGCCCTGCCATGGATTGAAAAGCGTACGGGGCTGACGCTTGCTCCCAGTCAGCGGGAAGCCATTGGCCTTGCCCTGCGCTCCAAGATGACGGTGATCACCGGCGGGCCGGGTGTTGGCAAGACGACGATCGTCAATGCCATCCTGCGGATCCTCGCGGCCAAGGGGGTTCAGTTGCTACTGTGTGCGCCCACCGGCCGCGCCGCCAAGCGGATGACCGAAGCCACCGGTATGGAGGCCAAGACCATACACCGCCTGCTGGAATTTGATCCCAAGGGGTTCGGGTTCAAGCGAGACCAGGATAACCCGCTCGAGTGTGATCTGCTTGTGGTCGACGAAAGCTCGATGGTCGATGTCATGCTGATGCAGTCGCTCGTCAATGCGATACCCGATAGCGCCGCGCTGCTGATCGTTGGTGACATTGACCAGCTTCCATCTGTCGGGCCAGGCCAAGTGCTCGCCGACATCATTGGCTCTGGAACCGTGCCGGTTGTGCGGCTGACCGAAGTGTTCCGGCAGGCCGCACAAAGCCGGATCATCACCACCGCGCACCAGATCAATCAGGGGCGGATCCCCGATCTAGGCAAGGTTGATGGCGAGACGGATTTTTACTTTATGCCGGCAGAGGATCCCGAAGATGCTGTGCAGAAGATAATCAATCTTGTCGGCAAGCATATCCCGCGCAAGTTTGGGCTCGATCCGGTCCGCGATGTCCAGGTGCTTTGCCCGATGAACCGCGGCGGCGTTGGCGCGCGGTCCCTGAACATTGAGCTTCAGGCCGCTTTGAACCCGAACCCGGCGACCAAGGTCGAACGTTTTGGCTGGACCTTCGCCCCCGGCGACAAGGTGATGCAAATCCAAAACGACTATGACAAGGACGTGTTCAACGGAGACATCGGCTATATTCAGGCGGTGGATACCGTCGAAGGCGAACTGACCGTCGGCTTCGACGGCCGCGAGGTCAGCTACCTGTTCGGGGAACTCGACACGCTCGTACCTGCCTACGCCGCAACGATCCACAAGAGTCAGGGATCGGAATACCCGGCAGTCGTGATCCCGGTGATGACCCAGCACTACGCCATGTTGCAGCGTAACCTGCTCTACACCGGCCTCACCCGTGGGAAAAAGCTGGTGATCATCGTGGGGCAGCGCAAAGCATTCGCGATCGCTGTCAAAAATGAGTCGGGGCGGCGGCGCTGGTCAAAGCTTGATGAGTGGATGGCGCGGTAAGAACGAGGCGGTTAGTGCGTAGCCTTGGCGCGCCGGAAGCGGTCAGTCGTTTGCAGGTTTGATGATACGCTTTGCGGCTGCGTTGCGGCGGGCGGCAATACGGCCAAGGGCGACCTCGATCGGGAATATATCCAGATCCTCGGGATCATAGCCGTCGAGCCACTCGGCCATCTCAGCGTGATCTGGGTGTTTAGGGTCAACCCTTGCTTCGAGCATCTCGTAGAAGCCCGGAATGCCGCCACAGTCCTCGGGCGGGCAGTCACGTTCTCCAGCAATGAAGCGGGGGTAGGCTTGGCCAGGTGCACCAGCCCTTATGTCGCTGATAGTGAGGCTGTGCTCCCAGCTGTCACCAAAATCATAGGTGTAACTAATCCGGGTGGTGCCGGAAGCGAGAACATCGCGCAAGCGAACCAGCGCCGCCACCTTACGAGGCCGAGCTCCAAAATCCTCGTCCATCGGCAGGCCGTATGCCTTCCCGTCGATGATCATCTCCCAGAGATGATAGTCGCACCATCCCATCGTGACCTGAACTATATCGTGCAGAACCTTGAGGGTCATGGATGTCGGCACCTCGACCTCGCGCCAGATCAGCGGATCGGAGCCATCGAGCTCGATGCGAAGGGTGGCGATCTCGGTGAAGCTGTCGATAGCGCTGCGTGTTGTCATGAGGCGTCCAATAACACGGAGCCTCGTTCGTGCCAGCACAGCAGCAGCTGTTCAGGAATTTGCGACAAAATAAGCTACGCACCTCTGTTTGTAGTAACGTCCGCCAACCAAGATCGCGCCCAAAAGGTTCGGTCGCCAAAAATCCTCAACATACTGAAAAACAACGACGCTTTCTAACCGAACCTTTTCCGTCGAGGTTCGGGTGAAAAGAGACAAAAGCCAATCAGAGACCGATATTGGCCGTTTCGGCAGTCTCTCAGGTTCGGTTGGAACCAGCGAAACGGCGCGGAAGCTGGGGGTTATCGGCCCTACAGCGGGCCATCATCTTGTTTTGTATCATGAAACTGGCGGTGGGAGAGAGCTTGCGGACGAACTCTCTCTGTACCCTACCTCGTTGATTCATATGACGTGGGGTTAAGTTCGAATCCTGGACCGTCCGCCCAATTCAAATTCACTCCAGGCTACCGCAGCCCGGCGAGGAAGCTGGTTGCGGTCAGCTCGACCAGCGCTTCAAGTGGGGGGCGCAAGACCAATGAATGAAATCGTCGTCACCCAGCCCGGGGTGATGTGGATAGAAAGTACTGCCGCAACGGAACCACTTGTTCACGTTTGTTTTCTTCAATGCGCGATTCGATGCCGTGCCACATTCAGTTCTCTCCAAATTCCGGCAATGCACATAGCGTGTTCACCAGCCGCATCTGTTCCACTGTTTCGCATTTGGCCTCGCGCAAACGTGGCGCCCCGAATACCAGGGCAAGTCCTTTGGCGCGGGAGACCGCCACGTTGATCCGATTGAGCGAGAACAGAAAGTCTAGGCCGCGCGGCGTCTCGTCGGCGGAGGATGCCGTCATAGAAACCAGGCAAACAGGCGCTTCCTGACCCTGAAACTTGTCCACCGTTCCAACCCGAATGCCATCGGGCATCGCGGCCCGTAGGGCGTTCACCTGCACGTTGTAGGGCGCAACAACGATTATATCCGACTGGCGCAGGGGACGGATGGTGCCGTCCTTCTCTGTCCAAGTGCCCAACAACAGATCGCGCACTGCTGCTTGAATGGCAGCGACTTCTTCAGCTGAGATCTGGGCGTTACCCTCATGCGGAACGGGTACCCAGAAAGCCCCGGCGCTTGGGAAGGGGGTGCCAGATACGCACTGGCGTGCGGTATCTGGGTGATTAGCGAGGCGGCCTTCATAGACCTGTCTAGAAATGAACTCGCAAACGCCCGGATGCATACGCCTGGAGATCGGCAGAAAGATTCCCCGATCTGGTGGGACCGTCGCGTGTGCTCCCAGCATCCAGTCGAGGCACGACAGGTTCACGGGGTCGGGATGCGATCCTTGAATGACCTGGGGCAACTGCCGTGGGTCTCCGACCAGCACAATATTACGTGCAGCTCGCCCCAAAGCCACCATGTTGGCGAGGCCAACCTGTCCCGCCTCGTCCACGAAAATCCAGTCGAAAGCCTGCTCAAATTCGGGACGAGAGAAGAAGAATGCGGTCCCACCGACGACATGTGCATGCGTTAGTGCGGGGTCGTCGTTCGCTGTGGCTCGCCTAATGCCGACTAGCCCGTCGGGATAACCATTCTCGCCGCCGCTGACCTTATGGGCAAGATCCACGTCTCGCAGCGCGCTATCAGGATCCTCCTCCAGCGCCACGAGACACCCCATCAGCACGTTACGAATGGCCTCATGGCTACTTGAAGCGACGCCGACCCGGTGACCCGCCCGCACAAGCGAGAGGATCGCGCGGGCGGTCACGTAGGTCTTGCCGGTTCCAGGAGGTCCCTGGATCGGCAGGACAGTCCCGTCCATTGCCGCGACAGCTGCAATTGTGCCCGCAACAGGATCGGCACCATTCAGCAAGTCGGGCCGCGCTCCAGTGGTCATGCGCGGGGCGTTGCGGGACAGAAGGTCATCGATTGCCGTGAACCTGCGCGGCCCGCATTGATCGGCGATCACATCCCGCAAAGCGGCCGCGATGACGTCAGTGTCTAGGGGCCAGTCCGGGTGCAGCGTCAAACGGTCCGTCAGAAGATGGGCTTTCGCCGCACCTGCCTTGACCGTGACCTCACGGGCAGTTCTATCCAGTGCTTCAATATTGACCGTCGCGGGTGGGCCATCAACAACGGGCACAGTTGCCTTTTTTCCTGTCCGCAGCTTCGTTTCCTGCTGCGGAAAGCGGTAGGTCCGCGCCATGGAACGTTTGACGGGTTCTGCTGCGCCCGTGGCTTCCAGACCGGCTAGTGCATCAAGGTCGTCGATCAGATCATCCTGATCCTTACCCACGCTATCAAATACCGCCCACTGCGCCGGTTTGGCTTCGCGGTGGTGGAAGAGACCGAGATTGAAAAGCATGTCCTGCCGATCTTGCGGCAAGCCCGATGCGCCGAGAGCCGAACGCAGGGCCTGCGTGTCAGCGTCTTCTTCGGCTTCCTTGGTGCCCGCGTCTTGACCGAGCAAGGGCCAAGGGGCCGCAGGGCGAATGCTGACCAGCCAGTCCCTCAGCTCCTGGGTCGAAATGCAGTCAGTGCGATTGTAATCCTCGATCTCGTCGAGGATCTGCTGCTCGCCAGTTTCACGCCAGAGCTCATAGGCAACGACCGAGCCCCCGGCCGTTTTTACCTCGCCATCGCGCTTGCGGTTGTAGAAAGCTTCCATCGATTTGATGGAATAGTTGGCTTCAGAGCCGATCAGCGAGCCGCGCACGACTGCGAACAGATCCACAAAACGTCGCTCACGTAAAAGACGGTCGAGAAAGGCCTCGCCGATCCCATATTTCGTGGTCAACCGCCGCAGCGCGGTGATCTCATAGGGGGCATAGTGATAGATACGTGCGGTCGGATGGTTCGCCAATCGATTGCGAAAAAATCCGAGCAACTTAGTGAGCGCGTTGGCTTCGGCGGAATGGTCGTGCCCCCAGAACGCCTGGAATTGGCCGTCAAACCAGACGCCTTGCAGATATTCCAGACCACCCTCGTAGTGGGGGTCGCCCTCGATGTCGTAGAACACATCGCCCGCTTGCGGCTCAGGCAGCAGATCAAATCCCTTGCCAGGCTCCGGTTCACACAGTTCGAATTCTGGTGCGCCGGTCTTGCGGGCATGTTGCAGTCGGGCCTGCGTGACCAAACGAAGGCGGGAGTTTTCCGCCATACCGCGAACCTGAAGATCGAGACTGGCCAAGGCCTCCATGGTCCTGACGCCCGCCGCCTCAAGCTTTGTCACCTGCCCTCGGGTGATATTGGCCACACTGAAAAGGCTGTCCTCTGCTTTCCAAACCTCGGCGCAATGGTCACCCCAGCGGCATAAATTGCAATCTGCGCAAGGGATCGGCCGCGTCGGTTGGGGGTCGGCTACGAAGCCTTCGAGCCGAGCCCGCGCCATCCGGGCATACGCAGCGTATTCTGACAGCCGCAGAGTGGCGCGGGTGCCATCGCCGAGTTCGACATGGGCGTGCTCGGGAGCCACACCTTGGATTTCCGTCAGCAGGTCGGAGTAGAGTACCAATTGAAGCACATGCTTTGGGTGCGGGCGGCGCTTCAATTTGGTATCAGCCACTTCATAACTGAAGGGGCCAAGTGCTGAGGGACGCTCGACGCGCTCGAGAAAGTCGGACCACCCGCCCCATTTGCCGGACAAAAATGCCCCCTGAAATACTACCTCATTGCCTTCTACCAACGCTGCTCGCGTGGTTTCGGCGTTCTGGGCCAAGTCTTTGCGCTCAATCTCCAAAACCCCGCGCCCCGCTACTTTGAGGCGCGCCAGATGCGCTGCCTCGTGAGCATCTCCCTGCTTTTGAAGCAGCGCGGTATCTTCACTGTCTTCACGAGGCTTCGGGCCGGTGCCCCGCATGAATGCCAGGTCGAGTGTAGTCGCGTGAGCACAGCCCATGAAGCGCATTAGGTCCGTCGCCGACATTAAGATGCTGCCGTTGAGGTTCCTCATTACTGCCCCCACTCCTCCGGTGCTCGACCCCGGGGTAGTCGCCTCGCTGTGAAAATTTGCAGTTGGGACAGCAGCTTTGGGCACTGCTTGAACGCGGTGGTGCGAGATTTGGAAAGCCCGTCTAATTTGCCAATTTTGCCTTTATCACCTCGCACTTAGTTTTCCCATCGTCAGTTGAGTGTGCTGCTCGACGGAGGACGTCCATAGTCCAGAACCGGTTCGGCATCGATTGGGCCACCTTCCACCGTCAGAGGCAGCCAAGTCCCAGCTAACTTGATTGCCGTGTCTTGCGCATCATTGCTGAGTTTATCCAGGAGCTGATCTCTCAACATTTCGGCACCATGCCTATTTTGACCGTCCGGCAAATCACGGCAAGCCAACAATGCGAATTTTGCGGCCTCCAAAATGATGTCCTCGTCCTGAGCGTCTTTTGCCAAAATGCGAGCCAGTCCATAATAGGCTGAGGGCTGACCTCGTTCGGCTGCCCTCGTATAAAAATGAGCAGCAACCCGCGCGGACTGGGCACTGTCTATGCCGTTTTCATAATAGTCGCCAAGACTGATCATTGAGCCGGCATATCCAGCGCGTGCGTTTTCCAAATACATGGCTAAGGCCTGATCTGGGTCTGCGTTCGCTCCCCACATGAGGCCCGTCGCCTCTTTGTGCCGGTCAATCAGCGCACTGAAAGTGTCGCCCACGACGCTCATGGTGCGCTTTGCCATGTCCTCGATCAGCCTAACATACATGTCCGCGACCACGAAGAATTCCTCGTTCGTCAGGCCATTGGGGCAATGGTGATCGAGTTTGACGCTGAGGCTGTAGCGGTCATGGTCAGTGGCCACAGACGCCTTCGCGTACCGCCAGTCGTGGTTGAAGCGGTTACAAACCATCAGAAAGCGCCTGGCGTCGTATGAAGAAAGGCCGCCCCAGCCGCCGGCGAACTGAATTGAGCGTGCTTCGCTCTCAGGGTCTGACATCGCTTCCGAGAAACCATAGATATTGAACTTGGTGCCATTCGTGGCGCTTTCGACCCAGCTCCATTCCTCACCAATGACGACCTTTCCCCGGTAGCCCATCTCTTGCATCAGGGACGCAATGCGACTGACTGTTATGAGCCGACACCCGGCCTCAACGGTCTCTGTTGAGGCGGTGTCGTTCACCTTGCTTTTTCCCCGGCCAATTAGGGGGGCAATTTTATTGATGGGCACTTTTTGCCTCCGAATTCTCGCGGCGGCTATGATGCCGTCCGTCGTGATGTTTGAGCCTACAGATTGGTGTCACCGCAGTGAAGGATTCTATCTTTTATAAATGCCATTCAAGGACACTCATCCGTCAGATGCTATTGGCCGATAAACCTCCTCCGGGCGAAGGCTGTCTCTAAGATTCGAATGAGAGAAAGCTGGCAGTCGAGGGGCGTTGCCCCCGCCAATCATCTCCACCGCCAAATCGAGGGGAGCATCAATGCCAGGGGCATATGCAATCCGCAGCAAGCACTCCTGCGCGCCGGTCTGCACCGCTCGGATCGCCGCTTTGCGGGCGGCTTGGGCGCCGATGCGATCGATATGGGTCCAGTGCTTGCCCGAAAGAGCGCCGCCCCCAATCGGTATCCGCGGGCCGTAAAAGTCGGCTACCAGCTTGCGACCAGTCTGGCCGTTATCTCCGTCACTTCCGGCCTGTATCAAGGGCCCGTTGGGATTGATCAGCAGTTCGATGCTCGCAAACGGAGCGGGCCAACGGGGATCTGACGCTTGTAGCTTGGAATAAGCCTCCTGAATAACGTCGCCGACCGCACCAACGAAAGGCAGAAATTGCGCCCCCTCACTTTGCTGAAGGGTAACCAGCAGGTGTTCGACCTCGAACCGGCCATTCTCCTCGCGAAGTCGGACAAGCACCTTGCCGTCCGGCCCATGCCCGCCAAGCCGGCCTGCGCGACAAGACGCAAACAAGGCGTCGCGCAGGGCAAGCGCCAGATAATGTTCCGGTGGAAGATAGGCCAATTTTGCGTCGTAGCCAGCCCAGCCAACGACAATGCTCTGATCATTGACGTGGTTCGACCATGCCGTCGGGTCTCTTGTCTCGATGCACAGGGCAGAGTGGATTCGGTATTTTGCGGCATCGATCCAGTTGTCTCGGTTCAAGCCAATCGATTGGCCGGCCTCGATTACGATCTGCGCCAGAGGCTTCTCGAACGGAGTGCGTGTCGCGACCCCGCCCGAAATCCACAACTGGTCGGACCACACGGCGACCTCCACCTGACCATAAGCATCGCGGTCAATTCGCGTTGCCTCATGCACAATGGCATCGGCAACGAGATCGCAGAATTTATCCGGGTGTCCAGGTAAGACAGCTTCACTAAGACGGATCATGACGGGAACCTCTTCAATTGCGTGTAGGGAAGGCCTGCAGACCTGAGTTCGGCTGGCGAACCGTGCCGAGAGACGATGACGTGGATACGGCTGCGGCTGAGCGCATCCTTGACGAGCCCCGGATTGACCCGCTCGATAAAGCCGTCGGTAACGATCACTGCCGCAGCCGGGCGGTTGGCAATGACATGGCGCAATACGCAGGCCATGCTGGTGCCCCCGGTTGTCTGAGTGATCAGGCGACCTTGCTCGATCCGCGCCGGCGCCACTTCGTTGCTGAACGCCCAGAACGGACGACGAACATACGTCGATAGCTGCCCGAGCAGCGCGATCAGTTGCGGCATCTCTTCGCTCATCGATCCAGAGACATCGAGATAGACCTGCGCTGTCCCGATCCTCTGCTTGCTTGCTGTGATCCAGCGCGCCTGAGGCAAGATCGGGTCCCATGTGGCGCGGACAAATGCGCGCCGATCTCGAGTGGACAAAACGGGAAGAAGTAGTTCTTCCTCCGCGTACTCGACCTTCTTTGCGGCGCGATCAGGCTGCAAGTGTCGCTTGAGAATGGCGAGTGTCTCACGCTCCCAATGGCGGATCACGCTTTTGCCTTCCGCCTCCAAGGTCGCAAGGTGTGCGGCGTTGCCGGGAGGTTGGCTGCGCCAAATGCCGCTGCCGTTCATCTCGCGCAGCACTTGCTGAAGGGCTTCCTCAATTTGCGGAGTGCCTTGATTTCCAATATCCTCATGGTTCCCAAGCAGGCCGTCGAAAGGATCGGGCGAGCCAGATTGACCAGCAGCATCTGACGGACTGGAGATGAGGTTTTGGCCCCCCAGGTCTTCGCTCAAGAGGTCGTCTGCCAGTTGCGCGATGTCATCCGCTACCAATTTGCCGTCATAAAGACCCAACCACGCTCGCCCGATGGTGGTATCGATGCCGCGGGTTTGCACCAGACAGGAAATTTCTTCGACCGTGTATGGCCGCAGCAGCCGGGCTATGCCCGTTGCATCGGCGTAGTACTCGCTCATCAGCGACGACCAGTTGGGCCCGCAGGCCCGGTGGATGATCGCGTTGATCACTGCATCAAACGCGATGTGCCGCGCCTTGGTAAACGGAGCCGGCTGCTCGGTATGGCGCAGGAGCACATGCAAAAACTCGTGGGTGATGACGGCTTTCACCTGCGCTTCGGTCCGACAATGACGAGCGACAAAGTCGAGGTTTACCAATAGGCGCGGATGATCCTCGCAGGTCACCGCCAGCGTTGGAACGCTTTGTGAAAACGTGACGTCGAGTATCTTGAGGACCGCCCGCGCCGCAAACGGGTTTTCATCTATGAGCTCGTGATAGATGCTCAGGAAATATTGCTCGTTCACTGGTAGAAGCTCCTCGGGTCATAGAGCTCCAGGCACCGCGTCAAGCTGGCGTTGGTCCAGAGCACTGGGCGTGCGGGGTCGTAGATGCAGGCGGTCGCAAGGCCGAGGATGAGGGCGTCGCGCAGGATGACCTCGAACGGTGTCGTCCTGACATCCTTGGGTCTGAACTGCTCCGGCGCAGCGCGGGCAAGCAGGCGCCCACCCGGGTGATCGAACAGGTCGCGCAATTCCTCCGGTTCGGTACAGCCAACCTCGGCAAGCAGGTCCTCCATGAAACCACGCACGGCGGTGCAGGACCCAAAATCCAGCCCAACCTGAAGCACGAGCGGGATTTTAAGGAATGGATCGCGCTCCCCGAGCACCGAACTGGAAAGGCGCTCCGAATGCCTCCGGCTCATCGGCGCACCAGAATTGGCGTGCAGAGGTTGGCTATTTTGGCCGAGGATCATGGCAGCACCCGAAGACGAAGCAATGAGACGGCGTCTTCAATGTCGACTTCGAGGGCTGCCGGGTTCTTGATCTCGATGCGTGCGACAAGACAATGATAGAAGAATTGTCGGGCACGCGAGAGACGAGCCCCACCAAGCGTCGATAGTACTCGCGCAATGCGGGTCAGTTCTTCGGGCTGCTCGGCGGTAGCGCCCGCGGGCTGGGCCCACGTAATTTCCCCATCGACCTCAAGAATAGCCGATGCGACGCGAGCGAGATCATTGACACCTTCTGACCCGATCGGAAGATGTCCCGCCGATGCGGCTGGATAGGCTGCAAACGCAAAGGCTGCAGCCCTGTCTGGCCGTTCTTGCGCCAGCAATTGCGCCACTGCCTGACTGCCAGCGTCGGGTGACGGACACTTGTCGATCAGGATCTGGAACTTGCCTGCGATCCGGGGTTCCGCAAGGAAGGCGTGCACCCAAGCCTGCTCGCTGCTGTTGGCCGCATCCCAGGCCGCGCGATGGGTTGCGAGCACAATCGCCTTGTCTGGCGTATGACCATAAGTCTGGTGCGGCAGGCTGCACTGCAAAATGGTGAGGAATACGCGTTCCGATACGGCCCCAATCACTATCTCGGCTGCAAGCAGGCTGCGTGCAATCAGCCTGACCCGCCGCGGAGATATCCGGACGCCTGCCAGCAAAAGGTTGTTGGCGACAGATGTCACATAATCGAGGATCAGCTCTGGGCAGTGGTCGATGCGGGCACAGAAGCTGGCGCGCCAGTCAGATAGCGCCCCTGCCAGAACGCCGCCGTCATCGGCAATCCGGCCCTCGCCAGACGGCCTTGCAATGGCTCTACGCTGTTCCCCGTCCAGCCGGTCCCAGTCGGTGGCAGTCACAAAGAGGCTGAACCGGTCAGCCAGTGCCGGATCGAGTGGCTCGGAGCCAATGTAGTCGTCGTCGCTGCCCTGATCGATCGACGGCGGGTTCATCGCCGCCCAGCGGAAACGGAGCTTATCAAGCGCGATGCCCTGTATTCGCCGCTCGTGGATCAGCGCGAAAAGACGGTTCTGGTGTTCCGGCTTACAGCGGCTGATCTCATCGATCAGGACCGATTGGGCAGGCCACACCGTTGCCGGCGTCTCGAGGAAGCGCACCGCGCTGCCATCGGCTTCCGGATAGGGAAAACCGACGAGGTCGTCGAATGAGATCAGCGAGGCGTTGTAGTGCCTGTGCTCCAGCGCCAACGCTTCCGACAGCGAATTCAGAAGGTAAGTCTTGCCCGTACCTGACTTGCCGATCAGCAGCAGCGGGTCCTCAGTGATTAGCGATGCCAGGATGGCAGCTTCGAGCGCATCGAAGCCATATACGCCGAGCGCCGGAAGATACCGCTTGACCGGTTCGGCTCGCGTGGGCTGGGCCGGCGTGGCAGTGCGTTTCTTGAATGGGGAAGTCATTGGGTGTCCTCTTCGGTTAAACCGAGAGGGGCAGCTGCATCCCATGTCTTGCCCGTTTGCTTGCCTTGGGGCCGCATGCCGCCTTGTGGCGGAACCACCTTGCCCGGGTGGGCAGGTTGGCGGAGGCGTCTGCCTCACTCGCTATGCTTGATGTGATTGGATTTAGCGGTTCAGTTGCTCCTGACCGCGCAGGATACTGGCTTAAGGCGTTGGAGCCTCGACATTCAGCTGGTTCAGAGGCCCAACCCTTACCCAGCGGGTGAGAGCTCCACTTCCGAGGCAGACTATACGAACGCGTTTGCCACGGAAAATCGCAAAGTTACCCCGCTTGGTCAGTGGCACATCGTATACGAATGATTGCCCGACCTGGTGGACAAGGTAGGTCCTGGGATCGACGGTCCAACCGACATAGCCGAACCGTGAGCACATTGCATCGATGTCACCCTGCAGACGCCGCTTTTGCGAAGTCCAGTCTTCAATCGACTGCATGCGGCGGATTTTTGCGCCAAGGATATCGTCAAAGGGATCTGGATGAACGTCGCGAAGGTCGATCAAGCTCGATCCATTCAGCGGAAAATAGCCAGGCCTCAGCATGGCAAAAGGCCGCAAAAACAGTGCTTCGCAGATAAATCCGCGAAATCAAACAACGCCGAAATATAGTTTTTGAACATCGCCGCCTCCCATGTTTGCCCTAAGGCCTCGTCGTTGAGCCACCGATGCCGGAGTTGGCCGGTTGGCAGGGCAAAGCCCTTCTTGACGATGAACAACTATTAGCACGGGCGACGCCTCTTGCAATGAAATTGATCTATCAGCCAGCCAAGTTTGCCCATGGTATGTCCTTATTTGACATGCTCGTGCTAGGCAGTGGTTCGGCTTCTGTTAGATGCGGGGTTGGGCAACCTGCGACACGCATGGGGGAAGAGTGAAGCATCAGATTTTTGTAGCAGCGGTGCTCTTGGTCTCGTCGCCAATATGCGCACGAACGCCAACTGCTGACGTGATCCTGGATCAGGCAAACCATTACACGGTGAAAATTCGACGCGTTTCGTCAATCGGTCTCAGTGAGGACGAAGGTACTTCGGCGAGTGCGACCGGGTTTCTGGTGGATCGAACCCGTGGGTGGATCCTGACGAACGCTCATGTTGCCAGCCGATCTCCAGCGGGAATCACGGTGTCCTTCAAGGGGCACAAATATGTCCCAGCTCGCCGCGTATTTGTTGATCGGCTGACCGATGTGGCGGTCCTCGAGATCGATCGGGGTGCAATTCCTGCCGACGCGGTGACGGCGGATCTGGAGTGTATACAGCCACCGAGGGTGGGCAATCCTGTCGCCATTTTTGGGCACCCCGGCGAGCTTTCTTACACCGCAACACGCGGCATCATCTCCAGTATATCCTGGGTTTTCCCGACCGAAATCATTCAGAGTGATGCAACAATCAATGGAGGCAACTCGGGTGGGCCGCTCATTGACCTCTCAACTGGCAAGATTGTTGGGATAGCTGCAGCCAGCTACCGGGACACGGACGATGACCATTCAACCGCTGTCTCTTTTTCTGAGCCGATCCGCCCCGTTTGCCAGATCCTCGAACTCCTGAAAGCCGGGCACGATGCCCGTTACCGGCAATTGCCGGCCGCATATGCGACAGCGGAAGATGATGATCGACCGATCGTGGCGACTGTCTTCGACCAAGCGTCGCTCCTGAAGGTCGGTGATCGCGTCGTCGGTATCAACGGTCGCAGGGACATCCGCAACACGTCTGACCTGGCCAACAGGCTCCGGGGGGCCATTGGTTTGGTGGATGTCATTGTTGATCGGGAAGGGCTGGAAGTCACCCTTAAGGCAGCCACGTTTGCCATGCCTGAGGTTACGGACAACCGATCAATCGAGTTTTCGGGATTGGTGATCTCTAATCAATGGAAGCTGGATAGTGCTGAATTTCAGCATGAAGGTTATCCTGTCATCGATTTTGTGCTTCCCGGTTCGCCCGCCGAAATGACGAAAGCTTATCCCAGCTATCATCTCGTGGCGGTCAACAACCAAAAAATTACAGATCTCAGCAAGCTGTATGATCTTCTGAGCAGCCTACCGGCCGGTGATGAAGTCAGTCTAATTCTCAAAGCCACGAGCACAGCTGGTCTGTTTTATCGGCAATATCATGTTGTCACGTTGCCGCGAGGCAAACCTCGCTGGCTGAAGGCTTCACAACCTGTTGATGATTAAGCCGACGAGAACAGTGTCAAAAGGGGACATGGGTCTGGATTTTGTGGGTGCCCTCAATGGTCGGTTTCGTTAAGGGTGTCGGGTACAGGGGAGCATATGCGCTACAGCAGGGCTGAACGGTTGATCCAACTGGCGTTGGAAATGCAGGCTGCTCGTGGCGGATTGACCATCGCCGAGATCCAGGAAAAATTTGAGGTAAGCCGGCGGACAGCCATCCGTATGCGTGATGCAGTGCTAAGGGCCTTTCCGAATTCCAGCGAGGTTCAGACTGGTGAGCGCACAAAGCGCTGGCGCCTCAATTCCGGTGCCGCGCAGACTTTCGCGGGGATTACATCAGACGATTTGGCAAGCATTGAGGTGGCCGCCGGCGCGATGGAAACTGCGAACCTTCCCGTCCACGCACAAAGCTTGCGGGGGATCGCGTCGAAGATGCGAAACCTGATCGAAGGCTCATCTCTGAGCCAGATCGAGCCAGATCTTGAAGCCCTCACTGAAGCAGAGGGGCTGGCTCACCGAGCAGGGCCGAAGCCATATATAGCGCATGCAGTCTTTGATACCCTGCGAACAGCGATCAAATCATGTCGGAAAGTCTCATTCGATTATGCCTCACGGACTGGCAAATCCGCGAGCCGCAGAACCGTCTCGCCGTTGGGTTTCCTTTACGGCCATAGGCATTACCTCGTCGCAAAGCAGGATGGGTCGGCCAAGCCAAAATTTTTCAGCCTGCCGTCCATTAGTAAGCTTCGCTTGGAGCAGGAAAGTTTTGAGAGGGATCCAAGTTTCACCTTAAAGGCATTTGTTTCGCAGAGTTTTGGAGTTTTCGAAGAGCCCCCTGTGGATGTGGTTTGGAAATTTTCCAAAGAAGCCGAACCACTTGCTCGAACTTTTGTATTCCATCACACACAGTCCTTCGAGAATGAACCCGATGGCGGACTGGTTGTCCGGTTCCGGGCGGGGGGACTGCTGGAAATGGCATGGCATGTGTTAAGTTGGGGTCAAAACATTGAAGTCGTAGAGCCCCAAGCTCTTCGAGAATTGCTACCTCTTAAATCGCCAACCTGGCCAGCGCTGCCATGAAGGTATCCTTCACCGCCCGCTCGGCAGGGGCCTTCACCAGCGATTTTTCCAAGTAGCGTTGCGTCTTGATTTTCTTTTCATCGTAACCACGAGGAAGCCCTAACCCGTAAAATTCAGCTGATTGGCGGCCGAGGGGCAGGAATTAGATTTTGGGCAGCTGGCGGTCGCGCTGCTTCATTGCCGGGGATGATCCGGATCTAGAGGCGATTGAGGTTTGCGGGTTGACGGG
>Ga0209702_10006469_pt1 | contig 15021 bp, 20 predicted proteins | sample FRY01_FD_187210 | JGI IMG/M metagenome (GOLD analysis project Ga0209702, IMG submission 187210) | Freshwater microbial communities from Lake Fryxell liftoff mats and glacier meltwater in Antarctica - FRY-01 (SPAdes) (version 2) | ecosystem: Environmental > Aquatic > Freshwater > Ice > Glacier... | reverse complement strand
CAAGGGCACACCAGGCCGCGCCAACGTTGGAGCTTGGACTTCTGTGGATTCCGGAGTCGTCAAAAAACCCCGGTCAGCCCGTAGGCTGGGCACAGTCGTTCATCAAGCAGCTGGCAAAGTTCCCCGTCTCAGAGCATGACGACTACGTGGACACTTTCACGCAGACGATCATCTTTCTTAAAAACGAGCGGTGGTTTGACTTGCCAGAGGCGCGCGACGCTGATGAAAGGGCTCCACGTCAGCAAAAAGCGAGGATCAATCCGTATGCCGCCTAAGACACCGAAACCCATCTGGGACAAGAAGCGCCCCGAGTTGATGAGCAAGCCCAAGCCGCTGTCGTCGGGTGCCAAGACCAGCTCCAAGCGCGCAGCCGAAAGCGCTGGGCGTCCGTACCCTAACCTGGTCGACAACATGCGCGCCGCTCAAAAGCAAAAGGCGGGCAAGCTCAAATGACCAAGCCTGTCAAAAAATCCGACATGGCGTGCAACGCTCCAAAGCGCACGCCGGATCAGCCCAAGAAATCGCACGTGGTCAAGGCCTGCTTTGAAGGAACCGAAAAGCTGATCCGCTTTGGCGAGCAAGGCGCCAAGACGGCGGGCAAGCCCAAGCAGGGCGAGTCGGCCGCCACCACCGCCAAGCGCGACTCATTCAAAGCGCGCCACGGCGCAAACATTGCCAAAGGTCCGTCGAGCGCGGCGTACTGGGCCAACAAAGTTAAGTGGTGACCCTATGCCTTCAGATACACCCTCAATTTTCTCCATCAGTCCTTACGCCCGCTTTGTGGCCGAGGACATGTATCCCGGTCAAGCCGGGCAGGACGACCAAAACGATGCTGCTCGGCACATGTTGGCGGCGGGCACCTTGGCGCGCAAATACGGCGTAGGCCCCGCTGAGTTTCTGGGTCGGGCGCATGAGTACACGACCTCACCTATTGCCGCTTTTAAGGCGCTGATCGGTGCGGGGAAAATGCCCAAGGACTACGACCAAGACATGCACAACAACGCCTTGGGCGCGCGGCTTGGCGCTCGTGCCAGGTCGCAGACTGAGCTTGAGGACATGGTGAATCAAATGGCTGAGCAAGCAACAAAAAAGCAAACCACGGGCAAGCCCTGGATCAGCAGAGCAGAGGGTGGAGCGGTTGACCTTACCCGACCCTTTGTGGGTTACCCCTCGTCAGGCCGCAGGCCCGAGGCCCGTAAAGGCTTTTCCGAAGGCGGCGCAGTCTCCGGTGCGAATTTCCCCACAGTCGACTTTGACCCGGCTAGAATCGACAGCATTGTGGGCGAGCTCCACGCAATGAACGCGCGCTAAACCAAGGCTGAAAACAATGGACGACCAACTCTTGAACGGCGGCACAGACGAAAACCCAAGCGACAAGGAGCAGCGCGCCGAAGACTTGTCTCTCCCAGATGAGGACATGCAAGTCGAGGACACAGACGACGGCGGCGCAATCGTTCGCCTTGAGAACAAAAAAGACGTGGCCGAGAAGATGGCCCACTTTGCAAACATCGTCGACGAGGTGGACCAGTCCACCCTTTCCGATGTTGTGACCGATCTGCTCGAGAAAATAGAGCGCGACAAAGAAGCCCGCCAAAAGCGCGACAAACTCTACGAAGAGGGCCTGCGCCGCACCGGCCTGGGCGACGATGCCCCAGGCGGCGCACAGTTTGCCGGCGCCAACAAGGTCGTGCACCCGATGCTGGTCGAGGCCTGCGTTGACTTTTCGGCCAGGGTGATGAAGGAAATCTTCCCGCCCGGCGGCCCGGTCAAGTCCAAGGTGCTTGGCATCGTTGACCCCGGGAAGTTGGAAAAGGCGCGCCGCAAGTCTGAGTTCATGAACTGGCAGACGACCGAGCAGATGAGCGAGTTCCGAGGCGAGCTCGAACAGCTGAGCACGCAGCTGCCCTTGGGCGGCGGTCAGTACCTCAAGCTCATGTGGTCCGCTCAGTGGAAACGCCCGACGTCCGAGTTTATTGCGATCGACGACATTTACCTGCCGTTTGCGGCCACCAACTTTTACTCTGCCGAGCGCAAGACGCACGTGCAGTACGTGACCAAGGCTGAGTTCAACCGCCGCATCAAAGCGGAAATGTACATCGACATCAACCTGGGCTCGCCTGGCGACGTTGATTACAGCGCGGCCAGCAAAGCAAACAACAAAATCGAAGGCCGAGAGGAATCATCCTACAACGAGGACGGCCTGCGCACAATCTTTGAGATTTACACGCACCTCGATTTTGGTGACGGCATGGAGCCGTACATCATCAGCATCGACAAGCCAAGCAGCCAGGCGTGCGGTTTGTACCGCAACTGGGAGGCCGACGACAGCCGCCGCAAGGAGCTGGACTGGATTGTCGAGTTTCCGTTCGTCCCTTGGCGCGGCGCGTACCCGATTGGCCTGACCCACATGATTGGCGGCCTGTCCGGCGCGGCCACTGGAGCCTTGCGCGCCCTGCTGGACTCGGCCCACATCCAGAATATTCCCACGCTGCTCAAGCTCAAGGGCGGCCCTAACGGTCAGACAATCAACCTGCAGCCGACCGAGGTTGTTGAGCTTGAGGGCGGCGCACTGGTCGACGACGTGCGCAAGCTGGCCATGCCGCTGCCATTTAACGGCCCAAGCCCGACGCTGTTCCAGCTGCTCGGCTTCTTGGTTGATGCCGGCAAGGGCGTGGTGCAGACCTCGTTCGAGAAGCTGAGCGACCAAAACGCCAACGCGCCTGTGGGCACAACGCTGGCGCTGATCGAGCAAGGCATGGTCGTGTTCAGCTCGATCCACTCGCGCTTGCACAGCTCCATGTCGCGGGTATTCAAGATTTTGCACCGCATTAACAGCGCGTACCTCACCGAAGAGGACATTGAGGCAATGGAGTCTGGGCTGGAGATCAAGCCCGAAGACTTCGACGGCCCGATGGACGTGATCCCGGTCAGCGACCCAGCGATCTTCAGCGAGGCCCAACGCTTCGCCCAGGTCCAGGCCGTGCTGCAGCGCTCCGCCGTTTTGCCGCAGATGTACGACGCGCGCAAGGTCGAGGAAATGTTCCTTCGCAACCTGAAGCTCAGCCCGGACGACGTGCTGCAGCCTCAGCCTGGCCAAGACGATGTGGACCCGGTCAGCGAGAACGTGGCGGCGACGATGAGCCGGCCCGTTTACGTGCTGCCAAAGCAGGACCACGTGGCCCACATCCAGACGCACCTGGCGTTCTTGAAGTCGCCGATGTTTGGGATGAACCCGGCGATGGTCAAGACCTACCTGTACCCGATGGCTCAGCACTTGCGCGACCACCTGCTCAACTTCTACCTCACGCAAGCGCATGAGGCCGTTCAACGGGCGGAAGAGCAAAAGCTGATAAAGGACGACGCGAAGCAGCAGGTCCAGGTGATTATTCGGGTCCAACAGATCATTGAGCAGCAGCTCGCGCAGTTCGCCCAGGAGCTTGCCCAGATCGACAAGATGGCCGAGCAGTACGCGCCTCAGCCTCAGCTGCCGCCTGACAACAGCATGCAGATCGCACAGATGAGCGCCCAGCTCCAACAGGCCGCACTGGATCAGCGCGCTCAGTCCGACGCCGCCCGCCTGCAGATTGAGCAGCAAAAAGCAACCCAGGTCGCGCAGGTTGATCAGGTCAAGGCCCAGATGGATGCCGCCGAACTGGCTGATAAGCAGCGCGCACGCTCTGAGAACTTCCAGGCTGAGCAGCTGCACCAGACCGCTAAGAACAATCTGACCCAAGCCGAGATTGATGCCCGTTTGCAAATGAACCAAGAAGACAACGCCACAGCCATGCGCCTGGCGGCGGCAGAGATCGCCACGGGCGAAAAGTTTTCTGTGAGCACTGGCACGGGCATCAACCCGGGCACCCGTTAATTTTTACAAGGAGCACCTCATGAGCGACAAACCAACCCAAGGCACCGTGCCGATGACCGGCGCGCTGGTCAATCAACACCACCGCATGGCAGCCGGTCAGCCCGTCACGGGCCAGACCCTGCCCGCCGCGCCGTCCATGCCTAAGACGCCCTGCTGATGGGATTTGAAGAACAGCTGCTTGGCCGGTTTAAGACCGAGCAGCAGCAATTTGCGCTTGAAGCCCTCAAGCGCCCGGTCAACCGAGACGCCTTCGAGTATGGGTACCGGGTGGGAATGGTCGATGGATACGAAGCAGCCATCAAAGCCCTGGTCGACATGCTAGACGAAGAGCGAAACGGCGACCGAGACCTGTGATCAAACGGGTCTGTAATATTTTTTGAGGGCGGCCGTGTTGGCTGCCCGCAACTGCTGAAAGGAGCAGAAGATGAGTGAAGCGTTAATTGAGGCGTTCCCCCATGCCGAGCCTGGCATCGTCCCATTTGGAAGTCGCGTGTTGGTGCAGATTCGAAGCCCCAAGACCAAGACTGCCTCGGGCATCATTCTTGACAACGGCTCCCGCGACACGGAAAAGTGGAACACGCAAGTGGCCCGCGTTGTATCCGTTGGCGCCCTTGCCTTCAAGAACCGAAACAGCATGGATTCTTGGCCCGAGGGCAGCTGGTGCAAACCCGGCGATTACGTGCGCGTGGCCAAGTACGGCGGCGACCGCTGGGAAGTCGCCCTGGAAACCGACGAGTCCGCTTTGTTTGTGATCTTCAACGATCTGGACATCATCGGGCAGGTGGTCGGCGACCCGCTGGCCATTCGTGCGTTCATCTAAGGGGCGATCATGGACACAAACCAGATTGCACGCGTGTGCCACGAGGTGAACCGCGCCTACTGCCAGGCCCTTGGCGATATGAGCCAGCCGGCCTGGGAAGATGCACCTCAGTGGCAAAAAGACAGCGCCTTGCTTGGCGCGCGTTTGCACACCGAGTTCAACGTCGGCCCAGAGGTCAGCCACGAAAGCTGGATGGCGCAGAAGGTTGCCGAAGGCTGGGTGTACGGCCCGACCAAAGACCCCGAGGCCAAGACGCACCCTTGCATCGTTCCGTTTGACATGCTGCCCGGTGAGCAGCAGGCCAAGGACTTCATCTTTCGCGCTTTGGTTCACGCTTTACGCCAGTTCGCTCCAGCAAAGGACATATCATGACCACCGACACACAAATTGAGCAGGAAATCATTGCCAAGGGCAAGACCGCCCCGCGCATCACGCCGGTTGACATTGAGGCGTGCATTGCCGGTGAGCATTACTTCACCGCACGGGACGGTCGTAGCGGCGCTCTGGATAACGACACCTATGTCGGCAGGGAGAAGCCAGCCGTAGACAACTCCGACTTGGCTCCGCTTGGTCTGCTGACTTTCTGCGTCCTTGTCCTGCGCAACGGATTCACCGTGACCGGCGAGAGCGCCTGTGCATCGCCCGAAAACTTTGATCCCGAAATAGGCCGAAAAATCGCACGAGCCAACGCTGTGCAAAAGATGTGGCCCCTCATGGGTTACGAGTTGAGGTCCAAACTTGCCGAACAACGCTCAAACCAATCAAGCTGAAAGGAGCTGAAAATGCCAACAATGAAAGAAGACGACGGCGGTCCCGATAACGAAGAGCTGATCATCGTTGAAGAAAAGCCGGTCACAACAGACGATGGCGATGACGAACGACTGGTAAGCAATGAGGACGACGACGGCGCTGGGGGCGACTCCAACGACCCAGAGCGCGAGGCCATCCGTGAGCGCCGCCGCTTGGAGAAAGTTGACCGCAAAAAGCGCCGCGATGATGCCATCAGCCGGGACAAGCTCGAGCTGGACTTCCTGCGCAAGCGCAACGATGACCTGGAGCGCCGCATGGGCAGCGTTGAGCAGCGCTCGCACCAAGCCGACCTCGGGCAGCTTGACGCCCAGATCGCCCAGGCCCGCAACGAGGCCGAAATGGCTGAGCGTGTTATCTCCAAGGCTGTAGCCGCAGGCAATGGCGACGACGTTACGCAGGCGATGCGCTACCGCGACCAAGCCTTGCAAAAAGCGCAGCAGTTGGCGTTTTCGAAGCAGCAGGCAGCACAGCAGCGGCAGTTGCCAAAGAACCAAGGCATGGACGACATGACCTTGCACTACGCCAAGGAGTTCATCAGCGAGAACAAGTGGTACGACCCGCAAGGCCGAGACGAAAACTCAGCGATTGTTCTGGCCATCGACCAGACCCTCCACCGCGAGGGGTTGCGTCCCGACACCGAGGAGTATTGGGACGAGCTGCGTGACCGTGCAGCGCGGCGCATCCCGGAGAAGTTTGGCGCTGCCGAAAAGCCAGCCCAGTCGCTTCGCACGCCGCGCGGTGGCCCAGCCGTTGGCTCTGGCCGCGAGCACGCACCGACCTCCACCCGCAACGAGGTGTACATCAGCCCCGAGCGCAAGCAGGCGTTAATTGACGCTGGCGTTTGGGATGACCCGCTTTTGCGTCAAAAATACGTCAAACGGTATTCCGAGTACGACAGAGCAAAACGCTCTTGATTGTTTTAAAACAGATTCAGACCTATAATTTCACCCAATTGCTGAAAGGAGCAATAAATGTCCGATGAACGCTTAAAAAAATCCGCTGGTGACAACCGTGAAAGCCGTGCGATGGTAGATCGTGCTGCAACAGAATCACGCGCTCTGTCCGATGATGAGCGGGTTGAAATGTTCCGGCAGCAGTTTCACCAGTCCTCACTTCCGGACTTGCCAAAACTTGATAGCTGGCACACGTGCTGGCTGACCACGACAAACTCACGCGACTCAATCCACATGCGCATGCGTCTGGGTTATGAGCCACTGAAGCCAGAGGATGTTCCTGGCTGGGACTACGTCACCATTAAAACGGGTGATTGGGTCGGCTTTATTGGCGTGAACGAGATGCTTGCTTTCAAGCTGCCCATGAGCCTGTACGAAAAGTACATGCAGGAAGCCCACCACGACGCGCCAATGCGCGAAGAGGAAAAGCTCACTGACACGGCTGATTTCATGGAGCAGCAAGCTCGAGCATCAAAGTCGCGGATCGACAAGGGTGATGGCATGTCCGAGTTTGGGCAAAACAGGAAAGCTCATTTCGAGCTGACTTGAAGCTAGGTCCAATTCAACCATCCCTCAAGGAGAACGCAAATGTCATCGACAAGCGCACCTTTTGGCTTTCGTGCCTCTTACCACAACAGTGGTCAGATGCGCCCGAAGGCCTACACTGTAGCAAGCACCTACGCCGCCAACATTTTCTCGGGTGACCCCGTGAAGCTGACCGACGCCGGCGTGGTTCAACTGGGTTCGTCTGACGGCACCCGAGCTGGCACCACCGACGGCATTACCCTCCTGGGTATTTTCGCCGGCTGCCAGTACACCGACGTTTTGGGCAAGCCCACCGTCAGCCCCTTCTGGCCCTCTGGAACCACGGCGACGGACATCATCGCTTGGGTTCTGGACGATCCAGAAACGCTGTTCGAGGTGCAGTACAACAACCCCTCCGCTGGCACCACCGTTCAAACGGCTGTTGGCGAAGAGTGCGATTGGACTGTTGCCTCGCCCGGTGGCTCGACCCGCACGGGCCTGAGCAATACCAACCTCACCGCCATTCAAGCAACTTCTGGCCAGTTCCAGATCACCGGCTTCTCTGGCAACATCAATGACTCGCTGACCGACGCTTATGTTGTGGCCACCGTTCGTATCAACGAACACGCCTACAAAGCAGCCGTCAACAGCATCTAAGGAGGGCTGAAAAATGGCAACCCCAATGCGTAGTACGGACTTCCGTTCCGTAGTTGAGCCGATTCTGAACGAAGTGTTCGACGGTGTTTATGAGCAGCGCGCTGACGAATGGAAACAAGTTTTCCGCGAGCAAAAAGGCATCCCACGCAACTACCACGAAGAGCCCGTCCTGTACGGTTTCGGTGCTGCGCCTGAGCTGCCTGACGGCATGGCAGTGACTTACCAGTCCGGTGGCGTCCTGTTCCTGCAGCGCTACCTTTACAAGGTGTACGGCTTGGCCTTCGCTTTGACCAAAGTTCTGGTTGAAGACGGCGACCACATCCGTATCGGCCAGACCTACGCCAAGCACCTGGCGCAGTCCCTGATCGAGACCAAAGAGACCCTGGCTGCCAACATCCTGAACCGCGCCTTCAACGGTGCGTATGTCGGCGGTGATGGCGTCTCGCTGATCTCCACGGCCCACCCAATCGTCAACGGCACGTTCAGCAACCAGCTGTCCACCGCCGCTGCTTTGTCGCAGACCTCCTTGGAGCAGATGCTCATCCAGATTCGCAACGCTGTTGATAACAACGGCAAGCGCATCCGCTTGACACCCAAGAAGATCGTGGCCGGCCCGTCTAACGTGTTCCAGGCAGAGACCCTGCTCAAGAGCGTGTTGCGTTCCGGTACCGCCGACAACGACATCAACCCTGTGAAGTCGATGGGCTTGCTGGCCGATGGCCAAGCCAACCTTTCGCGAATCACATCGACCACCGCCTGGTGGATTCAGACCGACGCCCCCGAAGGTCTGAAGCTGTTGATGCGTCGCGGCCTGGAGAAATCCATGGAAGGCGACTTCGAAACCGACAGCATGCGTTACAAGGCCACGGAGCGTTACGTTCTGGGCTGGACTGACCCACGCGGTTTATTCGGAACATCCGGAGTTTAAGTTTTACGCGGGGCGATACAATTGCCCTGCCTAAGATGCCAAACGAAGCCTCCGCTTAATGCGGGGGCTTTTCTGGGCACCTTTATCAAGCGCTGCAGACAGCCAAGCCCTGGCTGACGACATGCAGACGGCGGCGCTTTTAACTCGCATGTGAGGAAATCACCATGGCATCGACTACTTTTTCCGGCCCAGTCACTTCGAACAACGGTTTTATTGGCACAGTCACTGGCACAGTCACTGGCAGCGTCGAGACGGCTGCCTTCGTTGGCCTGACCCCAGTAGCCACCGCCGCTTTGCCGCCTGCCGCTGCGGCCAACCTTGGCCAAGTGCGCCTGGTCAACGACAACGGCGTCGGTAACGACGAGTACTGCTTGGTCATCAGCACGGGCGCCGCCTGGGTGACCGCTGTTGGAGCGGCTCTGAGCTAAACCCTTCTGGGATAACAACGCGGGGGCTTTGACCCCTGTTTTTTAAATCAGGAGATCACCATGGCTGACGCAGTAACTTCACAAACCATTCTTGACGGTGAGCGCCTGTTCACCGGCAAGTTCACGAACATCTCGGACGGTACCGGCGAGGCTGGCGCGCTCAAGATTGACGTCTCCACGCTGGCCCCCAGCGCCTCGGGCAACGCCTGCAACGGGGTCAAGATCAACAAACTCTGGGTACAAACCCAGGGCATGGGGGTTGACATATTGTGGGACGCTACGACGGATTTGCTTTGCGAGACTATTCCTGAAAATCAGTTCTATCACATGTGCTACGACATGTTTGGCGGGCTGCCCAACAACGCGGGCGCTGGCGTGACCGGCGATGTGCTGTTCGCGACGGTGGGGGCCGCTGCTGGCGACCGCTACACGATCGTGATTGAGGGCATCAAGACCTATGCTGTTCCGACGTAATCCCGAAAGAAAAAGGATGGTGTCATGGAACTGATGGTCTGGAACATCGTCTTAAGTGCGGTAATAACGATCATGGGCTTTTTGCTTAAAAGTAAGTTTGACGAGATCTCGCGTCTCGGAATCCTGATCAACCGCACGCGGGAAGAGGTCGCACGAGACCACATTACACGCTTAGAGTTCAGAGCGGATATGCAGCAGCTGATGGACAGGTTCGATCGGCTGGAGAGAAAGATTGATTGTCTTAACGGCCGCCAAGGCCACGATTAACCGGAGAAACACCATGGGCTGCACATACGTTAAAGAGTTTGATTTCAACAAAAAAACTGCCGGCGAGAAATTCTCGATGGGCGGCACGGTCAAGGGTTACGCCGAGGGCGGAAGCGTCAAAGCCGACATGAAGCACGACAAGACCATGATCAAGACTGCGGTGCATAAGCATGAGAAGGCCATGCACAAAGGCAAGCCGATGACCAAGATGGCTATGGGCGGCGAAGTCCATAAAATGCCAGACGGCTCCATGATGGCAGGTAGGATGAAAGAGGGCGGCATGACCAAGATGGCCAAGGGCGGCAAGGTGCCAAAGATTGAGACCATGGACAATCGCGAAATGGCGATGACGCCAAATATGCGGCGCGACGCAATGATGGCCAGCCGCAAGGTTGAGGTCCCTATGCGCCGCTCAGTGCCAGTGGCTCCCCGCGAGCCGATGATTGCTATGAAGTCTGGCGGCAAGGTGTCCAAGATGGCCCACGGCGGCAAGACCGGCAAGTGCTGATTGAGCACTTCGGGTCTGAAGGCCTATAATTTCTTAACCCCTCAAGGGCGCGCTGTAACGGCGGCCATCTGACGACCACCCACGGAGTTAGCATGGCATTTTCCGGCAGCATCAGTAACACGACATTCAACGCGCTTAAGGTGGTAGATACCTCCTTTCGCCGTTGTCGCCTGCCGGCCCAAGCTATCACGGCCGAGATGCAGTCGTATGCGCTTGAGGCGCTATACCTGCTGCTCAGCGAGCTGGCAAACACCAAGACTCCGAGCTGGTGCATTGAGCGTGAGATTTACCCGTTCTACGAGGGCCAGCCTATCGTTACACTAGCGCGCGGCACGGTTGATGTGCTTAACGCCAACCTGCGCACGCTCCAAGAGCTGACGGGCGCTACGGTGTCGCTTACAAACAGCTACACGGTGGACTTTACAGAACAGGACGGCGGCGTTGGCACGGTCAACACGGTCGGCGTCAAGTGGCTGGGCGCGGCGGTTGACCTGGTGCTTGAGACCTCGCAGGACGGCCTGACCTGGACCCCGGTCGGCTCGCAAACCACTGCGGCTGCTGCTGGCGAGTGGACCTGGACCGATGTGGTTCCAGCCCGGGCTCGTGAGTTTTTCCGCATCACAAGCGTCGCCCCTTTGCTGGCCGAAGAGGTCTACCTGGGCACGCTGCCGCAGGAAATCCCGATGGGGCTGTTGAACCGCGACACTTACGTGGCTCAGAGCAACAAGGTGTTCTTGGGCCGCCCGCTGACCTACTGGTTCCAGCGCGACTTGCCAACACCGGTTATGAACCTTTGGCCCTCACCCAATCTGGCCGCTGAGCACCAGCAGCTGATTGTTTGGCGCCACCGGCACATCATGGACACCGAGAACCTGCGCCAAGACGTTGAGGTGCCTCAGCGCTGGCTTGAGGCCATCGTTGCCGGCCTGGCCTCGCGTGTTGGCGCCGAGACGCCCCAAGTGGACACTGCGCTGGTGCAGGTGCTTGACCAAAAATGGTACATGGCGCGTCAGGCGGCGTGGGACGGCGACAACGATGGCTCGCCCACTTACATCAATCCTGGCATCGGTTGCTACACGAAATGAGCCGCTTTCTTAACCCCTCCGGCCAGCCGACCTTCGGGATCGGGCTGTGCGCACGCTGCTCGCGCAAGCTGCCGCTGGCCAGCCTGCACCCGGACCCAAACTACCCGGCGCTCATGGTCTGCGATGAGGATACGGACGACTACGACCCGTACCGCTTGGCCCCTCGAAAAGAGGACCAGGTGGTGCTGCCGTTTGTGCGCCCCGATGTTCCCGTCACGACCAACCCTTCGGGCCTGATCACGCAGGATGGCACGCAGTTCATCGTCTCAGAAGATGGGCAGCGGTTCCTGTTCGTTGTGGATTAAAAAATGGCTCAAGTCCCCTCGAACCTTATTCCGGTCAGCATCACGCAGCTGCCCGACTCGCTGACGACCTCGGCTGATGTTTTGCTGGTGGGCGTCTACCAGGGCAACACGTACAAGTTCCGCGCAGGCGATCTTCTGCAGGTCGCAGGCGTCCCAACAACGCGTTTGGTGATCGCGGGCACAGGCCTGAGCGGTGGCGGCGCGCTCTCGGCCAACGTGACCCTATCGGTTGCCCCGGGCGGCATCGGTACCACTCAGCTTGCAACCTCAGGCGTGACGCCTGGCGTGTACGGCGACGACACAAACGTCCCGCAGCTTACTGTTGACGCCACAGGCCGCGTAACGGCGGCCACGCAGGTGCCTTTGTCCGTTTCGGGGTTTGTGCCTACGACGCGCCAGGTGATTGCAGGCAATGGCCTGACGGGCGGCGGTGCGCTGAATGCAAACGTGACCTTGTCAGCGTCGTATGGCGGCACGCCGCTGGCTGGGAGTAATTCTGGCTCGGCGGGCTCAGCGCTTACGTTGCCTCGCTCGGACCACCGACACCCGGCCGTGGACCTGTCCGACGACGCGCAGGTGGATGCCATCCTCGGCCTGCAAAGCGGCGGCACGGCTCGCAGCCTTGTGATGCAGCTTGGCGCCGTGGTCTGGTCCGGCTCGGACGGCTTGTATGTCGGCCCTTCTGGCGTGTCTGGCCAAGTGCTGGTGTCGGGCGGCCCTGCTGCGCCGACCTGGGGCTCTGTTGTTATTTTGGCCCCCACAGCGGCGGGCTTGTTTTTTGCCGGCCCAGCAACGGGCGGCCTGGCTGACCCGACGTTTCGGGATATTGTGGCCAGCGATGTTCCCACACTGAACCAGAACACCACGGGCAGCGCGGGCAGTGTTGCCAACGCGCTGACGATTGGAGCGGGGTTGGGCGGGGGGTCGTATAACGGCGCAACCGCAGTAACTATTACAAACGACGCGCCTGATCAGGTCGTCTCCCTCACCCAGGGCGGCACAACAACAATCACGGGCACTTACCCCAACTTCACAATCAGCTCGGAGGATCAGTTTGCGGGCACGGTGACCTCGGTAAGCGGGGTGGGTTCGGTCAACGGGTTGACGCTGGCCGGCACTGTTACCTCGGCGGGAAGTTTGACGTTGGGAGGCGTGCTGAGCGGTATTGCCAACTCGGCGCTAACTAACAGCGCGGTCACGATCAACGGGTCTTCGGTCTCGCTTGGCGGCTCAATCACGGTCACAGCCACAGCCACGGATGCATTGACTATCGGCGCGGGTCTGTCGGGCACGTCCTACAACGGCTCGGCGCCGGCGACTATTGCCAACACGGGCGTACTTGCGTTTAGCGGCGGCACCACGGGCCTGACCCCTGCAACAGACACGGCGGGCGCTGTGACGCTGGCGGGGACGCTGGCGGTTGCTAACGGGGGTACTGGCGCAACCGACGCTGCGGGTATTCGCACGGCTGCGGGGGCTACCACGTTGGGCGGCAATGTGTTCACGCTTGCCAACCCCAGCGCAGTGACGTTTCCGCGTTTCAACGCTGACAACACAGCTAGCGCGCTTGACGCGGCGACGTTCCGAACTGCGATTGGCGCAGGCACCTCTAGCACTACCGGCACCGTGACCAGCGTGAGCGGGGCGGGTGCGGTCAGCGGGTTGACGCTCACGGGCACCGTGACCACAAGCGGTAACTTGACGCTGGGCGGTGCGCTAGCGGTTGTGCCCGCTGATTTTGCCTCCCAGACCGCTAATACGGTGCTCGCCGCGCCTGATGGCTCACCTGGCGCGCCGACCTTTCGGGCCTTAGTGGCGGCAGACGTTCCCACGCTAAACCAAAACACCACCGGAACTGCGGCGGCCATTGCTGGCGGCGCGGCCTCGCAGATACCCTATCAGACCGGCGCAGGCGCGACGGCGTTCATCGGAAACGGCACGGCTGGGCAGGTGCTCACCTCGGCTGGCGCAGGCACACCAGTGTGGTCGGGTATTTCCGGCGGCACGTTTTAATTTTTAAAAGGAAAAGATCATGGCCCAGACCGGCTTCACGCCCATACAGCTCTACACCTCCACCACCGCTGCCGCAGCACCCACGTCGGGCAACCTGGCTCAGGGTGAGCTGGCGATCAACATCACCGATGAAAAACTTTATTTTAAGAACGCTGCTGGCACGGTAAAACTGCTCGCCTCTGCGGCTGGATCTGCGGGTGATGTAGTGGGGCCGGCTTCAGCCACCGCCGACGGCTTGGTGGCTTTTAATGGCACAACGGGCAAACTTGTAAAGCTGGCCGTTACGGTCACGGTTGCGCAGGGTGGCACGGGAGTTACAAGTTCCACCGGCACAGGCAGCAACGTCTTAAACACAAGCCCAACGCTAGTAACCCCAGCCCTAGGAACCCCAAGCAGCGGTGAAGTCACAAACCTGACAGGTACGGCGTCGATCAACATTAACGGCACTGTCGGCGCTACGACTCCGGCAGCGGGTTCGTTTACTACCCTGTCATCCACAACCGACGCAACCCTATCAGGCGTGCGAGTAGGAAAAGGCGCTGGAGCAATAGCGTCTAACACCGCACTGGGTTCGGGTGCTTTGAATGCTAATACTACAGGAACCCAGAATACAGCTAGCGGTCAGAACGCACTCCTCCTCAACACCACAGGCACTCAAAACACAGCTAACGGGTTAAGCGCACTCCAGAACAACACCACAGGCGGCAGTAACACAGCTAGCGGTGTGAATGCACTCTATAGCAACACCACAGGCAGCAGTAACACAGCTAGCGGGATGAGCGCACTCTTCAGCAACACCACAGGCAGCGACAACACAGCTAACGGGTATCAAGCACTCTACTACAACACCACAGGCACTCAAAACACGGCTAGCGGGGTAGAGGCACTCCGGAGCAACACCACAGGCAACTACAACACAGCCAGCGGGCGGAGCGCACTCTACAGCAACACCACAGGCAGCTACAACACAGCTAGCGGGCTGAACGCACTCTACAGCAACACCACAGGCTCCAGCAACACAGCCAGCGGACGGGGCGCACTCTCCGGCAACACAACAGGCAGCGACAACACAGCTAACGGGTATCAAGCACTCTACTACAACACCACAGGCACTCAAAACACGGCTAGCGGACGTGAGGCACTCTATAGCAACACCACAGGCAACAACAATACAGCTAGCGGGTTAAACGCACTCTATAGCAACACCACAGGCAGCTACAACACAGCTAGCGGACGTGAGGCACTCTTTAGCAACACCACGGGCAGCGGAAACACAGGCATAAACCCATTAAATTCAGCAGGCAGTTACGCCCCTGTCTTTGACCCCACTACCGAAAACAATCGGTTTTGCATGGGCTCTACGGGTGTCACGAATGCGTA
>Ga0209702_10006466_pt1 | contig 15031 bp, 6 predicted proteins | sample FRY01_FD_187210 | JGI IMG/M metagenome (GOLD analysis project Ga0209702, IMG submission 187210) | Freshwater microbial communities from Lake Fryxell liftoff mats and glacier meltwater in Antarctica - FRY-01 (SPAdes) (version 2) | ecosystem: Environmental > Aquatic > Freshwater > Ice > Glacier... | reverse complement strand
TTTTTGTCCAATAAGTGAAAAAGTATGGGTATCCCAACCCCTTTATAACAGACCGTTAAAACCAAAAAATTGATGTTTTGACAACCGAATTTCCAATTAGTACGGTCGATACTTATTCGGAATTTCTTTTGTTCCACAAAGCCCATCAACAAGACGGCAATGGCTCGGAAATTCATTTTGTGACTGGCGAAAAATAACTGGATCCTACGCAAGTTTGACTCAGGGTTGACCTTGTGGCTGATTTTCAAGGCAAGTTCCGTAAATTAAACATTTCTAATATCCATTATCGAGAAGACAAGTGCGAAAAATAACTTCTTCCTCGCCAAGTTCCATTTCAACGAAACCAAATCAGCACTCTTCTCAAATATTTCAGCTATTTTTAGGTCGAAGCGTTTAATCATGCTTTAAAGGTTGGGTTTGGTGTTTGGTTACCCAAATTTCCAACCTTTTTTCTTCTTTTTGAAAATATTCATGCCATTAGGACTTGGAATTATTGGTTTATACTTTATCCTATCCAAGAAAATTGACTTCAACTACACCATATCTTTACTTATAACGACATTTCTTTTCATGGTTTATTACCTCACAATCAGAAGTGGAAAATATTTAACCTCAAACGAAATTTGATGACGACCAATTATAAACCGACAAAAGGAAAAGTAGCCACTATGAGCACCTACCCAAAACGGTTGTATGTAATTCATTTGCGGACAGGTAATTATCTTCGTTCATGGCTAGTTTTTAAGGAGGAAAGGAGGAAGGATTAACGCAGGAAGTAGATTACCTTTCCTTCCTTTACCTTTTCACCTCTCTTACCTTTCTAACCTCTCCTCCTTTTAACTCTTAATCAATTAACCCTCTCCTCCCTTTCTCCCCCAACCGTTATTCACTCCTCAAACTCTTCACCGGATTCACCAGCGCGGCTTTGATGGCCTGGAAACTTACCGTCAGGAAGGCTACGGTCAGAGCCAGCACGGATGCCACCACAAATACCCACCATTCGATCCCGACCCGGTACTGAAAGTCCTCCATCCAGTTCTCCATCAGGTACCAGGCTATGGGAGTAGCTACGACAATAGAAACCAGCACCAGTTTCAGGAAGTCACGGGAAAGCAGGGTTGTAATGCTCATGACCGACGCCCCGAGTACCTTACGCACCCCGATTTCTTTGGTACGCTGCTCGGCGGTAAAGGCGGCGAGTCCGAACAGTCCCAGGCAGGCAATGAATACCGTGAGGCCCGCAAAGACCCGGTACAGCAGTCCCATCTGCTGCTCGGCCCGGTAGTAATTCTCAATGCTTTCCTCGTAGAAATTACCGTTGAAAGGTACTTCCGGGTAGATTTTTTCGTAGGCCGCTCTCACTTTTTCTACGGTCTGAGGTATATTTTGGGACTGGATTTTTACGCTCCCCGACCAAAAAAACTTTTCGACCGACGTAATCAGAATGGGATCAATGGCTTCCTTAGCCGAACTTGTATGAAAGTTCTTGACCACCCCCACAATCGGCGCGGGCTCCCAGTTACCCATACGAAGATTTTTACCGATCACAGATTCCAGATTTTTGACGCCCAGTTTTTTGAGTAAAGTCTCGTTTACCACAAACTTCCTAAGGGTATCGTTGGCGGCGTATGGACCACCAGCCAGAAATTGCAGGCCATAGGTAACAAAATAATCACCATCGGCCATTTTCATGGAAACGCTAAAATATTCATCCTCCGAGAGATTCGTGAAGCCAAAATTACTTTGCCAGTCATTCCCGGAAGAGGGCTGATCCGACGAAAAAGAAACCGACTTTACATCGGGAATCTGCGCCAGTTCGTTACGCAAAGATTCATTCCGGGAACGGTACTCCGTATCCACCACAAAATTATACACTCCCTCCTTCACAAAGCCTAGGTCCAGCTTGCTCACATACTCCATTTGCCGGAGATTGATGACGGTTCCGATGATTAAAACCAGGGCCGTGGCAAATTGAAAGATGATCAGACTTTGCCTCAACGTTAGTCCTCCCATCCAGCTCTTCGTGACCTTCTTTCGGAAAATATCAAGTGGTGAGAATGACGACAAAATCAAGGCGGGATACAGGCCAGAAAGCAACGTAATGATGACCAGAAATACGAGTAGGTAGAGTCCCAATTCTGGTGTAAAGTACAAGGCCGGATCGGCTGGTACGGAGAATACTTTTTCCAATAACGGCAGAGCCAAATAAGCGATTATGATGCCTACGATCATTGAAAACAGTACTACCATGAAGGTTTCCGTCAGGAACTGTACCACCAACTGCCCTTTTTGGCTTCCCATTACCTTACGTACACCTACTTCCTTGGCGCGCTTGGAAGCCAAAGCTGAATAAATATTAATGAAATTAATGCAGGCCATCAGCAACAGTATCGCACCCACAATGGCAATATTCCGAATCCGCGAAAGAGGCACTACTTTATCTTTATAGTTGCTAAATCGTTCGTCGTGGTGGACATCAGCCAGCGGACTCAGAAATTGGGTTTTGATGTCGTTATCCTTTCGGTTGTCGTAGTGTTTCCGGGAGAATTTTTCGAGTAGGGCATTAGCCGAGGCTACCGAGAAATTTTCGGGTAAACGCACGTAGATCTGATCACTACTGCTGGTACTTCCCCAGGAGTCAAACTCTCCGAAACCAAATGATGCCGGTTTAGCGCGCTTGGATTCGTATGAAAGCACGAGATTGAGCGGAAAGTCGGTCTTGACGGGGGCGTTTTCCAGCACTCCCCCAACCCGCATGGTCGTGATGTTGTTGATTTTAATGTACTGCCCTACCGCCTTTTGGTAATCTTGAAAGTACTTCTCCGCATACTTTCGTGATAGCACCACCACGTTGGGCTGAGCCAATACCCGCGGAGTACCAATCAACCATTCGTAATTAAATAGCTCGAAAAACTCCGGTCCGACCATCAAGCCCTCGTTCTGCTCAATAAACTTGGTAGACACATCCGTTGAGTTTGGATCAGTACCCAACACGGTCACCTGTGGATCGAGTGTACCATAAATCGGCACAATTTTTTCAAACTGCGGGATATCCGTTTTCAGGGCCACCGCCACTGGTAGTGGGGTCCCCGGCGAAGTATCTTCCTGCCCACTGGGGTATACCTGCCTGCGCACAACCCGATAAATCTGGTCGTAATCAGCGTGGAATTTATCAAAACTCAACTCATACTGCACCACCATAAATAGGAGTAACGAAGCCGCTACGCCCACACTCAAACCCAGTACGTTCAGGATAGTAAAGCCCCGGTGGCGCAACAGGTTGCGGAAGGCGATTTTGATGTAGTTTCTTATCATGGCTTTTTTAGGTTTGAAAGGACAAAGGTTCGGGGTCAAAAGTTTGGGGTGAAGGGTTAATTGGTTAGGGGTCAAAGGGTGCTGGGTTTGGGGTGAAAAGGTGAATCGGCATTGCGATTTTAGAGGGTAGTGTTATGAATCATTAGATTAGCTTCCATCCTTGACCTATTTACCCTCGACCCAAGAAGAACCCTTGACCTAAAAAAGTCACGAACAACCTGAATACATTGATTACCGCGTATCCTATGCTTTTCCTCAACGTCCGAAAGGCAATTTTGAAATAACTTTTAATCATGGCTAATGGACACCTAAATTGGTTATCTAAGTTTAATAAATACTTTAAAAAAGCTGTGCCATAAAAATCACCCCTTCATTATGAGTAACTTATAGATATATATAAACTTAAACCGTCCGCAAACGGACATTTTACGATCATTTGCGGCCAGATAAATATCTTCATTCATTGCTATTTTCCGGAGGAGGAAAGGAGGAAGGACTAGGGGAGGAAGCAAACGACCCTCCTCCCACCCCCTTTAACCAATTAACTCATCCTTTCTAACCTCCCCTCCATTCTTCCTTGTAATCTTTCCTTCTCTCCTAAAATCACTCCGACCGCAAACTCTTCACGGGATTCATCAGCGCCGCTTTGATACTCTGAAAACTCACCGTCAGCAGCGCAATCCCCACCGACAGCAGTCCCGCTAGTGCGAAAATCCACCAACTAATATCGATCTTGTAGGCAAAATCCCGCAACCAAGCGTTCATACCGTACCACGCAATGGGGCTAGCCAAGAGGATGGCAATAAGAACAGGTTTGAGAAAATCACGGGAAAGCAGCACCACAACGCTCGTCACGCTGGCGCCCAGCACCTTCCGTACCCCGATTTCTTTGGTGCGTTGCTCAGCCGTGAAGGTAGCCAACCCAAACAGCCCCAGGCAGGCTACAAAAATGGTCAGACCGGCAAAAAGGCCCAGGATTTGGCCCGTTTTCTGTTCGGCGCGGTAGGTAGCGTTGAAGTTTTCTTCGAGGAAAGAATACATGATGGGCGCGTCCACGGCCAGGGCAGCCCACTGCTTTTCTACGGATTGCAGCAGGGCGGGAACATCGCGGGTTTTCACCTTTACCAGCATGGCGCCACTGTTATCGCCCAGGATCATCATCAATGGGCCGATGCGTTCGTGCAACGACTTGAAGTTGAAATCCTGCACCACACCGATCACGTGGTAGGTGTCTTGGGTACCATCGTTGTTGGGCTTGGTGATGGTATGCCCGAGGGCGTCCTTGCCCCAGCCCATTTGCTTAGCCGTCGTTTCGTTGACGATGATGCCCGATGAATCCGTGCCAAACTCAGACGAAAAATTGCGGCCGGCCACGAGCGTCATGCCCAGCGTAGGAATGTAATCTTCGTCCACCCGGTAGCAGACGCCTTTGATATACGCATTAGCTCGGTCGTCGCCGTATCCCATAAAATTATTGCTGAAAGAAGGCCCGGCGGGGACGTAGCCCGAGATCGTCGCATCCACGACGCGCGAATCCTGCAAGAGTTGTTTTTTGAGCAATGGCTCGTTCTTCCCCAGGCGGTAGGTTTCCTGCAACACTAGCACCTGCTCCTTGTCATACCCGAGTTTGGCATTTTGGATAAATCGCAGCTGCTGGTACACCACCGTCGTGCCAACGATCAGGATAATTGAAATAAAAAACTGCACTACGACCAAGGTACCCCGTAAGCCGATGCTTCGGCGCCCTCGGGCAAGATTCATAGGCGTACCTCCTTTCAACACGGAAATGGGTTTGAAGGAAGACAGGAAAAAGGCCGGATAGCTACCCGCCAGAATTCCCACGACCAGACCCAGCAGCAACAAGCCCGGCAGTAACCAGGGTACCTCAGTAAAGCTTAGGGTCAGGTTTTTGTCGGCCAACTCATTAAAGAAGGGTAAGGCCACCATCACGATGACTACCGCCAACACCAACGCCACGGTGGTCAGCAAGATTGATTCCAGCAAAAACTGTCCGATCAGGGTACTTTTCACCGAACCCATGACCTTACGAATGCCCACTTCCCGCGCTCGCTTGGACGCCCCCGCCGTGCTAAGATTCATGAAGTTGATGCAGGCGATCAGCAGCATGAATAACGCGATGGCTCCGAAAATATAGACGTAGCGTACATCACCCGACGGCCCCAAATCGTTTTCAAAATCGGAGTGCAGGTGAATATCAGTCAGCGGTTGCAGGAAGAGGCCGAGTTCGTTACCCTCCTGCATGAATTTAGACAAACTCATCCCAAATGTTTGCTTGATGCCCGCCCCGAAGTATTTCTCCACCAGTTGCGGTAGCTTGGCTTGCAGTTGGCGGTAATCATACTTCCCGGGAAGCACCAGATACGTATAGAATCCTGATTGCATCCACGAGTTAGCTTGGGTTTCATCCAACCCGGCCATCGCAATCAGGAAATCAAAATGGAAGTGGGAGTGAGTGGGCATATCGGCCACCACGCCCGTCACTTCAAGTACCTCATCGTAGTTTTTAGATTTAAGGGTTTTACCAATCGGATCTTCCTTGCCAAAATACTTTTGAGCCATTTCTTCCGAAATAACCAGCGTATTCGGTCGAAATAAAGCGGTTTTGGGATTTCCCTTCACCAGGGGGAAAGTGAACACCCGCAGGAAATTGGAATCCACAAAGGCTACGCCGTTTTCTTTGAATACCTGATCGTCCTTTGCCAGAATAAAGTCCATCCCCTGCCAAAGCCGCGTGGCTTCCAGCACTTCCGGATACTCGCGCTGCAAAGTCCTGGCGGTGGGCGGCATGACATTGGCTTCGTTGATCTTGTTACCACCTATATCGGCCCGGAACGTCACCCGCACAATGCGGTCCGCTTTTTCGTGAAAACGGTCATAGCTCAATTCGTCCAGCACGTAGAGGCCCATAAGTAAACAAGCGGCAAGCCCGATGGAAAGTCCGGCAATGTTTATGGCCGAAAAGGCTTTGTTGCGAAGCAGATTCCGCCAGGCAATTTTTAGGTAGGTTTTTAGCATAGCTTTATTGGGTTAAAGGGACTTTTATTGGGTCAAAGGGAAATGGGTCAAGGGACTCCTTTTTGGTCAAAGGGTACGTAGGTTAGAGGTCAAGGAGTTTTTATTGGGTAAAGGAGTTAAAGGTTAGGAATAAAAGCCTCTAATGCTTCCGGACTTTTATTAGGTTTTACAGCATGGAAGAAAGCTTTTTTGCTCGCTGCATTAACTCCGTTCCTTTCTGCCTTTCCAAATAATTCAATTCTGTGGCCAGATAAAGTTGCGTTCTGAGTTCTCCGCCGGAGCCCTTCGCGATAAATAAGTACTGGATAAATTCTTTATCTGTTTGATGCTCATGGCCCTCCGCACTATTAGAAGGCACTGAGACAGATGATCGTTGAATCTGATCTTTGAGACCGTAATCCCGGCACTATTTTAAAAGTTGGTACACCTCCAAGCATAGTTTTATACCTTCCTACCAAACCAACAGATCTTCAAACGACTGATACTTTTTTTATCCATATCATTGGTTGTGAGTAGTTATAAATCTTTAACCCTTCACCCATTTATCTTTATCCTTTAAAACCCTTAACCCAATAAAAGACCTTTCCTCCTTTGAAATCATTCAGAACGTAAACTCTGCACCGGATTCATCAATGCAGCCCTTATTGACTGGAACGAAACCGTCAGCAACGCCACCAACAGTGCGGATACTCCTGAAACAATGAATATCCACCAGGGAATCTCGATCCGGTAGGTATAGTTTTGCAGCCATTCATGCAGAAAGTACCAGGCAATGGGCGAGGCGATCAGGCAGGCTACACCAATCAGGTAGACATATTCTTTGGATAACATGACTAAAATACTGGATAAATCGGCACCCAGAACTTTGCGTACACCGATTTCCTTTGTCCGGCGCTCTGCGGTATAGGCGGCCAAGCCAAAAAGTCCCAGGCAGGAGATGAAAATAGTCAGGATGGCAAAGGCGCTAATGAGGTTTCCGATTCGCTCTTCGCTGACAAACTTTTTATTGTATTCATCATCCACAAACTTGTAAGTAAAGGGATAATCCGGAGCCATGAATTCGAAGATGCTTTTAGTTTTGGACAGGGCGTCCTGTACGTTTACTCCCTTCTGAAATCGAAGATTGAGTACCGCCCGGTGATCCTTATCAAAGAAAACGCCGGTTGGCCGGACATTCTCATAGGGCGAATCCATCAGTACATCTTCAATCACCCCGATGACATGATAGGTTTTACCCCAGTACTGTACCTCCCCACCTAGGGAGTTAGTCAGGTTCATCATCTTCACCGCTGATTCATTTAGCAGTACCGCCGAACTATCAGTGGCAAATTCCCTCGAAAATCCTCGCCCTGACTTGATCCTAATCCCAAAGGTTTCCAGGTAATCATAATCCGTCCCAATCGTCACCAAGCCTATCCCTTTATTATCCCCGTAGCCTACCTCATTCACATTCCTGATTTCGGTAATTGAAGCCTGTGTTCCCGAGATGCCACTGACGAAGCCGGAATTCAAAAGTTCGTTCCGGAGTAAGGCTTCCTTACTTTGCAGTTCTGCCGAAAAATCAGTCATGATCAGGTTATTACGCTCATAGCCAACCGACCGATCTTTGGTATAATCCAGCTGCCGGCCGATCACCAGTACACTGATGATTAATAAGATGGAAATAGTAAACTGCACTGCTACGAGTACTTTGCGGGGAATACCCGCATTCTTTCCCAGCCTTACCGTTCCTTTCAGTACCCGAACCGGCTGGAAACCTGACAGATAAAAAGCCGGATATAGGCCAGCTGCCATACCGGTAAAGAACGTAATACCAAGGCCAATGAGCCAGGGAGAAGGGCGATTAAAAGGAAGTGCCAAACTTTTGTCGGTTAGGGTATTAAACCATGGAAGCATTAGAAATACCAACAATACCGCCAAAGCAAAGGCGAGCAAGGCAAGCAGATTAGACTCCCCCAGAAAATGCCAGATCAATTTTCTACGGGAGGAGCCAAGGGCTTTGCGAATACCAACTTCTTTGGCCCGCTTTTCTGAGCGAGCCGTGGACAGATTAATGAAATTGATGCAGGCAATGAGCATCACAAAGCCCGCAACCCACAAAAATATCCGGACGTAGTCAATAAGCCCACCCGCTATTTTCCCGTTCTCAAACTTACTGCGCAGACGCCAATCCTTCATGGCGTGGAGCATGAGCGTTTGGTCAATAGTTTCGTCTTTTGTGCTGAGAAAACGCTCCACCTTCTTCAAAGCCTGATCGGCCGTTACATTGGGCTTTACCTGAATGTAGGTTTTGACCACATTATTGCCCCAATTATCTGATAGAGTTAGGTAAAATTCATCAAGAATTGGTTTTAGACTGTACGGTAAAATGCAGTCAAATTTGAAAGTAGAGTTATCGGGTACGTCGGCCAGAACACCCGTTACCTTTACGTCTATTTCGTTATTGAAACGGATGATTTTCCCAATTGGATTTTCCTCACCGAAAATAACCACTGACGTTTTTTTACTCAACACAATAGATCGGGGGTCTGCCAGAGCCGATGCCGCTGAGCCCTTCAACAAGGGAAAGCTGAACATGTCCAGAAATTCAGCATCCGCAAAAATAGTCTCCTGATAGACCTTGTTTTCTCCGGCGGCCAGCAGCCGTGTATCGTTCCAGTCTACCCGGCAGGTATAGTCAATATCGGGATACGTTTCCAATAATGATTCGGCCAATGGATAGGGAGTGTTGGGCGTCACAAAAACCTTCCCATCCCGATCCGAACTCTTGTTGACTTGGTAGATTAAATCATGGTTTTCATGAAATTGATCGTAAGTAAGTTCGTCGTAGGCCCACATGGCCGCCAAAAAACTGCACGCCATACCGATACTAAGCCCGGCAATATTCAGGGCTGAGTACCCTTTATTTTTCCAAAGGCTTCGAAAAGTAATTTTTAAGTAGTTGGTTATCATGGCATTTATGTGAGGAGGAAAGGAGGATGGCAAAAAGGGCTTTCGTTCTGCCTTATTGCCTTCTAAAAAATCTATGCCACCTAACTACATCTACTCATTATCAGTATTTTATAGTTCTTTTAATGTAAGAACTGTCCACTTTCGGACGGTGGATGATCGCTGGCGAACAGATGCAAAAAGGAGGCAGGCACCCATTTCCGCCACCTACCCTTGTTACAAAATTCGGTTAATTACAGGAAAGCTAGTTTACTATTAACTGGACTTGTTCGTGAAAAATATTTTCTATCAAAATCTAGTAAAAATGTCAGTCTGAGCCCAGTCGAAAACCACCGAGCAAGAGGTCTTCGACCGCCAGGCGGCCCTGTCCGCTCAAACTGACATTATGCATAATACAGGTGTATTTTTATTTAAAAATTACGTGCTGATTTTTGTGATCAAGCCTTGTTACTATTGACGATCTGTGGTGTGTGAATTACGGTTACGAGTAGACCAAAACTGTGCTTTCCTTTTTGGTCTATGACAAAATTCAAGCTATGTATCGTTCTTCTGTTGGTGGCTGGTAGTAGTAAGGCTCAGCAGATTATCCCACTGTACGCCGGTCCGATCCCCAATGCTACCTCCTACGCCATGCAGGAAATCGTCTCCGAGAAAGACGGAAGAATCAGCTGGTACCAAAAGGTATCCAAACCTACCCTCACCCTGTTTCTACCGACCAAAGAAAAAGCCAACGGGGCCGCCGTAGTCATCTTTCCGGGGGGCGGCTATTCGGGAGAAAGTTATGACGCGGAAGGCCTTCGAATCGCCGAAACGTTGATCAACCACGGGGTAGCGGCCTTTGTGGTCAAGTACCGGCTACCCAGCGACTCCATTATGGTGGATAAAAGCATCGGGCCGCTGCAAGATGCTCAGCGGGCGATTCAGGTAGTCCGGGAGCGGGCCACTGAATGGGGGATCCAACCGGATAAAATCGGGGTTATGGGCTTTTCGGCGGGTGGACATTTAGCTTCTACGGTAGGTACTCACTTTACCGATTCGCTGATCGAAAACCCGAATAAAACCAGCTTACGGCCCGATTTCATGATTCTGGTGTATCCGGTCATTTCCATGAGTGAGGCGCTCGCGCACAAAGGATCGAGAACGAATTTGCTGGGCAAGACTCCTACCCCTGCTCAAATCGAACGGTTTTCGAACGAGCTGCACGTGACCACCCAAACCCCACCCACCTACCTGACGCATTCGGGCGACGATACCGTGGTGGACGTGGATAACAGCATCGCTTTCTACGAAGCCCTTCGACACCACAAGGTACCCGCCGAGATGCACCTCTACCCGACTGGTAACCATGGGTTTGTTCTGAAACTTCCTACGGAGGAGTGGATGGTGCCGTTGTTTACGTGGATGAAGGGGAATGAGTGGGTGAGGTAAGGGTATTTACAACTATTTTTCGCCTCATTGCTAAGCATGGCTTTGCTAATTTCGAATATTCACAAGCGGGCCTGTGAAACAGAGGGACAAGTTTCATCCTACCCAATTATAGTAAATAACCCTACTCGATAGAAATAGTGATCCTATGAAAAAATACATTCTGTTCTTTATTTTGATATGCTTTTCCAAAATTCTTGTTTTTGCACAAAAACAAGAATTAATTTCAAAGAATTATACTTACAACACACTTTCACCTTATCAAAAATCTTTGCTCGAAGATATGATAGCATTAGATTTTCCGAAGGATTCCGAAATATCAAACTCATTATCGGATCGTGCTAGTATACGAAATATCACCCGGTTAGCGGAAGCCCTTTTGTTTAGAAACCAAAGCGGTGACAAAGAAAATGCCATCACAATTCTGAAATGGGTTTTAAAGTACCAGTATCAGGATGAAAAAAGCCGCTATTACGGCATGTGGCAAACCAATGCTGTCAATGATCGATTAGATCAAAATTGGCGTGAATTCATTGGATGCGATTTGATTATTATTTATCATTATTACAAGAATACTTTGCCTGCCGAAGTGGTAGAAGCTATCGAAATAGGCTTGGTACATGCCGCCAAAGGAGCAATGAAGAGGGATGTTACGCCTTATTACAGCAACATTTCCATCATGAGTGCTTTTTTGATGGAATATGTAGGTACCTGTTTCAAAAGCGATGAACTAAAACAGGCTGGCTTGAAAAAAGCAAAAGAAATTTTCGATTTATACCAGTCAAACGGTTCATTTAGCGAGTATAATTCGCCTACGTATTACGGTGTCACTCTCATCGGAATAGCTTTGTGGCGGGAAATGGCTTTTTCCGAAGAAATGAAAAGGATGGGCCGAAGCCTTGAAAAGGCGCTTTGGAATGAAACAGCCACGCTCTACAACGCCAATTTACGAAATATGGTGGGGCCCTATTTCAGAGCGTACGGCATGGATATGCAGAAATACAATGCCATCATCGGGCTCTGGATTGCAGTGGCGTTGGATAACGAGAAGCTTGCCCCCATTCCTGGGATCAAGGGTGAAAAGAATGGCGAAATGAGTAACCTCACTCCTATTTTCCACTTAGGACTTTCTATCCCTAAAGGAGATTTGGCCGAGTTTAAGTCATTTTCAAAATCCCGACATATTTTCAAAATCGTACCGAATACGTATACGGGCGACACGCTCAAAAAGGTGACACATCAGATTGAGAAAGATTGGATGATGGGAGGACTCTGGGGTAATCGCAGAAAATGGGGCCAAATTAAGTCAGGAACCATCCATTGGAAAACGGCTGATGAAAGTATTGGCTGGTTATTAGTTCCGAGCAATGCAAGAACAAATGTCAAAGTGAGTAAAAAACATATGGGTATATATTTGGCAGATACTGAAACCAAAGAAATAGAACTATTTGTCTATTCAAAACAGACTTCACTTGATAATTTTACTGATAAAATATGGAAATTATCAACTATTGATTTGGCCATAAACACGAGTCTAAAACGAAGTGTTATCGAAAAGGGAAAACCCGAACTATTGAAGCAAGTTAGTGAGGACAAAAGCGAATACCCATTTATCACCCGGGTAGTGTACGAGGTGCCAGCAAACTGGGATGTAGAGAAACCTTTGTTAGAAATAACGCCTAAAAAATAACATTTATAAAAAATTTACACTTCAAAAAGTAATGAACAACCGATTAACTAAAATAGCCACTTTCTCCACGGCGATACTTTCCATTTTTATCATGGGCGCTGGTTTAATCGCCTACGACGAGCTTACATTTTCTCCTAAGGACTATCAAGTAGAAGAGGGATTCGAGCTAAGCTTAATCGCCGCCGAGCCCTTTTTGAAAGCACCGGTTAGCATCGACTTTGACAATAAGGGACGGATATGGACCGTAGAAATGATTGGATATATGCCTAATCTGGAAGGCATCGGTGAAGATGTATCGAATGGCCGAATTTCTATTTTAGAAGATTTGGACAACGACGGTGTGATTGACCATTCGAAGGTATTTTTGGATCAACTCGTTCTGCCCCGTGCCTTGGCTCATGTATACGGCGGACTCTTGTACGTTGATGGGCCAAAGCTTTGGTTCGTAGAAATTAAAAACGATAAGCCGGGTAAAAAAACGTTGGTTGATCATGAATATGCCGAGGGCGGTAATGTGGAACATTCCTCCAATGGATTGATGATGAATATTGATAACTGGATCTACAATTCAAATTATAATTTCAGGTACAGACTCAAAAACGGGAAATGGTTAAAAGAGCCTACTTCTTACCGTGGTCAGTGGGGCATTACAAAAGATAATTTTGGACGATTGTATTACAATAGTAATGCCACCCAACTGAAAAGCGACTATGTATTGCCTAACAAAGCGATTCAAAATAAGTACTTTAAACCTACCCTGGCTGAAAACCAAAAAATAGCGAGTGATCGCGTGTTCCCTATTCATCAAACATCGGTAAACCGAGGCTACCAAAAAGGGGTATTGGATAAAGAGGGGCTTTTGATTGATGTGACGGCTGCCTGCGGGCCTTTGGTGTATAGAGGTGGCGCTTTCCCCGATCAATACAATCAGAATGCGTTTACTTGTGCTCCGGAAGCCAACCTGATCAAACGGAATATTTTGACTTTTACCGATACCCGAATTTCGGCCAAACAGGCCACCGAAGGCAAAGAGTTTATTGCCTCGACGGACGAGGGTTTCCGTCCGGTCAACTTATTCAATGGCCCCGATGGCGCCATGTACGTGGTGGACATGCACCGGGGAATCATTCAACACAAAGCCTATATCTCACAGTACCTTACCGAACAGTTGGGCCTCAAAAAACTGGATACCTTACAGAACGCGGGACGTATTTTGAAGATAACCAACAAAGCAGGCAAACCCAACGCCGTTTCGGACTTGTCGAAGGCTTCGACGAAGGAATTGGTGGCCATGCTAAGTCATCCAAACGGGTGGGTACGAGACCGTGCTCAACAAATTTTGATCCAAAAGAAAGACCTTTCCATCGTAAAGGAGCTAACGAGTTTGGCCAAAACGAGTAATGAGTACTTAACGGCCGTTCATGCGCTCTATGTGCTCGATGGCCTAAATTCGCTTACGTATAGCTCATTGTCCTCCATTATAAACCAGTCTGAACAACCCGAAACTAGTGCACACGCACTCGGACTGTTAGAACGATTTGCTACGGTTCAAAATGTACCAAGCATGAAGGTACTGTCCTCTCAGATCCTGGCTAAGAACAACACAACGCTTGACCTCTATCTGTCCATGTCATTGCGTCCCTGGCTTACCGTATCGGAGGCTACTTTTTTACCTATTCTATCGGCTATTGACAAAAAATACGCTACACAAAGACTATTTCAGGAGGCCATCGTGAGTAGTTTGGAAGGGAAAGAAGCGAAATACCTCACGACCATGAATCCCAGCGACCAGCTGAAAAGAACGTTAAATATAGCCCTAGTTAACCATCAGAAGAAGGAGCTAAATCCAATTTTTGTAAAGCAGACAAACACACTGGATGCACGTACCAAAGGCTTGCAATTGTACAGAAGTATTTGTGGTGCCTGTCATGGGGCCGATGGAAAAGGGATACAGGACTTGGCCCCGCCCCTCAAAGGTTCTGAATACATCGACGGCTCCATGAAACGCCTGGCCTCCATCATCTTGCATGGCATCAGCGGCCCGATTCATGTCGATGGAAAGCTTTATACATTGAACAACGACATGCCCGGATTGGTAAACAATAGTGATATTTCGGACCAGGATATTGCCGATATCATCAAATTTACTCAAAATGCTTTTGTCAAATCACCAAAAGGAATCGCCCTGGACGACATAAAAAAGATGAGGGCCAGAAAACCTGCGGGTAGTGGTGTATTCGATGAAAATCAACTTTTGGAGACTGATTTTGAAAAATAAAATCAGTCTAAGTAAAGCAGGCTATTAGTTATTTGGCTTAGTGGATAAGGGGAGATACTGCTATCTCCCCTTATCCATCAGTTCTTCGTAGTCTCACACAACCTATGCAGGCACTTAATTTCCAGGAAATATTATTTTATAAAACGGAGGGTAAAACCCATTCATCGCTTTTGCGTGGATGGGATGTAAGCGACTAACCCTGATTAAGGAAATACTCACGAATAGTATCAGGTGATGCTTCACCAATAGAACAAACGAAATAACCATCACTCCAAAACATATCTTTGTACCAATATTCTTTACGAAGTGATGTAGAATGTAACAACCATATTTGACGA
>Ga0209702_10006463_pt1 | contig 15040 bp, 10 predicted proteins | sample FRY01_FD_187210 | JGI IMG/M metagenome (GOLD analysis project Ga0209702, IMG submission 187210) | Freshwater microbial communities from Lake Fryxell liftoff mats and glacier meltwater in Antarctica - FRY-01 (SPAdes) (version 2) | ecosystem: Environmental > Aquatic > Freshwater > Ice > Glacier... | reverse complement strand
GATGTTTGGTTTCGTTTTGCCCTTTTTCTTTTGAAGCCTTTTTCCCCGAAAGATTTTTCACTGCGCGAAGATGATGCTGGAAGGATGTTTGCCATCCCTCGTGCTGCTTCTGATGGGTCCAGTCGCACTTTCCGGTGTTTTCACGAGTTTGGGACTGCCCCCGGTTTGGTTGACACTTGGGGTTTGGATTAGAGAGACTCTTAAACTTGGGATCTGCTTTGTGAAACGTGAGCTGATGATGGCTACTGCAGAACCTTGATATTGTTAATCAGGTTCGGGTTTTGTTTGGGGGTATGTGTACATGGTTGATCATCCTAGGGAAGCCGCAACGTGGAATGACTTGCCGCGTTGGGTGCAGAAGCAACGTAACTGGTTTCGTAAAAACAAAGCTACTCTTGGTGAACCAGCGGGGGATCCGGTGTGGGGTGAGGATTCGTTATCTCAAAGTTTCAAGAAACTGCATGATGTAACAATGCAACTCGCGCAGAAGATCGGGCCGCTCCCACGCAAGTGGTTTGAGTTTGACGGTGACGCTGTCGCCGAAGAAATACTTTGGGCGTGGATTGAACATTTGCGTTGCGCCGAATGTGACATGCCTGAACCTGCAGATTTTGGTGACGACTGGGGAACTGTTATTTGCGCTAATATGGAATGTGAAACCGAATGGACACCTGACTGGTTCACGCCGTGGGCGCCACCCTCACGCAAACCAGTAAACCCAACGAAATATGTGCACGGTGGATGCGTGATGTGTGGGAAAATAAACCGTCGTCTCACCCCCAACAATATCTACGATTTTGTGTGCAAACCTCCAAAAAACCCGACACCGCTACCAACCATGGACATATTGGCGAGGCTGATGGAACCCGCATCAGTTGAGCGTGAACGTGAAGAATCACAAGCAACATGGGAGACAGCGCTTGAGGCATCATGTACCAACCGCTACTACATTGGTCATCAAGAAGGCTGGTACCGGTTCATGCCCGTATTCTTCCCTTTCTGCAAAAGCTGCGGCGTGCTTTTCGCGTCTCGGCTTGAAGACCAAGAGTTCTGCTCACGCGAATGCGGACCCATGCCGGCCAACAACGCACGCAGGCTCCGCAAACTCGCGTCACAAGCAAGCCCGAGCATTAAACGAAGTGATGTCTTTGAAAGAGATAAATGGCAATGCCACATTTGCAGTAAACCGATCAGCCGACACCCCGAGACCCCGTTGCAAGCCGCGTCCTTGGACCATGTCATCCCGATAGTAGGAGGTGGTACCCACACTATGAGCAACGTCAAAGCGTCGCATCTTTTGTGCAACATACAAAAATCGGCATCAATGCCAAACGAAGACGAACTCGCTTCACTCAGACACCACATGATGCGGCGCAATAAGTAGCCGCAAATTTCGTGCGAACCCGCGAGCCGAAAACAGCCTTAAAACGCGTGGGAAGCGCCCCGGTTTGGGTTTCGCGGACATACCCATATGAGGCGCCTAGGAGCAATGCACTGTGTACTCCTGCAAGTATCCGCCCAAGTCGAGATTCTGCGCCATGCGGGGGAGTCATCGATGGATGTGTGCCCACTGCCTGAACACTTTTCTCCCACGACTAAATGTCCCGAACCCAGCCGCCACCTTGGCCTTTTTATTGCGAAAAAGCTTTTTCCCCGAAAGATTTTTTGGTGCGCGAAGATAGCTCGGCTACCTCGAGGTGTGACGTCATTTATGTAGCAGTGGCTACTACTACTGCGCGTGCGTGCAAGTAGACCAGCGATAGGCGGTTGGTTGGCCTACGGACGTCCCAGAGCCTTGATAGCCTGGAAAATTTCGAGAAGTGGCGGTTGTTGCGGGTCGGCTTCTAGGAACTAGGAGTCGAGTCGGGACATTCCAGGACTTGAACGGTTTGGATGCCTACTGTTATGCAACATCACTAACTATGGCATGCGGACCACAGTCCGGCGCCGGAGCGCTGTGCTTGTTCTTGGGCTTTGATAAGACGGTCTCGATACTTGTATGGCTGGTCAAAGGTGTACTCGTAGGCGTATCCGCCGAGGATGAGAATTTCTTGAAATAACTGCCCGTCGGGTAAGAAAACGTGGGCGAGGGTGCGCCCGTACTTGTCCACTTTTCCTTGAGTGGTATCTGTAACTATTGCTACCTGAGTTCCTTCGAGAGTGTCTTTCGCGAAATCGGATGATTCCGGGCCGAAGCATTCCACACCTTTTGTTGGGTGCACGGTTTCGGGTGTATCCACTCCGATCAGGCGTACTTTCACACGGTCGCCCTTACCTTCAACCCAAATTGTATCCCCGTCTACCACCTTCGTCACCAGCCACACAAACTCATTACTGGCAGGAGTTCCCAATGGTGCAAGAGCTGGAACTGACTCCGCCGTTGTGGTGGGCACCTCAGAAATAGTGGAGGGGTCATCCTGCCGAAGAGAAAGAATCAACCAGCCCAATATTAGAAAAGTAGTAGTGGCAACGACTACAAGTCGCCACACCCGTACCGTGCGCGAGGCTTGGGACCGCTTTTTAACCACGCCACGAGCGTAAGGTACGGGCACTCGACGACAACTGCGGCTCTGCGTTTGCCCCGGAAAACCAACTTTCCTGATATCCCTAGCCCTCAACTAGGGCCGGTTGCTTGTGACCGTAGACGCGTGTTGATGTTCTGCACTGCCATGAAAACCGAGTTTGGAGTGAGTGGGCACTACTGCCCGCAGAGCAGTCTGTGAGCGTAGGTCAATGGTTGGGGGACTTCATGAAGAAGAGTGACAAGGAGAAGGTCGATCTTGAGCGGGCAGCCGCCGCAGGGGAAGCGGAAAGCGAACTGCGAGCAATCTTCGGAGACAACCACCTATGAAAGTTGATAAGACGCCAAGCCGACTAAATAGTTGTTCCCTTGCCCTTAATGTTGTCCGTTGACTCGTCGCTCACGAACGTCCCCAACAGCGATTGAATACGCTTATTCATGCGATGTTTCCATGAGTCACTCAAACCCGATCCTTGGATTTCCATTGGTTTTGGAAATGGGACAGCAGCCAATCCCACTTTCACTTGGTTGACAGTCGTGGAATCGATATCGACTGAGCTTGAAGTGTCTTCTGACTCCGCGTAAAGAAAAAGAGTAGGCAAGTTAGCGATCAGTGCGTAAGCAAACTGTTGATACTGATCCGTCATGGGCATGGAGTTCATGGACCCCGGCCGCTCTTTGTATTTTGCATCAACGACGAATTGGGGGAGCGGCGATTGCGCCCGTTTGGAGATTAAGTCCGGTGACTTGTTCGCCACTTGATTTTTACGTAACTTAAATTTTGGTATGCCTGTTACCACAGAATCATTGTCGGCTGTTGACGAATAATGGTGAAGCACCCAAGGATTAGTGTTAACTCCTACGACAGGACTTCTAGTTGACTCAACGAGCATTTGTTCGAACAATTCGGAAGTTGGTATATATACGTGTGCGGCGAAGCCTCTTTCTCGAGAGTCTGAGGACCATTCACCACCGAGAGGCTGGGTGTTCAGTAGGACTGACTTGGCAAAATCTGTCGATCTAATCCAGTGCTTATGCTTTCTGCTCATGCGAAGATTCCGTAAAACGTTAAGTGCGTTCCGTGTTGATAGCAACGGCGCATCAGTGAGGGCGCGGTCAATTTCGATTGCGCCCAGTAGTGTTGGGTCCTGGCGCGCCTTTTTCTTCGCAGCCTCTTTTGTCTCCTCGCCCTGTGTTGTCTCCTCGTTGACGGCAGCGTCCGAAATAATGGTTCTGGCTGCGCATCGAATCAAGGAAAACCACTCACTGCCCATTTCCAACTCGTCGAATTCGCATTCAATTGACTGTGCCCGCTGAGCTCGCCTGCGTGGGATGTCGTTTAAAACAATTGAGCCTCGGACTGCATTGAGCCTCTCGACCCGATTGCGAAAGTCAGGTTTCCTCCTTTTGAGAGCTTCCTTGGTCGCAATGACAAAAAGCTGTTTCAGCAAATTCGCCATTGCCGGTTGCCGCATGAGTACGGGATTGCGACTCAAGTAGTGCAACAAGTCATCGACTGATCCATCTGATTTTAGACCAGGTGCCTTGATCAAGAGATCCTCAAGTTTGTTACTCACTGAGACCGCAAGGGCCAAGAGAGCCTGCATGTGACTTCCAGACGAAGGAACAACTTCAGCAATTGAATCTGCTTTGACATCTGGCATTGGCTCGAAGAGCGCGCCTCTGGAGTCGCTTTGATTGGGGTCTTCTTCAACAGGATCAACTGGCTTTGGATCAATACTTGCGTCGAATTTTTTCTTCAAAGACTCTGCCACCAGTCGCGCGTGGGGTCCTTGAATAACTAGTCGCCCAGTTTCCGGCACAGTGACGATGAGCGGCTCTGTTGCCGCGGGGTCAATGCGAAGGAGGACGGACTCGCATTTACGTTTCGGAAACCAAAATTTGGGAACAATGTGAATCACAATGAGCGGAAGTTTCGTTCCACCCTCCTCCTTAACTTGTAATACGCACAGCGCGCTCTCCTGACCTTGAGTGCTGCACTTAAATGACGGAAGCCACTCTGTGATCTTCGTCGTCTCAGCTGGGGCAGCTCCGACCTGATCTTCAAGCACGGACGTCATGCTCTATTGACCGTTCTGAACGACCATTGGGTACTCATCTAGGCCAGTACCTACGCGTTTGAGTGTGTACCCGGTGTCACTTGTCAACGCAGCGTTGATGGCATCAATAGCGTGAACAGCATTGAATGAGACGAGAATCTCGGCGATCTGCGGCAGCAAGAGTGATTTCCAGAGGAACTGGGGAAGTGGATCACCATCACCTGTCATGATCTCGCGACCAGCCTCGGAGTTCATCATCTCTTTCACTTGGAAGAAGTACGAGTGACCTATTTGTGCGTCGGGACCGATACTATCCTCAAGAACTTTATTGACCGTTTCCCAGATCTTAATATGCTTCTCAAAAAACTCCTTGTCCGTTGCCGGAGCGTCTTTGGAGTCAAGTTTTTCAAGCAACTCGACTCCGTTCATAGGAAGCATTCGAGTAAACATGAATCGTCGTCGAAGCGCTAAATCAATTTGCCCCACCGACCGATCCGTTGTGTTCATGGTCCCGAGAACATAGACGTTGCTCGGCACGGCGAACCTCTGATGGTAATTCTTATTCGTTTCCTCATCAAAACGAGTGGCGGGCAGCAAGACTGAAATCTCATCTGACAGCGTACTCGTGTCAGACTTCGCCGACAGAATTTTATGCGCTTCACAAGCATCCACTCGCTTGGAAGGCTCAAGGCTGTATAGGAGATCTCCAAGCACCTTGGAAGTATTAGCCCTATTGATTTCGTCAATGACAAAGAGGAATTTAGGTTCGGGAAGGCTGTCCTGCGCTGCTGCGGCTGCTGCGGCTGCTGCCCTACGGCAAAACTCTAGGAACCTGCCGTCTCGAACCTCAAACCCATCTCCAACCGGACGGATTCCCTCAACAAAATCTTCGAACGCAGTTGAGGGATGGAATACCACAACCTCGGTCTCTTCAAATTCTTTACCTTCGCGCAGTTCCTTGATCAGGTGCGATTTCCCGGTGCCCGCGACTCCTTCGACTACAACATTGCGGTATAGGAGTAGCAACGACTCAATGCCAACTTCATCAGTACCGCTCATCTGCTCAACGCTGCTTTCTAGTTGTGGTTTCGGGCTGATCGTTTTCCCTTTGGTAGATGTGCTAGAAGCTCTTTGATACTGGTGGGTGTCGGGGTCGTAAAGGAACACAGCAGGCTTGGCCCCCATCCCGCCTTGCATATAGCTTTCAGGTTTTGGTTTAGTTGCTTGGCGGAAAACTAGATCGAGCTCTTTGGTTTCTGAATCCAATCCGATTGCTACTGCGAGGACCTCTTTTGCTGCAGAAATTCCACGGGACCAGAAGTCCTCGTCAGGCTCATCTTTTTCCTTTTCCAAGAAATATTGACTAGAACTCGAATCGCTGAGGTCGAACACTTCAGTTTCAAATTGCCACGGGAAACCCCCGAAAGCCGCTTCGTCTTCCGTCAACTTGCGACAACCTGTCACAACTCTTTCGAGTGAGAATTCGAACTTCCTGGATGAAGTTGTCTCTGAAAATATGAATAGGACCAAATCTCCCTGAAATGGAACACCCTCAGGTTTCTTTGGGTTTTTAAACGCCCATGGCAAGACTGGCAGTCCCAGATCCTTACGCTTGTCAATGGGCCGCCCCACCTTCTTGTAGTTCCCCCTACTTTCGCCAACGATGGGAATCACAACGATGCTGGGCGTTCCTTCATTTACCGGCACTATTACCCCCATTGAGAATGACAAAACGAATCGTTAAATATCAAATAATAATCTAACACAGATCAAGGTGGAGCTTCCCTTGGTTCCTACATAGCCCGTTGAGTTTGCCTGCGCCTACGTTGCGAAGTCCTGACTGATTGAAAATGCGAATTCCACTTCTGGTGAAACCACTTCGATTGACCCACGTAGTAATTTATGCATTTCTCTTCATATAGCAACGCTAGTCGGGACATTTCTTTAAGTTCCGCAGGCAAGGCCTCATCCGTGCGGTCAGCCCCCCACTTATCATTGAATTTCTTGTTCTATCGAGGAATTTATATAGGAGCGCCTGATTCGCTTCTAGGCTGACAATTCCAGATTTCGTTGATGCAGAAGATTCAGGCTGTCTAGCACTTACTATCTCGCACATCCTCTCTGGCAACTGCGCGTCTCCGTTGGACGGCGTGAAGTCAAGCCCGACTCTCGGTGTATGTAGCTCGCGTCGGTGCAACAATAGTTTTTCTCGTAAGCAGAGTTTTGACCGTGGCGAGATTCCCTGCCGTAGTAAAAGTTATGGCTCGGGCAAGGGCAGCAAGGCCGGGAGCTATAAAGGGCTCTACACATCTGAGCGGGGGGCATTACATTTGGCAACAATTTCGAGCAGGACGCGCGTGGCGCGCATCCTGTGGTCTGCTGCTGCGGCGGCGTCCATACCGGTGGGTACGTCGAGCATGTGGATGGCAGTGTCGGTTCCCTTAAATCGTACGACGGTACCGCCGTGCGCGTCAGCGCGTGGGGGAGCGCGAGTGCGTTGGGGAGAACAGTCGAGGCGGATACTTCAATCCCGCCAGGAACGCAGCTGTGGTGATCTCCACAGCCAAGATCAAAAGCTTCTTCCGTGCTCCTGCGCCGGCATTAACGCGCGCCTTAATTCCAGATTCAGCGCGGCAACAATCGAGGAACTCTTTGGAACATTCTGCCCACGTGGATAAGACCCACTACCTAATCGCTGTCAACGGCATTGATGAACCGGCTGGCCAGCATCAGGTCATCTGGGGATCCGACTGGCGGGAATACGGCGTCCTTGTTGCTGATGACTAGTGCCATGAGTCGTGCCCGGGAGAGTGCGACGTTGATGCGGTTGATTTCGTAGAGGAAGCCGACGTCACGTGTGCTTTCGGCGAGGCGCCCCATGGAGAAGATGACGACGTTGGCTTCCTGACCTTGGAAGAGGTCCACGGTGCCGACGCGGACCCTAGGGGGGAGTGCTGCCTTGAGCCGGTTCACGTGGGCGTTGTGGGGTGCGACGACGAGGATTTCCTCGTGGGTGAGTGGCCCGGGGGTGCCGTTCGTGCCGGTGATGGTGGCGGAGGCGATCAGGGAACTGATTGCTTCCTTGACCGCCTGCACCTCCTCGGTCTCATCGCCATCGACCGGGATCCAGAAGATGCCAGGGGTCAGGGCAATGCGGGTTCCATGGATCTGGACATCCGGCCCGTGGAGGTCGCGTGTGAGTGCATCACCTGCGGGGTGCAATGCGCCTTTGTAGGCGAGTTCAGACACGGTGTCGCACACGGCTTGGTGCATGCGGTGGCTCTCGTCTAGGAATACGCCGACCGCGTCGGGTAGCACGTGTGCGTCGTCTGCAAGGTATCCCAGGAGCGACTTGTTGATCGACTCGTCGTGGGCCGCTTGCACGGGAGCGGCGAGCTGCTGCGGGTCGCCGAGGGCAACGACCACTGGTGCGCATTGGGAAACCGCGAGTGCATCGGCAAGGCTGACTTGGCCGGCTTCGTCGATGATCAGGAGTTGCGCTGCACTGGTGAGGGCCGGTAGGGCCCAGGCGCCCTTTGTCGCGCCGATGACTAATGGCGTAGAGGAATCGGCCTGCGCAGTGAGCCAGTCTGCGAGTTCTTTGTTCCCGCCAGTGTGGATGATGCGGGGGTCGTCTTGAATCTTGTCGTCGGGTCCGGTGTGCGCGACGGTAAGGGTGATACGGCGTTCTTCGGCCCGGTTGGCGATCCCAATAAGCATGTTGTCGATAACGCGGTGTGCGTTGGCGGTCACGGCGATGATCGGCGTGATGCCTTGTGCACAGAGTTTTTCAATGACGTCGCACACGATGTGGGCGCCAACCCAGGTCTTGCCGGTTCCAGGGGGTCCTTGAATGGGCAGGACCCCATCGTTCATGGTGGCTACCATGCGCCTAGCGCGCTTCTGTGCGGACTCGCCATCTCGGGCCTGCATGTGGTCACTCGTTAGCGGAGGGGTGCGAGTCAGGATGTCCATCGCGGTGGCGAACTCGGAAGCTGGGTTTGCTTGGAGTACGGCTGCGCCAAGACGCATCAGGGCGTCCCAGGCCGCGTCGCCGCCGAAGATAGACGAGATCACCATCGGGCCGAATGCTTCCGGCTTCGCTGTGGTGGCAAAGGTGATCAGCCCTGCTGCTGCGTCGAATGTGAGTACGTCGGCGTTGGCAGGCTTACGGTCGTGCTCAGGAGGCAGTGACTCAGCCAGTGTTGTTCCTTCCTTGATCTTCCAGCTGCCCGGTCGACAAGTCGCCGTGTAGGTCCATTTGCGTTTGGGTCGTTCAGGTGCGGTTTGGCTGGTGATCTCAATATCTAGCAGGCATGACTCGTGTTCGGTTCCGGGGCGGATCGATGTGGTGGTGTCTTGCCACGTGCCGTTGAGCTCGCTATTGAGGATGTCGATCAGGGTGCCTGTTTCGTTGGGGTCGGCTTCCTCGAGAGCCCATGTTTTCAGTCGGAGGTTATCGAGGTATTTCACGGCTTCTTCCTTGCGATGCCATTCGAGCATGTGGGCTAGGTGACGTGCGGCAACTGCGGGCAAGCCTGAGGGGAGCGGATTGTTGTCGCTGGCTGCATCCACGAGAGCATCACGCAGGCCAGCGATCGCATTGAGCTTGACCTTGGTCTTGTCGCTCTGCTCGTACGGCTCTTGCGCCGGTAAGAGGTCACTTTTGCTTAGTTCCTGCCCGCGGGCATAGAGCCACAGATGGGTGGCGCGAGTGGCCCTAACATCGTGCTGGTTGTAGTGCTCGATTTCCTTTAGGATCGCGTTTCGTTGGTCCTCATCTCGGGAAAACACGTACTTCTCGTATTCTTCGATACTCTGATCAGCTTTGGACACTCCGGCAGCGTCTGCGCTGCGGTCGTACCCGGCGAGCTTCTCGATCTCCTTCAGCGAGGTCGTGCCGGCTTGGGTGCGCAGACCGGCTTCGACGGCCCGGTAGAGATCAACGAAGCGGAGGGCGATCAGTGCCTCGACGCGTTCCTGCCACGCGGCACGCTCCTGCTCGTCGGGCCACAGTCTCGCGATCCTGCGCATGCTCGACGTCTCGTAGGCGTTGTAGTGGTAGATGTGCCAGTCGCCGCCCGCCACTTCTTTGGTTTCCATCTGCTCCATGAACCACGCGAAAGCTGCCCGCTCATCTTCAGGGTTGTGGGCCCAGCGGCACGCGTAGGTGTCGGCGCTGTCGCAGTAGGCCCACAGGTAGTCCAGTGTGGGCAGCCCAGCGAACGGGTCGCCTTCAAGATCGAAATAGATGTCCTCGGCGACAGGGGCGGGAATGCTCGCCAACCCGGTGTCGATGGGCTGCGGTGTGATGACATCCCAAGCCCGGTCACCGCTCTGGACGGCTGCCTGTGATTGGAGCCGTTGAAAGGTGTTGGTTGCCATCCCACGGGGCTTGGCCTCGCCGCTTACCGCGGCGAGTTGGTGGATGGTCTTGATGTCGTTGCCTCGCAGTAGCGCGCGCTGCCGAGTCGTGAGCCGCTGGACGTGAATGAGGTCATGAGGTCCCCATTCTTGGGAGCACCAGCCCTCCCATCGGCATGTGCCACATGCAGCGATGGGTTCAGGTTCCGTGTTACCGGGGGCTGACTGTGCGGTGAGGAACCGGCGTTGGGCTTGGCGAAGGTAGGGCTCTGCGTCCCGATACGCCCACGTGTATTCCTCCCCGGTACCCAGCCAGACGCACAGACGCGGCGGAGGAGCACTCTGAATAGTTTCAACGATCTGTCCGTACTGGGCCATCTGCAGTAGCGCACTCGCACTCGGGGTGCGGGCGAGTTTGGTGTCACGGACCTCATATGAGTAGTCACCGAGGGCGCTGGGCGTTCCGTCGACGCGTACGAGGAAGTCGGCGAACCCGTACCAGGGAGCGGCCAGGAGGGTGGCCTGGAAGACGACGTCGACGCCAGCGTGCATAGCTTCTACCGTGTCGGCATGCTTCGCTGCAATGCCCTCGGCACTGAAAACTGGGCGTGGAATCTCAGTGATCCCCAATCCAAGATCCTTGAGCCGCTGCAACATCGCGCGTTCGTGCATGTCTCCACGTAGCTGCGCCGGGGAATGAAAGGCCGTTTTGGATTCGTCATCTGGATCGATGAGTGTGGCGGGGGTGGATTGGGTTTTCAGCCATTCTCGAAGCACCGGGTCATTGAGACTGCGGGTGTTCAGTGCCGACCGGTGCGCGCAGGTCATCCAATTCTGCAGGTCGCTTGGCGAGTACCAGGTCCCTGCTGATGTGCGGATCATCCCAACCTCCCAGTGTTCCAGCCTCGCTGCGTTCGGTCAGGCCAATACTTCAAAGTAACGGTAGCGGCTGACACTGGCACGGACATGATGCTCGTCGGACCTTCGCTGTGCATATAGTGAGGGTATAGGTGGGCCGCACGGGGAAACGATGGGACTTGTTTCGCAAGTCGTAGCCAACCAGCGATACTGCCGTGTTCTCCGCGACTGCGATCGACACCATGGACCAGGGTGAGGCGATTCATGACGGCGCTACGCCGGGTCGTTCGTAACCTAGCGGTAGCAGAAACCCGACTTGGGTGCTGCATTGGCCTATTTGGATGACGAAACTCCCCGTGGATCTCACGGTGTCCAGCGCGCAGCCAAAAACACGTAAGCAATTTGGCGAGTGCGAATACGACGATTTGTGACCAGCTCGAATTGACCAATTTTCTTTGCCCGTCTCACCCGGTCTTAAACCTGCTCGAGAACCTCTTGCTGTGTTGCGCCGGCGTTTCTTTCACGATACGAAGGTTGTGTAGAGGTCGTAGTTTTCGCCGTCAAGGTAGCAGTTGATGGCCATTGTGTTGATTTGGTCGATGACTGCGTTGGTGAGGTCTGGTGTGCCGTTAAGGGCATTGTGGCCGGTTATGGTCGTGGGGTAGGCGCGCCACCATTGAATGGCGATGACTTGTTCCATGACTCCATGGTCGAGGTTGTCGTGGTCCGCGGGTGTCATTCCGAATCGTCGTAGCGTGTCATCTAAATGCAGCAGGGGTTCGAGTTTAGGGTCAACACATGCCCAGAAGGATTGGTACTGTTCTGGGGTAAGCACGAGTGTGGCGTACTTTTTGTGGTCATTGGGTAGTTCGAGTAGCTCACCGCTGTCGGGGTCATCTAGTGGGTCGTAGTGCCAGTTGGCGCGGACGATGGTTTCATTTTCTTCATCGTTGGTGTCCCAGAAGTCAATGGACCCCGTTCGTGTTTGCTCCGAGTGCTCCCACGTATTCCAGCCGACCTGCAAGTCGTTTTCACTGGCGAATAAGGCAGCGAATCCTTTTATCTCTGGTGCACCTGCTCCGCTCCAGCTTTGAAGGATTGTCAACGGGATGTTCATACGGGATTCGTCAGGTTTTCCAGGGGCGAAGGTGAGTGTGAGCACTGTGATGTACATGTTGCTACTTTCTTTTCTTTGTTGTCGTGTCGCGCTTGGTAACTATTAACCCACGAGGGTCTGACATGTGTACGTACCCCTGAGTTGTTGCCTCGCGCGAAAGGTCTGAACCTAGTTTTCCGAGAACTTTGACCGTTAGAGGGGTCTGCCCCGAGTTTGGTTGACAGGTTGACCTGCCCCAGAGAAGTTCCGCCGGGGGGTCGTTGAAATTGCTAGGGGCGTTGGTGGTGGCGCAGTACGTCCAACCCTAGGCAGCCTCTAGCCAGATAGAGCGGCAGCTCATCGTTTCTCTGGTCGCCAGATGACTGATGAACGATTCGGCTATCACTGCCACGAAGGACATAATTTCTACCGAGCGGAGCAACGACTCTGCTTCGTCCTCCTCGCCGTCAACCAGCATCAGCACGTGTCCCGAGATCGCACTGACTGCTCGCGCGTGAAGATTTTCGTATTTGAGTTCTAGCCCGTGGCGTTTCGCCGGATTTGTAAAGACGAGAGACAACGGGAAATCGCTTGTGAGCTCTTTAACAATGTCATTGATTCGTTGAGTCATTTATTCAGTGTGACAGGAAAGATATGGTAGTCAAATCCCTATTTGCAGGGTCATAAGTTTTCTCGTTCGACAACGTGTTCTGCTGGCTAGTTCGCACCGACAACGGAATCACGCCACAGGATGATTCCATCGCAGTGGCTGCCCGCGTTGAGCGCGTCCTTGCGGACGGTTGACAACTCGATAAAAAATTAGCCCCTCGCCAACAATCCCTTGGATGCTTCTTATTTCGCTGATCTAGATCCATCGGGGGAGGTGGTCAAGTGGTATCGCGAGTTTCGAGGGATCTGTTTGGGGTGGAGTGAGCCGACTCGCGCCTCGTCGCTACTAACGCAAGGATCGCCCAGGTCGCCGCTCTGCGATCGATGCGTCGCCAGGTGGGGGAGTTGTCGATGGAGGTGTGCACTATGTCGTGACACGACCTGCATAACAACACGAGATCGGTATCTGCTTCGGTCCCTAGGGTCTGTGGGTAGCGTAAATGGTGCACGTCATCACGACTTGTGACGCGAGCGTCACATCCGGGGCAGTGCGTGTTTGATGCTGTTTCTAGCCACTGTGCTCTTCTTTGCCACCAGCTTCCATCAGTGCGATACGTATTCCACTCCTCGCGGCGCGCTGCTTGTTGTGGGGTGGTTCGGCTGGTGTATCTGCGTGGTCGCAGGTTCATGTCAGATTTTTGTGTTCCAGAGTGCCGCTTCACCCTCGGTGCGTTGGGTGTGGACGAGCCATGATGTGCGTCCGCCTTGTGCGGTTTCCACGCTCCATAACAGTTGTCCGGTGCGTGCGGTGCGGATGGCTGTTGTTTCTACTTCGTTGAGGTGTAGCAGTCGTTGGGCGTCGAGGGCGTCGTCGTAGTTGAGTTTGCCAATAATGTGGACGTCGGAGAGGTTGAAGACTGCTTCGACACTGGCCCGGTGGGTGGATCCTGGGTCACCGAACATGGAAATGTCGGCGGGGCGGTGCAGGATCATGACGGTGGAGAGCCCGTATGCCCGGGCCAGGCGTAACCGTTCGGCGTGGGCAACGGCGGCTGCTTCGTATTTGAGGAGTTGCCAGGCTTCATCGAGGATCAGGATGCGTTTCCCGTTTTGCGCGGTGGTGGCGGCGTGGATCCATGATTGCGCCGCGGCGATGACGCATTCGCGTAGGTCGCTGGTAACTTCTAGATCACCTAGTGACACCACAAAGAGTGGCGCGTTGGGGTCAAAGCGCACCGTTGATGCGCGGTCGAGTAGTTGTGCGTAGGTGGATCCGGGTGTTGTGATGCGTGAGAGTGGCGCAAGAAGCGTGTGCCCAGCTTCGATGAGTTCTTGTGTTTCCGCATCATCGGCGCCGATTGGCCGCGCGACGCGTTCACGAACGTCACTCAGGCGCGCGTCATCGGGTAGGCGGGTGGTGGCGCGGGAGAGTGCGAGTAGCTCGGTGTCGGTGAGTTTGCGTTCGGCAACGATTTCCAGTAGCACGCGGGTGGCGCGCATCCGATGGTCCGATGCCGCGGCGGGATCCATTCCCACTGGGACGTCGAGCATGTTGATGGCGGTGCTGGTTCCTTTAAATCGCACAACAGTTCCGCCGTAGGCGTCGGCGTATCGCCCCCAGTCGCTTTTGCCGTCAATAACGAGTACGTGTCGGTTGGTGTGTGCCAATGCTCTCAGGGCGATGGCGCAGGCGGTGGTGGATTTCCCGGATCCGGTGGCGCCAATGATCGCGATGTTCATGGCGTTGGTGAAGCCTGCTTCATACCAGGCGTGCGGGTCGTAACAAAAAGCCGCACCGTCGTCGAGGAGGCCGATGAGGTGCCCGCCACTGGTGGGTGGGTTGGGGGTGAGCCATGGCCACGCGGTTGCTGCCGCTACCGATGGGATCGCTGAGGTGCGTAAGGGTTTGTCGGTGCGCGGGTCCCATCCTGCGTTGGGCCGGTAAGTACGCGTGACTGGATATTTCGGTGTGCGTACTCGTATGTTTTGTGTGTTGTTGTTTGTTAGTTTTTTTATTCCAGGCCACGTTCGTGTCATAGCAACCCACCGAGTGGTGCGCGGGTGAACATTACCGTGGGTGTGGGGTAGGCAACTGTCGTTAGATGTAGTGGTGCGGCGTCGCGTACGAGGGCTGCCCGCACGGTGCGTACTCGCTGGGGGTCATCACCGGTGATGGTGACGGTGATGACGAGTTCTGTTTCGACACTGCCGCGCGCCGCATCGGCGCCTAATGCATGCAGGGTTTGCATTTCTTGATCGAGTTTGTGTGTGTCGATGAGTAGCCCGGTCATGGATGAGTTTTCGGCGGCGGCGCGTTGCCGGCGTAGTTTCACGTGCCGGGCGCGGGCTCGTGCTTGTGTTTGCTCAGTCGGTAGAGGCCGAATTGTGAGTGCGACCGTTGTTTCGACACCGGTGCGCGCGGTGAACAACGGCGCAAGCACATCTCCGGTGACTCCGACACTGGTTGCCGTCAGCGCCACGACGGCGCTGTGGTGCACCCAGTTGCCGTGCACGTTCATGACACTTGTCATG
>Ga0209702_10006462_pt1 | contig 15042 bp, 13 predicted proteins | sample FRY01_FD_187210 | JGI IMG/M metagenome (GOLD analysis project Ga0209702, IMG submission 187210) | Freshwater microbial communities from Lake Fryxell liftoff mats and glacier meltwater in Antarctica - FRY-01 (SPAdes) (version 2) | ecosystem: Environmental > Aquatic > Freshwater > Ice > Glacier... | reverse complement strand
CCAGAGCAATCAAATGAAACTAATTTGTTCGATTCATTTGAGAACCTGCAGATTCAAAAACTAACCTTTCGTTTCCCGGGTAGAAAAAAGTTGTTGCAAAATGTATCTTTTGAAGTAAATAAAGGAGAAATAATTGCATTGATGGGAGAAAATGGTTCTGGAAAAAGTACGCTTACACAAATACTTCAAAAAAATTACAATGCCGAGTCAGGAAATATGTTGTTAAATCATCAATATCAACTTCAAGATATTTCATTAACAAATTGGAGACAGTGTATTGCTGTAGTTCCTCAACAGATTCACATTTTTAATGGTACGGTCATAGAGAATATTGCATTTGATGATGCTGCAAAAGATCCACAAAAAGTAATTGACTTTTTACAAGAGTATGGCTTTAAAGAGTTTATTGAAACTCTACCACAATCATTAATCACAATAGTTGGAGAAGAAGGAATCAATTTATCAGGAGGTCAAAAACAAATGATTGCTTTGGCAAGGGCTTTATATCATAAACCACAACTTCTTATTTTGGATGAAGCAACAGCATCAATGGATAGAGAAAGTGAACAATTTGTACTAAATCTACTTAAAAAACTTAAACCTAATATTGGAATAATTTTTATTACGCATAGGCTACATGTGTTAAAATCTTTTTGCCACAGAATTTATATTCTGGAGAATGGTACTATAACAACCGAAGGAAACCACGATACTTTACTTAGATCTGAAAACCTCTATAGTAAATATTGGAACGATTTAACAAGTGTACAATAATTTGTTGCTATCATATTCCATAGGCTTTATGCTATTATAAAATAAGTATTTCCTATTTTACCTCCTCAAACTCAATATAGTCGTCACTTTTTACACTAGGAGCAGCAGTAGATTTTGCTTGATGGGCATCAGATTGGGTAGACTGTTGTTGCTGAAATACCTGATCTTCCTTCATTTCGGTCATCTTTTTCTTTATCTTCTTGGCTGTTTTTGTAACGGGAATTACCAGTTCAAAAATGAACTTGAAAGCCATGTAAATTAACAAACCCCATATTAATATCTTCCACATAAGAGTGTAAAAATACTCAAAAAGGGGTCAAAGACTCGTTAAAATGAACCAAAATCGGAAGAACGGTAAAAATTTAGAGATTAAGTCCATCTTTTAGTATATTTGCAATTACAAAGAATAAACAGGAGGGAACGACTATCGTTCCCTTCTCCTTTTTTAATATGGCAACAGATTTAAATCAGTTTACAATAGAAGAAATGCTCAACGGTATTTTAGCTGACGAACCTACTTATTTCTGTGTGTCAGTTACCATAAAACCCAACAATAATATTAAGGTTTTTGTAGATGGTGACGAGGGTATTAAAATTGAGCGATGTGTATCATTTAATAGGAGGCTTTATAAATTAATTGAAGAAGCAGAACTTTATCCCGAAGGCGATTTTTCATTAGAAGTTTCATCACCAGGTATAGAAGAACCACTAAAATTACATCGCCAATACTTAAAAAATATTGCTAGAACATTAGAGGTTCATTTATTAGATGGAATAATAAAAGAAGGACTTTTAGAAGCAGTAACAGAAAATGATATAACAATTATTTATACAGAAGGCAAAGGTAAAAAAGCAGTTACCGGGCAATTAGTAATTCCATTTCTAAATATAAAATCAACAACAGTTCAAATTAAATTTTAGCAGAAAAAAATTAGCGCTATGGCAAGTATCAATCTTATAGAGGCATTTCAGGAATTTAAAGACGCAGAAAGTATAGATCGTCCTACGATGATGAAAGTTGTGGAAGATGTATTTAAAACTTTGCTTCGTAAAAAATACGGCAGCGATGAAAACTTCGATGTAATTGTAAACGCCGAAAAAGGTGATTTAGAAATTATACGTAGAAGAATGATTGTTGAAGATGGTGAAGTAATTGATCCATTAGCTGAGATTGCATACACTGATGCTGCTAAAATTGAACCCGATTTTGAAGTAGGCGAAGAGCTATATCAAGAAGTAGATATTTTAGACTTTGGTCGCCGCGCTATTCTTGCCGCAAAACAAACGCTAGCAAGCCGTATCAGCGATTTAAAGAAAAATGCTTTGGTAAAAAAATATGGCGATCGTATTGGCGAAATATTAAGTGCAGAAGTATATCAAGTTTGGAAAAAAGAAGTATTATTATTAGATGACGAAGGCAATGAATTAATTCTTCCAAAATCAGAACAAATTCCACAAGATTATTTTAAGAAGGGAGAAAATATCCGAGCAGTAATTGCGCGTGTAGACATGAAAAATAATTCACCAGTAATTATTTTATCAAGAACTAGTCCGTTGTTCTTAGCTAAATTATTAGAGATTGAAGTGCCAGAAATTTTTGATGGTTTAATTGCAATCAAAAAAATTGTTCGTGATCCGGGTGATCGTGCAAAAGTTGCAGTAGAATCTTATGATGATCGTATTGATCCCGTTGGAGCTTGCGTAGGTATGAAAGGAAGTCGTATTCATGGCATTGTTCGTGAATTGAAAAATGAAAATATTGACGTAATTAATTTCACTACTAATATTCAGTTACTGATTCAGCGTTCTTTAACGCCAGCAAAAATCAGTTATATGGAATTGGATAACGATAAAAAACAAGCCAACGTTTATTTGAAAGCCGATCAGGTTTCTCTAGCAATTGGTAGACGCGGTGTAAATATTAAATTGGCTTGCGAGTTAACAGGTTACGAAATTGATGTTTATCGCGAAGACGAAGAAATTACAGATGAATTTGATATTGATTTAGATGAATTTAGTGATGAGATTGAACCTTGGATTATAGATGAGTTCAAAAAAATTGGTTGTGACACAGCTAAAAGTATTTTGAAGTTAACAGTAGAAGAATTAGAGCGAAGAACAGATTTAGAAAAAGAAACTATTGTTGAGGTTCAAAAAGTGTTGCAAGAAGAATTCGACGCAGAAGCATAAGCAGCTAATAAGCACCTATCTTTGTCTGGGAATTAAATAAGCCCTAACAAGATTGGTGCAAATATGAAATGTTCATGGACAGTAGTCCTTATCCATGGATATAAAGTATGGACCATGGACTTAAAAACAAAGAATGTCAGAACTGAAATTACCGAGACTGTTAGCAGCCGCTAAGGAATTCAATATTGGTCAAGATACCTTGATCGAATTCCTAGTGAAGAAAGGATTTACTAAAGACGACTTGACGCCAACCGCAAAGCTTCAAGAAGAACAATATCGTGCCTTACAGGCAGAGTTTCAAGGCGATAAAGTTGCGAAGAACAAAGCCGATCAGGTTGAGATACCTAAAGTGTTACATTCTGAAGCACGTAAAAAAAGAGACGAAGTAGAAATTAGCTTCCGAAAAGACGATAAAAAGCATACACCAGTTGCGGCTCCAAAAGTTGAAGAGCCAGTTGCTCCAGTTGTAGAAAAAGTAATTGAGAAAGTAGTCGAGCCAATTGTAGAAAAAGTGATTGAAGAAGCAATTGTAGTTCCAGAAATTAAAGTAACTGCTCCAGTATTAAGTAAGAGTACAATAAAAATTGATGCTCCTGAATTGGAAGGTCCAAAAGTGATCAGTAAGATCGATTTATCAACTATTGATTCTTCTACTCGCCCTAAAAAATCAGCTAAAAAAGCAGAGCCAATTTCCAAACCTGTTCTACCTGCAAAAACAACCGAAAAGCCAACAAAAGCTGCTCCTAAAAAACCAGCGCCTGTTGTAGAAATACCTGTAGTTGTATTAACAGAGGTAGATGCTCCTCCAACAATTGAAAACATTAGAGCAGAAAAATTAGAGGGTCCTAAAATTTTAGGGAAAATTGAATTACCTGTAAATAGCGATACTCGTCCTAAGCCAATGGGCAGAGATGAGAAAAGAAAACGAAAGCGTATACCGGTCGACAAAAAAGGAGATAATATTACAGTAACACCTGTTGCAAAAGACGCAAATGGCAAACCATTAACTGGCCCTAATCGTCCAATCGTAGCAGCTCGAAATAGTAATCCACAAGGTGGTGGCGGTGGTGGAAACCGTGGAGGAGGTCCGGGTGGTGGAGGGTTTAGTAGAGGCGGCGGCGGTGGAAACCGTGGAGGAAATAGAAACGATAGAAATGCGCCAAAAACAGAAGATAAAGAAATAGATCAAAAAGCAATTCAAGAAAAAATACGTGAAACGCAAGCTAAGCTAGCGGGAACTGGAGGAAGAGGAAAAAGCTTGAAAGCTAAATATAGAAGGGCTAAGAGAGATGAAGCTGCAGAATCATCAGGTGATGAAATGATGGAAGATAACAAACTACAAGTAACAGAATTTGTTACAGTAAGTGAGTTAGCTAATTTGATGGATGTAAGCTTTGCCGATGTAATTGGCAAGTGTATGAACTTGGGAATTATGGTATCAATAAATCAGCGATTAGATGCTGAAGTTATTGAACTGGTTTCAAGTGAGTTTGGTTTTGAAGTAGAGTTTATTGGATTAGAAGAAGTAGATGAATTAGATGAAGAGGAAGAAGAAGAAGATTCAGCAGCACAAATTCAACGACCACCGATAGTAACTATTATGGGTCACGTAGATCATGGTAAAACATCATTACTAGATTATATTAGAAGTGCTAATGTGGTAGCTGGTGAGGCTGGAGGAATTACTCAACATATAGGTGCTTATGAAGTAACACTTCCTAATGGAAGAGCAATTACCTTCTTAGATACACCTGGTCACGAAGCATTTACTGCAATGCGTGCACGTGGTGCAAAAGTTACTGATATTGCAATTATTGTAGTTGCTGCAGATGATGCAGTAATGCCACAAACTAAAGAGGCAATTAGCCATGCTCAAGCAGCAGGTGTTCCAATGATTTTTGCAATTAATAAAATTGATAAAGACGGAGCAAATTCGCAAAAAATATACGAGCAACTTTCTCAAATGAATATTTTGGTAGAGGCGTGGGGTGGAAAATTCCAAACCCAAGAGTTATCTGCTAAACAAGGTTTAAATGTAGATCTGTTATTAGAAAAAGTATTGTTAGAAGCGGATATTCTAGATGTAAAAGCAAATCCAGAACGAGAAGCTACAGGTACAATTATTGAAGCCTCTTTGGATAAGGGACGTGGTTATGTAGCTACTATGCTTGTACAGAATGGAACATTACACCAAGGTGATTTGATTGTTTCCGGACAACATTATGGTCGTGTAAAAGCCATGTTTAATGAGCGCAATCAGCGAATTGAAGTTGCACCCCCATCAACACCAGTTGTAATACTCGGACTGAATGGTGCTCCACAAGCTGGTGAGAAATTTAAAGTATTTGAAGACGAAGCAGAAGCTAAAGAAACAGCTACTAAACGTGCTCAAATACTGCGTGAGCAAGGCTTACGTGCCAGAAAACATATTACGCTTGATGAGATTGGACGTCGTTTAGCACTTGGTAACTTTAAAGAATTAAATATTATTATCAAAGGAGATGTGGATGGTTCTGTTGAAGCATTAAGTGATTCATTACAAAAATTATCTACTGAAGAAATAGTGGTGAGAGTTGTATTAAAAGGAGTTGGACAAATTTCTGAAAGTGATGTATTATTAGCAACAGCATCTGATGCAATTATTATTGGATTTAACGTTCGACCTTCTATTCAGGCCAATAAACTAGCCGATACAGAAGGGGTAGAAATTAAGCTATACTCTATTATCTACCAGGCAATTGATGAAATCAAAAGTGCAATGGAAGGTATGTTGGAACCTAAATACCAAGAGAAAATTACTGCAAACGTTGAAATTAGAGAAGTTTACAAATTTGATAAAGCTACAGTAGCAGGATGTTTTGTACTAGATGGTAAGATTGCTAGAAATAGTAAAATACGTATCATTAGAGATGGTATTGTTGAATATCCAAGAGGAGAAGGTCAAGCTGCTGAGTTAGGAAGTTTGAAACGCTTTAAAGACGATGCAAAAGAAGTTGCTTCTAATATGGAATGTGGTTTAACAATTAAAAACTACAATGATATTAAAGTGGGTGATATTGTTGAAGCATTTGAAGAAGAGGAAGTAAAACGCACTTTGTAAAAAATTAATAATCCAAAGCCTCAAGCCTTCGCCAAGTTAAAAAATTAAAGGTGAGCGGTTTGAGGCTTTTATATTTTGTTAAAAATTATTGGTGGAGTAATATAAAAGTCATAGTTTGATTAATTTTATTCTGATTAAATTGTACAGATCATGAAGCAACTTGTTATTATAGTTATTCTGCTTACTGCAGGATTCTTTACTCAATTAAATGCGCAATCAAAAAAAGTATTGGCCGATAAAATTGTTGGGCAAGTTGGCGATAAAATTATTTTACGATCAGACATACTAAATGCCATTAATGATGTTAAAAGGCAATCGCAGGGTCAGGATAATGCAGTTATTCCGACTGAATGCCAGGTTTTAGAGAGTCAACTAATACGTAAGGCATTATTGTTACAAGCCACTAAAGATTCATTAACAGTGAGTGAAGAAGAAATTGAAGGTGAGTTAGATAATCGAATCAGACAAACGATTCAGCAATATGGATCGAAAGATGTTTTAGAAGAGATTGCAGGGAAGACGGTTTATCAGTTAAAAGATGATTTTCGTGAACCATTTAAAGAGCAAAATCTTTCCGAACAAATGCAGAAAAAAATTATAAAAGATATTAAAATAACTCCTACAGAAGTAAAAGCATATTATAGTAAAATACCAAAAGACAGCCTGCCTTTTTATGAGAGTGAGGTAGAAGTGAGTCAGATTATAATTCATCCTAAAGCAAATAAAGATGTAGAGGAATATATTGCTAAACAATTATATGATTACAAAAAACAAGCTGAAACATTGGGTGCGAAGAAGTTTGAGCAATTAGCAAAAAACTATTCCGAAGACCCTGCGGTTAAAGAAAATGCTGGGCAGTACACATTAAATAGGAATGATAAATTTTGGGATCCTGCTTTTTTAGCTGGTGCGTTTCGATTAAAAGAAGGTCAAATTTCACCTGTAATTAAATCGAAATTTGGTTTGCACATTATTATGATGATTACTCGCTCTGGCGATGAAGCTGTAGTTCGACATATACTGCGCATTCCACCAATTACAGAAGATGAAATAAAAGAAACCAATGAAAAACTAGATTCTATTCGCAACGATATTAAAATTGCGAAAATGAGTTTTGCAGAAGCCGTAAGTAAATTCAGTGATGATGAAGGTAGTAAGTTTAGTGCAGGTTCATTATCTGGAAGAGATGGATCTACCTTTATTTCATTAGATATGTTGGATAAGGACATGATTAAGCCGATAAGTGAAATGAAGCCAGGTGATATTTCTAAACCACAGGTTTATGTTGACGATAGGAATAGAAAAGTAGTTCGTTTGATCTATTTTAAAACAAAAAAAGAGCCACATCGCGAAAATTTGAAAGAAGATTATAATAAAGTAGCACAAAGAGCTTTGGAAGACAAAAAATCGATTACTTTAGAAAAGTGGTTTAAAGACCATATTCCTAATTATTATGTGTTGATAGACAAAGACTTTGCAAATTGCACAGGTTTAGAAGATTGGCGTAAAGCTGCAGATAAAGCCGCCAAAGCTAGGATTAATTAAGGTTGTAAAAGGTAGTGTAGTATAAGGTTGTATAGGGTTTATAATGTTGTATAAAGCAACACTATAAACCCTATATACTTTATATACTCTATAAACCAAAAAACTTTATTTGGTAAATCCATGTATATACACGTATATTTGTACAGTGAAATTAGAGCAGGCAATAAAAAGTAATAAATTTAAGAACGAAGCACACAAGGCTACGCTAAATATTTTATATACTGCTTGGTGGTTAAAGACAAAAATGAGCAAAGAGCTTAAGGAATTTGGTTTAACACATGAACAATACAATGTGATGAGAATTTTAAAAGGCAAACATCCCGAGCAAATGTGTGTAAAAGATATTGGATGCAGAATGATTGAGAAAAGCTCTAATGTGCCTAGAATCATTGACAGATTGGAAATAAAGAAATTAGTAAAACGTGCCAATTCTTCTTTTGATAAGAGAGAAACTGTAGTTTCTCTTACCCCAAGTGGTATAGCTATATTAAATATTACTACCAGTAAGGTAAATCTTGTGATGGAGGAGATTGTAGTGATGGGAGAAAAGGATGCAAAAGAAATTAATGGGTTACTCGAAAAGTTAAGAAGCACAGAAAACTAATTTTTTTTAATTTTAATAGATGTATATACACTTAATAAATTAATTATATGAAAACGATATTACATAAAGCATCAACAAGGGGGCACAATAGTTTTGGATGGCTTAATAGTTATCACAGTTTTAGTTTCGGCCATTACAATAATCCTGAGAGAATGAATTTTGGTGCACTAAGGGTATTGAATGATGATACCGTAAAAGAAGGGATGGGATTTGGAAAACATCCGCACGACAATATGGAAATTGTTTCTATCCCACTCTCAGGTGATCTACACCATGAAGACAGTACAGGTAGAAATGAAATTATTAGAGAGCATGATGTACAAATTATGAGTGCAGGAAGTGGTATAGCGCATAGTGAAGTAAATGCTAATAAAGATAAAGAAGTAAAATTCTTACAAATTTGGGTGCTTCCAAAAGAGAAAAATATTGAACCAAAATATCAGCAAAAATCATTTAAACCTGAAGATAGAATAAATCAAATTCTAACAGTAGTAGCGCCAGATGATGACAATGCGGTATGGATTAATCAAGATGCTTGGTTTTCATTGGCCAATTTTTCAAATGGATTTACGAGCAACTATACAATTCATAAAAAAGGAAATGGGGTATATGCTTTTGTAATAAAAGGAAATGTTTCCATTAATAATATTGAACTTAATGAAAGAGATGGTTTGGGTATTGATGAAATAGATGAGATAACAATTAAGGCAGAATCCGACGCTGAGTTATTGCTTATTGAAGTTCCAATGACAGTGTAAAGTATTAAAATGGGCGTATTAATTGAAATCTAAAATAAAACAAAAACAATGAAAATTTTACAACAGGTTCCATCCCTATTACTAGCATTGGTTTTCTTAGTATTTGGACTAAATTATTTTCTTAACTTTATTCCAATGCCACAACAAACAGGTGATGCAGGTACATTTTTAGGCTTGATTTATAGCACGGGCTTCTTAGGTTTTGTAAAAGTACTAGAAGTGTCAATTGGAGGTATATTATTGATAAAGCCATTACGGGCGTTAGCATTATTACTGATTGCGCCCATTAGTTTGAACATATTGTTGTTTGAAGTGTTTATAGCACATCAGCCAGGTATAGGAATATTGCTGGTGGTATTAAATGTATTTGCTATATATCAGCATAGGAGTAAATACATACAAATTTTGAAATCATAATATGAATATTGAAATTATTACAGGTAGTCCCAGAGCAAATAGTGTTACGAATAGGTTGGCTTTGCATTTGCAACAGCAATTATCTCAATTTGAGGAGCATAATACTGGCCTAATTGATGTGCGAGATTGGGATTTGCCTCTTTTACAAAATGTGTTTAGTACTGTGGAGAATACTCCAGAAAAGTACAAAGAACTAACAACTAGAATGCTTGCTGCTGATGCTTTTATTTTAGTAACCCCAGAATACAATGGTAGTTATTCGCCTGCATTGCAAAATTTATTGGATCATTTCGGCAAACAATCAAGAAAGGCTTTTGGCTTAGCCCCTGCATCTGTAGGTGCAATGGGTGGAATGCGCGCTTCGCAGCAATTATTATTATTGGTTCCTGCTCTTTTTGGAATTGCATCACCACATATGTTAATTACACCATTTGTAGATAAGAAATTTGATGAATTGGGCAATTTGCTAGATGCTTCATTTAAAAAAGTGGTAGATAACTTTATTTCAGAGTTTTTATGGTTGGCCAAAACATTACAAACAGATTCTGTATATAAATAATAGTAAAAAAGGTGGCGGAGTTGTAACTTCGCCACTCTCTTTTAATACCTATTATGAGCGACGATATTAAACACGAATGTGGACTAGCCTATATTCGTTTACGCAAGCCCTTTTCTTATTATCTGCAAAAACACGGAACAGTAACTTATGGCCTTAATAAGTTGTACTTATTAATGGAAAAGCAACATAATCGTGGTCAGGATGGAGCAGGTTTAGCAATAGTAAAATTAAATACAGAACCCGGTAACCCCTTTCTTCATAGAATGCGCAGTAGCGCGCAACAGCCTATAGCTGATTTGTTTTTTAAAATAGGACAAGATTTACAAGAGCTAGAAAAACATCAACCAGATATTAAACAGCATCCAGGATTAATGAAAGGGCATCTGCCATTTCTAGGAGAACTTTTATTAGGTCATTTAAGGTATGGTACTCAAGGTAAAAACAACGTAGAATTCTGTCACCCCTTTATTAAAAGAGACCTGATGCCGGGTAAAAATTTGGCTTTAGCAGGCAATTTTAATTTAGTAAATACAGATGAGTTATTCAAGTTAATTAACATGCAACCAGGCGACTTTCAAAAGCAAAGCGATTTGGCAGCCATGTTAGAGGTATTGCATTATTTTTTAAATAAAGAAGACGAATTACATCCTAATGATGCTGATATAACTTCGGTACTAAAAAAAGCTACTCCTTTATTTGATGGTGGTTATACTATTGGAGCATTACTAGGCAATGGACATAGTTTTGTAATGAGAGATGCTCATGGTATTAGACCTGCTTATTATTATATAAATGATGAAGTAATTGTTGCTGCAAGTGAGCGTGCTGCTATTAGAACAACGTTTAATGTTGGAGAAAATGAAGTACTAGAATTGATGCCTGGTCATGCTTTAATTGTAGATGATGCAGGTAATTATAAAATTGAACAAATACTTGAACCAAAAGAGAGAAGGGCGTGTAGTTTTGAGAGAATTTATTTTTCGAGAGGAAGTGATGAAAAGATTTATAGAGAGCGAATTGCATTAGGTCATCATTTAAGCAAAACTGTTTTAGAAAGCATTAACTACGATTTAAGAAATACCATTTTCTCCTATATTCCTAACACTGCTGAAGTTGCTTTTTACGGATTAGTAAAAGGCATGGAAGAATACTTGAACAAAATAAAAGTAGAAAGAATTTTAAGTTGGGGCAAAGATTTTACAGAAGAGAAATTAGAAGAGATGGTGAATCGTAAAATTCGTCAAGAAAAAATTGCCATAAAAGATGTAAAACTCCGCACATTTATTACTGCAGATGCTAACCGAAATGAAATGGTTCAGCACGTGTATGATATTACTTACGGAACAGTTAGAAAAAATGAAGACAGCTTAGTTGTAATTGATGATAGCATAGTACGAGGAACAACATTAAAAGAAAGTATTGTTAGAATGTTATCTCGCTTGCAACCTAAAAAAATTATTGTAGTATCATCTGCACCTCAAATACGCTACCCCGATTGTTATGGAATTGATATGAGCAAGTTGGGTGATTTTATTGCGTTTAAAGCTGCAATAGCATTGTTGAAAGAGCGAGATATGGAATACGTGCTTACCGAAGTACAAGAAAAAATTAATCAATTAATTGAAACAGACGAACTTCATACAGAAAATGTAGTTCGCCAAATTTATAAACCATTTACTACTCAAGTAATTTCCGATAAAATTGCTCAACTCATAACACCAGAAGGTGTTGATGTACCTGTCGAAGTAATTTATCAAACCATTGAAGACTTACACGATAGTTGTCCTACTAATACAGGCGACTGGTACTTTACAGGAAATTACCCAACCCCTGGTGGCAATAAAGTAGTTAACAAAGCATTTCTAAATTATTTAGAAGGAAAAAATGTGAGAGGGTATTAGAAATAAGAAATTTATTTTTTAATTTCAGTAAATGAAACCTCAAATACCTGTTTCTTCTAAGCGTATTAGAATGCAGTTAAAGTACGACCTCATAGGAAAAGATTCCTACAGAGGTATAACTTTAAGCTATGCATATTTAGCAAACCAAATTGGCCATTTTGCTTTGGCATTTGCTCCAGCCTCTGGTATTTATTTAATATTGAAACATTGCTGGCCTAACCTTGCTTTTCCTGGTTTATGGGCAGGCATTGGCATGGCATTATTGTGGATTGGATTTGAGGTTTACAATATTTTGGAACAACTTAAAGAAGGGAAAGGTCAAAATGGTAAATATGTATTTACGCCCGACAATAAAAATATTGTTCAAGATACCGCAATTGATATGGGATATTTTATATTCGGTGGATTGAGTTTTGCTGCCGGTAGCACCACCGAAATTTGGTGGTTATTTATATTGCCCTTGAGCTTACTTATTTTTTTACTCTTTGTATCTCGCTCTTGGTATATTACAAAAATTTGTCAGCAAACTGCTGAGTATCCATATCAACTAAGGTTAAGTCAGTGGAATCAATTAATTACAAAAGAAGCAAAAACAGCAATTCAAAAGTATTATAGCAACAATAAAACCGGCAAACATCTTTTGGTATATGGTAAGCAAGGCAGTGGCAAAACTGCAATAGCTGTTGCACTAGCCAATGAACAATCGATTAAGTGTAATGCTTGTTTATATACTACTGGAACAAAACTGCTTACTGCTTTATATGATACTGATGATACTATCTTAAAAACCAATCCCTTTGCTTTATGTACCTGGCGTACAGCTGATTGTTTAGTTGTAGATGATATTAATCCTGGTGATCCTGTTGCCGATGAAACTATTACAGCTTATTTATTTCAACAACATTTGAATGCGTTAAAAGAAAATAAGGAGTCCTTAATCAAAGGCAATATTATTTGGGTTTTAGGTAATGCTGGCAATAAAAATATACAAAACAATTGGCATGAAATGTTGCTATCAATTGGTGTATCGGCTGAGAATATTATTGAAATACAAATGGGAATTACCTAAGGAAGAATATAGTTTTCATGGGCAAAACTAATTAGATGAGGAAGACTATTAACATTAAACCTTTTGTATAACGGTAGTATTCTTTTTTCCACTCCAGATTTACTCAAGTCTAATTTTGCAGCTATTTCTTTTATAGTCAAACCTTTTGATACAAATTGTAAAACTTCTTTTTCTTTATTCGAAATGGCATAATGTTCAAACAAGGATTTGTTTAATTCATCTTCAAATTCATTTTTCTCAGGTCCGTAAGCAGCATACCGAATAACTTTTCCAAAACGTAAATCACGGTTTACTTGAAACCTACCTATTGCTTCTTTAACAGATCCATCTTCTTCTACACTATAAATGGCCAACTTAATTTGCATGGGTACCAAGCTTGCATTTTTATGAATTTTTCTTGCCTCAAAAGAGAAACTGTATTGCAACATATCCTGTTTTTTCGAAAGGATGAATTTAATAGCTTTATCATTTAAATCAAACGAAAAGGGAGCATGTAAGGGATCAGTTTGACTCATAATGGTTAATAAATCAATTTCTTGGTCATTGTACCCTAAAGTTTCTTCCCAACCATCAGTATAAATTAGCCTATTTTCTTTGAAAGAATAAATATAAACTGCTTCTTCAGGAAATCTTTTAATTGCCCGTTTGAATTCTATGTATTGTTCGCTTGAAGGATCAATTGGTGTTGTTGTAAGCTGTTTTCTTGTATAATCTGGCAATTGGTTTTTAAAATACATTCTTCAGGCTCTTTTTTGATAGCTAATTCTTTAAAACTACGTAAAGACGTAGTTTTTTGTGTTAATATGAATAATAAATTTACAAAAGAAATATCATTCACCTGCTTTTTAGCACAAATGGTAAATCAGAGCCCTGTTTTTAATATCCAATATTGTTAAAACGACTATTATTTAGAGGGGTTTTGCGAAAAAAAGAACTATTGGGGGATAGTTACTAACTAGGTCACATTCTGGAAAGGGTGTGACCTTTTTGCTTTTTTATGTAGTTTTAGGATTGTATTTTGCTATAATAAAACCTGCAGTCACATCAAGCAGATCACCCGAATAATTTCTGCCCTGCGCACTTCCATAATCCCAAAACTTGCAATTATGAATAGAGTATTCTTGCAATAAAATCCAATGGGTACCAATGGCACCATTTTGAGGGAACTCTGGTTCTGGCCTAGGTATATAATTATCGGGATAGGCATCTGTACAGCCTGCAATCATCCTCCAACTATTCACCAGCATACATACATAAGTATGGTTTTTAGTTATTGCTTGTAGAACGATAGATCTTTCTGCTTCATCAAACGGAAAAACAGTTGTTTCAACAAAATCATTTCCTATTACCTCTGTTGTAAAACCAAATTCATGAAATAATCTTTCTTGTGATGCCATACTCATGCCCGACCACAAGGCATCATTTTCTAAATGCGCTTCATTACTGTAAGGCTTGTAATAAAATGGTAGGATACTAAAAATATTGGCCAAAGTGAGCATGTAAAGCATTTCTACCGAATGGGGCAACTTACTATCTAATATCCCCCAATTCTGTTTAAGATCAGCCTTAAGCCCTCTTGTTATTGCCTCTGCTATTTCTTGTGTTACAGGGTATTGGTTGCTCCCTTTATTAGTAACACCTGTATTATAAAGGCTTTTAATAAACTGCTCAAACCCTTGCGGGTTTTCATTAATGTAACAATAACTAAAAGAGTAAAATCCACAAAAGTCTGTGTAATGGGTTTGACATAAAAGCTCGGGATGCTTTATCATATCCTTAATATGCTCTTCAACTTCTTCCTGTTTTAGCCCATAATGATTACCATTTACCACAGGTATCTGTGTAAACAATTGTCCACCAAAAAGACTACGGATAAAATGTATTAATTTTTGCCACCAGCTCATAAAAGTCGTAATAAAATATTGAATATCTTCTAAAGATCATTTAATAAATGATTACAAAATATTTTTTTAAATCATACTCTATAACAAATAGCATTAATATTCATGCCGGCACCAACAGAAGCAAACAACACAATATCTCCAGGTGCTAATTGATGCTCACTAAGTTCACCGCGATTTACCAAATCATACAAAGTAGGAATGGTAGCAACTGAACTATTACC
>Ga0209702_10006461_pt1 | contig 15042 bp, 18 predicted proteins | sample FRY01_FD_187210 | JGI IMG/M metagenome (GOLD analysis project Ga0209702, IMG submission 187210) | Freshwater microbial communities from Lake Fryxell liftoff mats and glacier meltwater in Antarctica - FRY-01 (SPAdes) (version 2) | ecosystem: Environmental > Aquatic > Freshwater > Ice > Glacier... | reverse complement strand
TCGCCGACGGGATTATCATAGGAGTTTCTCAGGACCGGTGCCGTGATGATCCGCGGTTGGCGACTGTTGAGCAGCGATGATTTGGAACGTGGCAACCGACTACATAACACCTGGCATCGAAAGGTGGAGAGCACGCACAGACGGGCCACTCATCGTGCTCGCAATCGGATCGCTCCCGCTGCTACTCCTCGAACTCGCCCGAGATGAGTTGACAGGCGGGGACCGGCTGTTCCTCGACATCGTCAACCTCGTTGTGTTCGTCGCGTTCCTCATGAACTACGTGGTTGAGATCGCCCTTGCGAGCAACCGGAGGGCCTACGTCCGCCATGAATGGCTCTCCGCTCTCATCGTCCTCGCACAAGGGTTCGCATTGCTGCCGGCACTATCCGTATTCGGTGTCTTGCGAGGGGCGAGGGCGGTGCGGCTGGTGCGCATCATCGCGGTCATGGGTCGGCTCCTCGCGATCGGGGGGATCACCGCCCGTGACGGGCGAGCGATGCTCCGCCGACACGCGGCCAGCATTGCGCTCGGGGTCGCCGGATTGACCTGGCTGACTGCTGCGGTTGGTTTCACCATGGTCGAGAACGTCGGAGAGGGGCAGCGGCTCAACTCGTTCTTCGATGCCTTGTGGTGGTCAACAACGACGATCACGACGGTGGGCTACGGGGATCTGTACCCGGTCACAGCCGGAGGCAGGGTGATCGCCGGGATGACGATGGTCGTCGGGATCTCGACATTCGGAATTGTGACGGCGAAGGTGGCCTCGTTTCTCATCCGGGACGATCCGCCCGAGTAACAGGGGGCCGCCCCTGTTCGCGGTCGGCTGAATGGTAAAGCGTCCGGCCCAGGCGCCCTCCCTTTGGAAATTTCATCAGGTAGAGATGAGCGGAGGGGACGAGGCCTCCGTCGGCCCTGTCTGGCATAGAGGTGAGCGATCAAGGAACATCCCTTGTCCCAACGACATTCCCCCCCACGAAGTCGAGGGGGCGTTGTTGCCCATCAACAACTGTGCGTGCAATACACTGGAAACGGTCTCGATGCCAGCAATCGGGCGAGTATGTCAATGCGCGACAGTGTGGGGGCGCCATGAGCGACACTCAACAGGACAACGGCTGGTGGCTTGGCATGGACGGAAAATGGTATCCGCCTGCCGCTCCCGCTCAGCCAGCGGAGCGACGATTTCCCGCCGCACTCATCGTGTGTCTCGGCCTGGGGGTAGTCGCTCTTGTAATCGCTGCCATCCTCTGGGTCACACCAGTCTCGGATTACGGAACCGACTGTGGTTCATACATTGCTCGGAAGTCATTCTCCGACGTTACTTTCGGCGGAGCGTACGCCAACATCGTCTGCGGACAGGCTCTGGATGAGCGCAGGAACCTTATGCTCCTGTTCGCAATAGGCGGGATATTGGTGGCCGGTATCGGGATATCTACCGAGGTCAGGTTCCGCAAGGGCGACGCGGACTCCAACCGGACCGCACTCAGTTAGGTCGCCGTCCAGCGTTCTTCGCGTCGAATACACCGACTCCAAAACGGCGATGAGTCGACCAGCGGTCGCCCCGTCATCTACAAACCTACGTTCTCGCTCTCCCAGGATCAGGGGATCTGGAGAGTCACGGTCTAGTAGGCGAACCAAAACGAAATCGAGTCTCGCGACCCCTCGTTGGCCCCACGTCCTCGCCTAGTGGAATTTCAAATGCTAACCGCGATCACTCTGACCTACCGGGTCACACATACAACACCGCTTCACTCAGCGCTGGTCGAGTGTAGGCAGAGAGGCACGCCGCTTTAGCGGGTAGTAAGTTGCGGAAAAAGGGGGAAATGATGACGTTCGATCCGTTGGTCGCACCGTTTGATGATCCGGGGTTCTCCGAGTTGTGAGAACGTTGTCCGGTGTCGCTAACCGAATCGGGTGCATGGTACCTCGCCCGATATGAGGATTTGGTCGCGGGGGCCAAGGACGTGGATCGATTCGTCGCCAGCTTCCGTGAACAAGGTGTGGTGGTGCCCGACGAAGAACAACTTGTGAGCGAGATCCCCGAGCCCCGGCACGGTCAGATCCGACGCATCATCAACTCCGCCATTGCCGCCCACCGCATTGGCCGGGTCGAACCATTCTGCTTCGATCTGTGCAACGAATTACTGGACAAGATCCTTAACTCGAATGACCCCGTGGATCTCGTCGCCGAGTATGTGATGCCGGTGCCCAACAACGTGATCGCCCATCTGCTCGGTGCGCCCTCGGAGGACTTTCGCCGCTGGTCGGCCTGGTCGGACGAGGTCGTGCAGGGCACGTATCCGACGAAGAACCGCAACGAGCGCGGCGAGGGCCTCGCGGGCGCCCATCCCGAATTCGTGGACTACGTCGACGCCCTCATCGCTGCACGTCGACGCCAGCCGGCCGACGACTTCATCACCCGGCTCATCTCCACCGAGGTCGACGGACGGCGCCTGACTGACACAGAGGCACGTACCCAACTGGTGTTCCTTTTCATTTCGGGAAACGAGACCACGCGGCACCTGATCGGCAACATGCTGTGGCGGATCGCTAACGATCCAGTCCTGTTGGCAACCCTCGCCGCCGACCGCTCGTTGGTGTCGAACGCCATAGAGGAGACGCTCCGGCTCGATCCGCCGGTCAAGTTCCTCATGCGCAACTGCATGATCGACACGACCGTCGAGGGTGAGCACATCTCGGCTGGCGAGAAGGTGGTCTTCGGTCTTGGTTCGGCCAATCGCGACGCGGGCCGCTTCGAGAATCCCGAAAAGTTCCGTCTCGATCGGCCCGATACTCGCGGTCACCTGTCGTTCGGTGCCGGTCCCCACGTGTGTCCGGGTGCGGCTCTGGCGCGGCTCGAAGCTCGGGTCGCTATCGAGGTGTTTCTCGATCGGGTGGCCGAGGCCTCGCCGGAGACCCCCACCGAATACGACGCGGTGCCGGTGTTCTGGGCCCACGGCCTGGCAACGTTGCCGGTTCGGCTCCTGGCCCGCCCCTAGCGCCCCCGGACAGAATTTGCATCCGTCCCGGCCAGCGCCGAGGGTGGTGGACACAACGCACGGGGGAAACGAATGGCCGGTCGGCTCGAGGGCAAGGTGGCGATCATCACGGGAGCGGCCCGCGGGCAGGGACTCGCGGAGGCGCAGCGATTCGCGGCGGAGGGCGCCAATGTGGTGGCCGGTGATGTCCTCGACCACGATGGCATCCATCTCGACGTCAGGTCGGCCGCGAGTTGGGCCGAAGCTGTAGCGCTGACGCTCGAGCGTCATGGTCGTGTCGACGTCCTCGTGAACAACGCAGGAATTCATGCGGCTGCGGCGGTGCACGAGATGCCGATAGCGGACTTCCAGCACGTGCTCGATGTCAACCTGATCGGACCCCTCCTCGGGATCCAGGCCGTTGTTCCTCATATGCCTGCGGGCGGGTCGATCATCAACGTGTCCTCTCTCAATGGTCTCGCCGGACAGGCCCGCACCGCGGCGTATACCTCATCGAAGTTCGCTCTCCGTGGTCTGACGAAGGCCGCCGCTCTGGATCTCGGCCCGCTGGGGATCCGTGTCAATGCGATCCTGCCCGGTGTCATCCGTACGCCGATGGTCTCCTATGTCGTCGAGGCGAGAGAGGCGGAACTCGCCGCCGGACTTCCCCTCGGACGGATAGGCGAGCCGATGGACGTGGCATCCGCCGCGGTGTTCCTGGCCAGCGATGACGCGTCCTGGTTGACCGGCATCGATCTGACCGTCGACGGTGGCCACACCGCGGGAACGCCGAGGCTCTGATGGACAGACTCGACCTTGTTAACCCCGGGCTCTATCGCGACGGGGTGCCGCGCGATTACTTCCGGTGGCTTCGCGACAACGACCCGGTGGCCTGGCACGAGGAGACTAACGGTCCCGGGTACTGGGTCCTCACCCGATTCGATGACGTGGTGGTCGCTAACCGTGACTGGGAGTTGTATTCCAACGCCTCCAAGGGTTCCTCGATCGAAGAGGCGAGGTCGGAGGAGGAACTGGTCAACCGTCGACTCATCTTCGTCAACCAGGATCCACCCGACCACACTCGACACCGCAAGCTCGTTAGCTCTGCGTTCACGCCCGGTCACGTCAGGCGGATGACGCCGCTGATCGAGGCGACCTGCGCCCGTCTCGTCGACGGATTGCTCGACGGGGAGATACACGATTTCGTCACCATCGCCGAGGAACTCTCCTTCCAGATGGTGGCCACGTTGTTCGGTGTTCCTGAGGCGGACTGGCCACGACTGATGGAGATCACCCGCGAGATGGCGGACTTCCAGGATCCGGAGGTCAACCCCTCACTGGCGCCACGCCCCGAGATGCAGCGCGCCATGTTCGAATACGGGACAGAACTGCTGGCCTCGGTTCGGGCCAACCCGAGTGGACACTCCGGTGTCGTCGTCGACCTAGCCGACGCCGAACTCGAGGAGGACGGCGAGATCCATCGCCTCACCGATCGCGAGATCGTTTCGTTCTTCCCCGCGGTGCTCGTGGGCGGTCTGAGCACGACAGCCCACACCATGGTCGAGATGGTGAACTCGTGGATCGAGTTCCCGGAAATATTCGACAAATGGGCGGGTGGCGACTGCCCGCCGAACGTGGTCGAGGAGATGCTCCGGTGGCGAGGACCGGTGATGTACTTCCGCCGTACTGCCACCCGCGACCACGAACTGCGAGGTCGCACCATCCGGGCCGGCGACAAAGTGCTGCTGGCCTACGTGTCGGCCAACCGGGACGAACGGCATTTCGCGGAACCCGACCGGTTCGACGCTGATCGTCAACCGCTCGACCATGTGGCCTTCGGTGGTGGGGGACCGCACTTCTGCATCGGAGCGCAACTGGCTCGGCTCGATCTCCGTCTCGTATTCGGTGAGCTGTTCCGTCGTGTCGGGCGTTTCGAACCGGCGGGCGAGCCGGTCCGGCTCACCGCTAACCAGTTCGCCGGTTGGTTGCACTACCCGGTGCGAGCGCGGCCCCGTCCCTGAGGGCCTACGTCGAGTGCTGGTCGCGATTGCCGTGACCTGTGTGTTCACGAACGCCTGGTTCACGAAACCCGGGGCACATCAATTGAGCAGGTCGACACGTTTCTGCTTCGCGTGGGCTGCTCTGCTTCGCGCGGGCTGCGTCCGCTCCCTCCGGGGTGGTCCTTCCCTGAGCGGAGGCGGGGGACCCGGAATACCGCCGGCGCTGGGCACACCCGTCACTGTCACCGTCGCCCGGTGAACGTTCCTAGCTCTCGCCTACGCCTCGATCTATGTCGCTATGTCGTCGAGAGCGGCGAGGATCGCCGCGGGTTCCATTCGCTGTCGGTAGTCGGCATCGACGTGCCGGGCCCTGATGATTCCGGAGCGGTCGATTACGTACGTGGCCGGAACAGGGAGGTTCCAGGTCCCGTCGGCGTTCTGCTCGGGCAGGAGCAGTCCCCAGTACTTGTACATGGCGATCAGGCCGTCGCTCAGAGGGAATCGGATCCGGAACGAATCGGCCGCGGACTGATCGAGGTCGCTGAGGACATCGAAGCCCAGGCCGAGCTCGGAGGCACAGGACAGCGACTCGTCGGGTGCCTGTGGGCTGATGGCCAACAGCGAGGCGCCTCGGTCGTGGATGGCGTCCAGATGTGCCTGCAGCGCCCGGAGCTCGATGTTGCAGAGGGGGCACCATGCTCCTCGGTAGAACGACAGCACCACGGGACCATCGGCCAGTCGATCGGCGAGCGCCACGGGAGTCCCGTGCGCATCAGGAAGAGAGAACATCGGTGCGGTTGCCCCGACCGGGAGGCCAGGGACCGCACCGCTTCGTCGGAGGTCGGCGATCATGGCCTCGATCAGTTCCTCGATCGGAGGCGGGGTGAGTGGTGCCATCGTCTCGTTGATCTCGGGATGCAGATTCGTGTCATCTGTCATGAGAGCTCCTCGTATGGTCGGTGGCAAGGTAGTCTACACCACCGATCCGGAAACCCACTGTGCCGTGCGCGCATTCCCGATCTCGACGACACTTGGCCAATGCTCGATCGGCGACTCCGGAGGATCAAGGAGACGGTGCTCGGTCCTGTCGCGTCCCGATTGGCGAGGGTCGTCTCTCCCGGGACCGTCACGGCGCTCGCGTTTCTCTTGACGCTGGCTGCGGCTGGAGCGGCATGGGCCGGCCTGTTCGTGATAGCGCTGGTTGCCTGGCTGGGCGGCCGGCTGCTCGACGGTCTCGACGGCGCAGTGGCCCGGGAACGAGGCGAGGCCAGCGACCTCGGGGGCTACGTCGATATGGTCCTAGACACCCTGGGCTACGCACTCGTGCCCCTCGGGGTCGCGCTCTGGCTGGATACGCGAGCGGGCTGGATCGCTCTCGGTGTGATGCTGGCCGCGTTTTACGTGAACACGATCTCATGGGCCTACCTGGCGGCGATCCTGGAGAAGCGGGCGCTCGGCGTTGAAGCCAGCGGTGAATTCACCAGGATCACGATGCCCCCCGCTCTTGTCGAGGGGACCGAGACCATCGTGGTGTTCGCGATATTCTTGATCATCCCGAACCGTGCGCCGCTGATCTTCGCGGTGATGGCCGCTGCGGTCATGGTGGGAGTCGTCCAGCGGCTCAACTGGGCCCGACTCCACCTCGGTGGCCTCGCGGGACGAGGCGAGGGGAATGGCGGGGCACGCGATGGGGGTTCCTAGTCCATGAGCGCCACCGCACCTGAGCATTTCCCACTTCGGAACGAAGATGGCCCCGAACTGGTCGTCTACTGGCGCCCCGGTTGCCCCTACTGTGGCTCACTGCTTCGGGCACTGCGCCGAGCGGGCGTCGAGATGACAGAGGTTGACATCTGGAAGGACCCGAGTGGCGCCGCCGTGGTTCGGGCGGCGACTGGTGGCGACGAGACCGTGCCCACGGTCGTGCTCGGCAACATCGTGATGGTCAATCCAGCTCCACGAGACGTGATCGCGCGGGCTGCGTCCGCCGGTGTGGCGATCCATGAACCGCCCTTGCCGTGGTGGCGCCGACGCCGACACCCCGACGCGCGGTCGACATGAGCCGCCGGCACCCGGTCGACTGGGGTCGATATCTCAGCGCGTTCCACCGGGCGTCGGCGGGTATCACCGAGGACCTCCTGTCCCCGGCGAGCGACGACGCAGGGCGGACTCCGTATGAATGGCTCCTCGAGCGTCACCCTGTCGGGCGGGGTCCGATGATCGACATCGGGTGTGGCAGCGCCCCGACCGGGGCCGAGGGCCGGAATTGGGTCGGGCTCGACCTTTCGTTGGATGAGCTCCGTCGGGGGGTCGAACGTGGCCGCAGGACGGTTATCCAGGGTGACTCTGCCCACCTTCCCTTCGCCGATGGATGCGCCGGGACCGTCATCTGCTCGATGTCGCTGATGGTGGTCGGCGACCCGGCTGCGACGCTCCGCGAGGCCGGCCGGGTGTTGAGACCGGGAGGCGTTTTGCTCGTACTCACACCGGCCGCCGCTCCGATGAGGATCCGCGACCGAGCCCGGATGGGTCTCGTGATGCTCCTCGTGGCCAGGGCCGGATTTCCCTTTCCCCACCGCAAGGTCCTCCGCCACACGGGCAGTCAGGTAGCGGCGGCCGGTTTCGCTGTCGTGTCCGATGAAGCGCGTCGATTCGCTGTTCCCCTCCACTCGCCGGAGGACGGCGAGCGTTTCGTCCGCTCTCTCTACCTTCCCGACACTGCAGACTGGCGACAGAGAATCGCTCGAAGGGTGGCCCGCCGATGGCGTGGCAACCTCGGCATCCCGCTCCGTCGAGTTGTCGCACAACTGTCCACGCCTTCGGTAGACGAAGGGGATTGCGCTCGGAAGGACTCCACCGTCAGATGAATATTCGACCCAGGCCCGAACTACGACCGAACCATGCGTGGGTGACGCGCCGCGAGGCCGTCGGTCTCATCCTGAGCGGAGTCACCTTCCACACCGCCTCGCGAGTGGCGCTCGTCGTGGGGACATTACTGGCGCTCCGCGGATGAGCGGGGTTGGGTGATGGGCTGAGGGTCCCGGGCGCGAGACAGGAGCTCAACGAATCTGGAGATGTCTGACGTCTCTAGTTCTGAGGAGCCCCTGTGTCATCTGATGCTACGCGCATGTGCGAACTGCTGGTTGGTCTGCCCGATGTGAACGTGCTCGAAGTGATCGAGCGCGATGACACGCTGATGGTCACGGTCGAGACGCGAGGTCCGCGCCCGGGGTGTGGGGGCTGCGGCGGCACGGCGATTGTGAAAGACCGCACCGATGTGTCCCTGGCGGATCTGCCGTGCTTCGGTCGCCGAACGATCCTGGTGTGGCGCAAGGTCCGCTGGGCGTGTCCGTCGCCGGTGTGTGCCGTGTCGTCGTTCACCGAACAAGTATCTGAGATTGCCGCACCGCGGTTGGCGATCACGGATCGCGCTGGGCGGTGGGCGACGGTCCAGGTCGGCCGGCACGGCCGGTCAGTCTCCGAGGTCGCCAGTGATCTGGGTTGTGGGTGGCATGCGGTGATGGACGCGGTGGTGGCCTACGGCGAAGCACTCATCGATGACCCTGACCGGTTCGGTGACGTCGAAGCGCTCGGCTTGGACGAGACGTTGCAGGTCCGGTTGGGGCCGTGGCGGACCCAGCAGTGGTCGACCCAGATCGTCGACGTCGGCCGCGGTCAGCTCCTCGATATCGTCGAAGGGCGCTCGTCGGTCGGGCCGTGTGAGTGGCTCGCCGGGCGAACCGACGCCTGGCTCGACGGTGTGGCGTGGGGAGCGTTGGACCTCTCTGGCCCCTATCGCAAGGTGTTCAACACGATGCTCCCCGACGCCATCCAGGTCGCTGATCCGTTCCACGTGACCAAGCTGGCAAACACCAAGCTCGACGAGTGCCGCCGTCGGGTGCAGAACGAGACCATGGGTCACCGGGGCCGCAAGGACGACCCGCTGTATCGGTGTCGCCGACTGTTGACCAAGGCCGACGAACGTCTCGATGACAAGGGCCGCACCAAGCTCCTCGGGCTCCTCGAGGCCGGCGACCCCCGAGGTGAGGTCCGCGCCGCGTGGCAGGCCAAAGAAGTTGTCCGCTCGATCTATGACCACCACGACCCCGACCTGGCCCTCGAGTTCGTGACCCGTCTCGCCGGCGATCTCCAAGACAAGTCGTGCCCGATCGAAGTCCGTTCACTGGGCCGCACCCTCGCCACATGGCGACACGAGATCGCCGCCTGGCACCTGTCCCACGTGTCGAACGGACCCACCGAAGCCGTCAACAACCTCGTCAAGCGGGTCAAGCGGGTCGCGTTCGGCATCACCAACTTCGCCAACTACCGGATCCGCGCCCTGCTCTACGCCGGCAAGCCCAACTGGCAGCAGCTCGACACGATCACACCCCGCTGAAACGCGGAGCGCCCCTTTATTCCTCCACAGGGCACCGAAGTTTTCCACAGGCCATCCACAGGCTCATCCCCCAAAAAAACCGGGGTTGTACGTCTAGCGATCCCCAGCCCAACCCGACGAGGCTTAGCAAACATGATTGACAACGATTTTCGATCCCCCTCCCGATCCGCTGGAAACAGTGCCGGAAACAGTGCCGGAAACAACAGTGGCGCTAGCAGTGCCAGCAGCCGCGTGGTCCCGCATAACTTGCAAGCCGAGGAGTCACTCCTTGGCGCCATGTTGTTGTCCAAAGAAGCCATCGCCATTGCTTCCGAGTCGCTCACGGCCGACAACTTCTATAAGCCCGCGCATGCGCACATCTTCGATGCCATCACTTCGTTGTCGGCAATGGGTGAGCCGGCCGATCCCGTCACTGTGGCCGAAGAACTTCGCCGCGCTGGTTTGCTCGAAACCGTCGGCGGGCCGGCCGCTCTGGTCACCCTTCAGGGGGCAACTCCGGCAGTGTCGAACGCGGCGCGCTACGCCCGCATTATCGAAGAACACGCCCTTCTTCGCCGTCTTATTAGTGTTGCTGGCGAAATCGCCGAGATGTCCTACAGCCTTCCCGACGATGTCACCAAGACTGTCGACCTGGCCGAAACCATGGTGTTCGAAGTGGCGCAGCGTCGCTCCACCGACACGCTTATGGCACTGAAAGATCTGCTGAGCACCAACCTCGATCATCTCGAAGACATTGTTGGTCGCGGTCAAACCATCACCGGTATGCCCACAGGTTTCGCCGACCTCGACGATCTTCTCTCTGGTCTGCAACCCAACGCCCTGTATGTCATTGGTGCTCGCCCTTCAATGGGTAAGACTGCTCTCGCTCTTGGCATGGCTTCCAATGCGGCAATCGAATCTGGTCGGCCCGTGTTGTTGTTCTCTCTCGAAATGGGTCAACTCGAACTGACGCAGCGTTTGTTGTGTTCCGAAGCCCGTGTGAATTCACGCAATGTGCGCACCGGCAACCTCAACGAATCCGATTGGGGAAAGATTGCCCACGCAACTGGCCGCTTAGCGAATGCGCCTATCTGGATCGACGACAACCCCAATGTCACCATTATGGAAATTCGTGCGAAGGCTCGTCGTCTGCGCAGTCGTCTTGGCGATCTTGGTCTCATCGTGGTCGATTACTTGCAACTCATGACTGGTCGTTCTAATGCTGAGAACCGCCAAGTTGAAGTGTCGGAAATTTCTCGTGGTCTCAAAATTCTTGCTCGCGAACTTGAGTGTCCAGTTGTGGCCCTTTCGCAATTGTCTCGTCAGCTCGAAATGCGTGCCGATAAACGTCCAATGCTCGCCGACCTTCGTGAAAGTGGATCGATCGAACAGGACGCCGACGTTGTGATGTTCATTTATCGTGACGACGTGTACAACCTCGATTCCGCCGATCGCGGTACTGCTGAAATTCTGGTCAGTAAGCATCGAAACGGACCAACAGGAATGGTGCGTTTGGCGTTCCTCGACCATTACACCAAGTTCGCCAACATGGCCCGAGGCGCCTAGATAACTGCTGAGGCCGCGTAGACAAGTCCTTGGCGCTTCCTGTCGTTCAGCCCTACGCTTGAGCCATGAAAATGGGTGACGCAGTAACGGTGCATATGAACGCTTCGCCGCAACAAGTCTGGGACTTGATAAGTGATGTAACTCGGATTGGCGAGTTCAGTCCCGAAACGTTTGCAGCCGAATGGCTCGATGGTGCCACTGGCCCAGTCGTTGGCGCACGGTTTCGTGGACATGTGAAGCGCAACCAAAAGGGCCCGATCTACTGGACCAAGTGTTACGTCATCGCGTGCACACCTAATGAAGAGTTTTCCTTCGGTGTTGGTGAGCCTGGCAAAGCAATGAACACATGGGGCTATCGGTTAACGCCGGCCGATGGCGGAACCGATGTCACCGAGTTCTTCGAACTCACTCCCAACGTGGGAATGAAGATCTACTGGACTCTTCTTGGGTGGACTCGGGGCAAAACAAACCGCGGCGGAATGCAGACCACCCTTGAACGCGTCAAAGCAGTCCTCGAGAAATAGTTACCTATTTCCATTGGGACTGCGCTTGCATGCCGAATCGGCGCAGTACGAGTGACGTCGGGCAATTGCGCAGGGCGACGTACATCCACTGATTGATACCCACAAATGCTGTGAGTAGGAGAAACCAGGGGCTGACGACCGCGGCGAGAAGGGCAGAGACCAGCGTTATTGTTCCGGCCATGGCGAAGAGCGCCCGTTCGAGGGGCCAACGCGTGCCTGGTGTGGTTGTTGTTGTCATGAATGGTTCCTTCCAATTGTTTGTGGATTAATGGCTGAAGTTCACGTGGGGCAGGATCTTGGCCAGCCACTTGGGGATGTACCAGCTCTTTTCGCCGAAAAGTACCATCGTCGCGGGTACCAACATCACTCGAACGATGGTCGCATCAAGGAACACCGCGATGGCAAGAGTGAGGCCCAGTTCGGTAGGCGGAATGGGGCCTGTGATACCAAAGGCGATGAACACGATGATCATGATCGCGGCGGCATTGGTGATTGGACGTCCGGTGCGGGCGATTCCTTCACCGATTGCCCGTTTCGTGTCGCCGGTTGCCTGGTAGCGCTCCTTGATGGCGGCGAGAAGGAACAGCTGGTAATCCATCGACAGGCCGAACAACAAAGCAAAGAAGAACAACGGTGCCCACGCATTGACGAACCCTTGTGATTCGATCCCGATGAGTCCGGTTCCGATTCCGTGTTGGAACACGATCGTTGCGAAGCCGAATGCCGCACCGACAACGAGGAGGTTCATAACAATCGAGAACAGTGCGATAACCAAACTTCGGAAGACGATGAGCAAGAGAATGAACGCCACGATCAGAATGATCCCGATCGCGTAGGGCGCTCGACCAGTAAGCACACCAGTGAGATCACGGTTCTGTGCCGCTGGTCCTCCGACTGACGCATTCGGCACTTCGGTCTTCAATCCTGCGCGCAATGCATCGACGGCTTCCCGTGTGGCGGAATTCTCGATCGTCGTTCCGGGGATGACTCGGACGACAACGCGACCAGTGGTGGAGGGCGGAGTGACGAGGCTGGCGTTCACAACGTTTGGCGTGGCTGTCGCGATGTTTACGACCTTGTTGGCGTCGGCGGCATCGACTGTCACGAACATTGGGCCGGCAGCACCAGGTCCAAATGCTTCAGTAATGAATTCGTAGCCGTCACGACTGGTCCGGCCCTCGTCGACGACGCCTGCGCCGGGCATTCCCAACTTCATTCCGAACGCCGGAATGATGAGTGCGCCAAGGATGACAAGGCCGATGGCAAGCACCATCCCTGGGCGACGAAGGGCGAGGCCGGTCCACTTTGCCCAGCGACCCTCGGCGACGATGTCGGGGTCTTTCTTGTTTCGAGGAACAAGCACCTAGTCACCCATGGCTACGAGAACCGCGGGGAGAAGTGTGAGCGCAGCGAGGGCAACTGCGAGGACAGAGAGGATCATGCCCAGTGCCATGGTTTGGAACACCATGACCGGCACGAGGAACACGGCGGCGAGTGACAGCACCACCGTGAGCGCCGAAAGGAAAACAGCTTTGCCGGAGGTGGACATCGCGTTTTCAATCGCTCTGATTGCGTCTTTTCCTTCGACGCGTTCCTCGCGGTAGCGGCTGACGATAAATAAGCTGTAGTCAATGCCGACAGCAAGACCAATCATCATTGAGAAGTTCATAGACCACACCGACATGGGCGAGATCCACGTGAGCATGTGGAGTGCCGCGAAGCCCACGGCTATGCCGGCGAGGGCGAGCAGCAAGGGAATACCAGCAGCGATAAGGGCACCGAAGGCGATGAACAACATGATGAGGGTGGGGAGAGCGCTGAGCAGCTCGGCCTTGTGGAGTGCTTCTGCGTTCATCTTGTTGAAGTCGGCCCACACTGGCCATTCGCCGGTGACCTCGGCCTGCGCTGCGTTAGGCACGGTAAGAGTGGCGACGTAGTCGCCCAAGGCGCCAGCCGCTAGGGGTCGATCACTTTCGGCGCCAATTCGTTGTTCGACGGGAATGAGTGCCGTCATTCCGTCCTGAGAAATCATTCCGGCTTCGGGGGGCATGGAGGTTGGGTCGACCACGGAAAGGACTTTGGGGCCATTCGCTAGTTCGGTAACGAGTGCTTGCAGGCCCTGCGGGTTAGCGGAGATTGGGGTGGTTTGGCGGAAGACCACGACTGGGTTCTCGGCACCGAGAGCAGGAAAGTCGGTGCGAAGTTCGGCACGAACTTTTTCCGCGTTGGTGCCCTTTGCGTCCCAGCCGGCACCCGAGAGAGCGCCGGTAAGCGAGAGGGCGAGGGGGGCGGCGGCGATGGTGACAACGAGCCAGACCGTTATGACCCAGCGGCGGTGGCGGGCCATCGACGCGGCGAGCCGAGAGAACAGCGCTCGTTCGTCGGGTTCCTGCGATGGTTCATGTCCGGTAAACACACCAGTGCTGCTCGTAGAGACTCCTCGGGCGGGCGTAGAAGCATCATACCCCCTGGGGTATCAGTCATCAACTATCTGAACGATGACTACCGCAGACGTCAGGCCAACTTCATGAACATCTTCTCGACATCTTCAATGGCGTAGCCCTTTGCCGCCGAGCCTTCGGGATCGGCCAAGCACGAAGTAAGTCCAGCGGCAAGCATTCGAAAACCCACCTGTTCAAGGGCTTTTGTGGCCGCAGCGATTTGGGTAACAACATCACGACACTCGCGGTCCTCGGACAACATGGCCTGAATGCCACGTACTTGACCTTCAACCCGCCGTAACCTCTTATGCAGATCGGTTTTGACCTCTTCGGTAATTTCCATTCCTCGAACCTCTCTTGAAACCAAATGTATTGCGCAGACGGTATACCCCTATGGGTAGGGTTGCATAGACGAAACGTGGAGACTGTGATGGTGGAGGTAGCAATGAGTGGAGGTAGCAATGAGTGAACACACTCACGGGAAGATGGTCTTGCGAGACCTCGCCACTGAAGGCCGAGCACTTCGACAAATGATCCCCGATGTTTATGCTGGTTTTGGCGAACTTAATAAGGCGGCCATGACTCCCGGTGTTCTTGATGCGAAGACCAAGGAACTACTCGCACTCGTTATGAGTGTGACGTTGCGTTGCGATGGATGTATCGCAACCCATGCCCGTGGAGCGGCGTCAGCTGGAGCTACTCGTGAGGAAGTTGCCGAAGCATTAGGTGTGGCATTCCTTATGAACGGTGGCCCCGGCACTGTGTATGGCCCACGCGCCTACGACGCGTTCTGTGAGTACATCGAGGCCATTGAGGCGAAGGACCCACCGCCGGTCGGTTGATGGTTTGTTGCGCCGGTAGTAGCTGTTCTTCGTGGATCTGGTACTTTTTTGGTCACTATTGATCTTCTAAGGATGACTTCTAAGGATGACTTCTAAGGATGAGGAGAGTGTCGTGATGGATGCTGTGACGGGTGTTATTGAGTCTTCTGGTTTGAATCGGGCGCAGCGTCGTGGTTTGTTGCGTCGTACTGGTGCTGTTGGTGGTGCTGGGGTGCTGGCTGGTGGTGCGGTTGGTTCAGCGGCGTTGTTGTCGTTGTTGGCTTCGTCTGCTGGTGCGGTTTCAACCTTCACTGTTGATACCAGTGCTGATGGTGTCGCGAAT
>Ga0209702_10006459_pt1 | contig 15044 bp, 18 predicted proteins | sample FRY01_FD_187210 | JGI IMG/M metagenome (GOLD analysis project Ga0209702, IMG submission 187210) | Freshwater microbial communities from Lake Fryxell liftoff mats and glacier meltwater in Antarctica - FRY-01 (SPAdes) (version 2) | ecosystem: Environmental > Aquatic > Freshwater > Ice > Glacier... | reverse complement strand
TCACCCAGGCATCGGGCTTGCCGACCTTCGCCAACACCACCATGTCGGCCGTCGACAACGACATGCCATCAGGCTTGAAACCGACAGGCAGCGACACCGAATCCCCGGCGAAACGAACCTCAACCGGCGACACGCTGGTCACCTTCCCCCACGTGATCTCCTCGTTCCTCGTTGAAACTTGACCTAACATCAGACCCCCCTCAGGCTCAAAGACATGTCGGAACCGTCAAGCGGCAACGACCATGCGGTGACAACAAAGTTGCCGTCGACCGGTATCGCTGAATCCATGTACCGCACTGCGTCGAAGTGGCCGTGAACCGCCGAAGCACCAACCCTGAGTTCCACGAAGTTCGCGACGCGCTTCTCAACGTCAAGCGCAGCCTGCACGGCCGCTGTCAGCGCCTCGGTGCTCGCGTACGTGCCGCTAATGATTGGCCGTGTGATCGTCCGGCCCCGAGCCGCAATCGACGTCGGGCCGTCAGCTGCGTTCGACAGCTCCACGATGCCGCCATTAGCGATCGTCGGGATGTCGTTCGATATGTCGTCGTTGTACCCAATGACCCTGTTCGCTGCGCCGTAATAGTCCGCTACCGAAGTGCGCTGCTCCGACACTGTGGACCTCTCGCTATCAGCGTTGTAAGTCCACACCCGTGGCAGATCCGACGGCGACACGTACGGTGCCGACCGGTAGAAGCCTTCACGATCAGCGAAGAGCGGGCGGTAGCCAATCGACTCGGCCAAAGCGTTGATGATTTCGAGCGTCGTGTTCTCATCGGACAACGGGAAGAGCTTGTTGGCCGGTGCCGTCACCGCAGCCGACGTCTGGCTGATGATGAACTTCGTCTCACCTGCAGCCGAGATCAGGTTCTCCATTGCTTCGATGACAAGTTCGCCAGCGGCCAGGCTGTAGCTCTCACCGTGAGGCTGATTCAGCACGTCGAGCTTGTCGAAACACTCAACCTCAAACACGGCCGGAGTCTCACCTAACGCCTTCTCGGGCGTCGTCGGGAGGAACACGCCGAGGTTGCGACGGTACCAGTTGATGTTGTCCGACGAGATCAGGTGATATGGGCGGAGACGCTGCGAACCCCACAACAGCTCACGGCTAATCCGAAGACGAGCAGAACCGTGCAACGTCCGATAGATGTCACGGTCAACGCTCGAACCTGCCGCAATAAAATCGGATGATTCCTCGTCGTTCAATGACGTAATAAAGACGTCGTCAGAGTCGAGCAGATCGCAACCGGCGTCATAGAAGACTTGGCGCCCCTCGACGAGAGCGACCTGCTGCGCCGGCGTCAGCGACGACCACAACAGGACCGTCATACGATCTCGCTGTACGTGATGTTCTGCACCGTGAATGAAACCGTCGACATGCGGTCAAAACCTCGCGCCTCAGAGCCAGAGACAGCCGAAATCAGGCCAGCAACCGCACGGCCTCGAGTGTCCCGCAATAGTTGTGTGGTGCCAGCCCGGTCGAGCAGATCGTCATAGTCGGCCCGTGAGACATGGAAGCAAGTAATCCGAAACGAGAACGTACGGCCCGGTGTCGAAACAACCCTGTCGACGCCGCCCGAATACCTGCGCACCGATGACGGGGTGATAACGTTCGCATCAAACGCGCTGGCCTTAATGACCAGCTCGTCGGACAGGTCTGACAGGCTCGCAATGTGAAGCTTGTCAAGTGTGAGAATCGTCATGCCGCCCTCATCTCTTGTTGAAGCTTGCGGGCGTAGGCGGTTGCGGCACGGTTGCCGATCCGATCGCCAATCTCACCCCAATCTGCCTCAGCGCCCTGACCGGTCGGTGCTTGATACTGCGCCGGCCGCATCTGTGAGCCGCTGATTACGTCGCCGTTGTTGCCGGGAATCATGTACTGACGCCCGCCAGACATCAGCATCTCAGCAACGTTGCCTTCGCCGACTTCGTACAGATGTCCGGCACGCACCGGGCCACCGCCTGCACGTGATCCGCTGAGTTTCACGTAATTGTCAAACCGTTTGATGGCAACGTTCATTGCGTTTAGCTGGCCGCCAGACGACAGGCCCGCGATCATCTTTAGTTCCTCGGCACCAATAGCTCCCTGATTGACGATCTCAGAGAACCGTATGCGCACGTTGTCGGCGCCTGCAGCCTCAGCTGCGATCCCCGCTTTCGTAGTCGCGTCCCGCACGGCTGCCTCGGCAGTTGCAGCCATCAACGAAGCCTGCGCTTCGGCCGCTGAGCGGTATGCCGACTCAAGATCCCTCACCTGTATCGCAGTCAAGCCGGCACCGTGGGCAGCCAACCGCCACGCCTCACGCTGATCGTCGGTGCCGAGAATGTTGTCCATCGTCGCCTCAGTCAGTCGAAGGTTGGCGTCCTGCAACCTCGTCGTAGCGTCGTTCTTCGCCTCTATAGCGTCCGATGCTTCCTCTACAGCTTTACGTTCAGCCTTAATTAGCTTGACCATTTCTTCGGCTGTAGCTGTCCCCGAAGACTGGGCGAGAGCCAACGCGTACTGCGAGTCAGTAATGTTCTTGTTGGCATCAACGACCCTGACGCTGGCGTCAGACAGTGATTCCTCGGCGTCAGATACCGACTCTTCTATACCAGCGAGCGACCGGGCGGCGTCGATACCATCCCAGATGGACGACAGCCGGTCAGCAGCACCTTCGGCCAGCGCGTCAAACGACGCCAGCACATTCTCCGTGAGTGTGTCAGCGGCGTTAACAGCCGATTCTTCTGCGTCCTCGATCGCCTTGCGGAGCTGTTCGTCTATCTCGTGGGCGTCGTCGGCGATACCTTCTGCGATGCCTCCAGCAATCGGCTGGCCGACCTCCTCAGCCCAGAGGCGCGACGGGGACTCTATTCCGTTGTCGGCGCGTACGGATGCGAGAGCATTCCGTACGACGCCGCGCGCTGCCCATGCAACCTTGTAATCCGCATCAGAAATGCCGACCCCGATACCTTCACCGATCTGACCGCCAGTTGTGACGGAAGCGCTATATAGATCGCTTCCAGCGTTCTCGATGTCAAGTTCAGCCTGGACCATTGCGGCCGTGGTCTTCTCGGAAACGCCGAAGCCAACATCATCAAATGCTGCGACCATGTCGCGACCGGCAATATCTGAGTAGCCGACGTAGTCGCCGAGTGTGGCGTTAAGTAGATCGCCGTCAGCGGCAAGCTCAGCGACCATCGGCGCGCCCGCTTCGCCCATCTCGGCGAGGTGCGCAGCAAACTCTGGCCCTGCACGCTCGGCGATGATGAGCAGGTTTGCTTGCCATGCAGCAATGTCAATAGCGGACTGCTGCAGCTCGGCCCGGAAATCGGCAACGCTTCCGATGGTGTCGCCGCTGAAATCTGAGAACGAATCAGCACCAGCCGAAGTTGCCGCGTCGATGCCGTCAGCCCATTCCTCAATGGCCTTGATTGATGCGTCGTATGTCTCGTTGGCTACTGCGATTGCTTTGTCGTACTCCTCGAACTCGTCGGTGGCTTCTTCGGCTGCCTCTGCAGCCTCGTCGGTCGCTGCAGCCAGCTCTAGCGCAGCGGCGGCAGCGTTTCTCGCCGAGGTGTCAGTGCCCGCTACAGCTTCGCCGAGGTCACCTTGTGCGGCGTCCAGTTCGGCGGCGCGCGTTGTAGCGTCCTTCGTTTCACCCTCAAGCGTGCTGAGCGTGGCCGCCAGGTTGAGCCATTCCACATCGCCGACGCCAGCCGCTTTAGCGCTCTCGACCAACTGCCTAGCCATAACCTGCCAGGCGTCACCGCCAGCCATAACCGCGACAGCGAGATCCGAAACAGTAATATTCGACGCCGACATTGACGCCAACAACACGTCGTTACCCTCAACCATTGACATCAGGAAAGACGTAAGGCCTTCGGCGTCGCTGCCAGCGTTACGCATCTCGTCGGCGAGTTCCTTAACCCGCTCGCGTGCAGCCTTACCGCCGTCCGACATGAAGAAGAGCGCCGTACCGACCGCTGCGGCGACGCCTGCAAACATCAGGATCGGATGCGCCAACATCGCAGCCCTCATCATCGTGAGTCCTGCGGTGATGGCTTGGAAGCTGACGAGGATCTTTCCGCCGATGGTCAACAGTGGACCAACGGCGGCGATCACTCCGAGGAACGCGACGACAGCAATCTGTGCACCCTGAGGCAGCTTCGAGAACGCTTCGACGATCGACGAGATACCACCAGCAACATCAGCGGCCATCGGACCGATGATCTCACCAACCTGAATCAACGCCGTCTGAATGTCGACCCACGCCTGCTGCATCTTGAACGCACCAGTTTCAGCCATCGTACCGAACGCCGCATCGGTCATCCCGACCGAATCGGTCACCGTGCCGAACGTGTCCGTGATCGTCTGCGCGTCAGCGTCAAGGATCTGGAACGCAGCAGAAGCCGCCTCAGACGAACCGAGGAGCCGGCCCAACTGCTCACGGTTCCCGCCCAACTTGCCATCCAACATTTGCAACGTCGCTGACAGACCGTTCTCACCGATTGAGTCACGGACGTCACCAGCAGTCATGCCGAGTTCACCGAGAATCGTTGCCGCCTCGACGGTCGGCACCACGAAGGCACGCATCAACGCTTGAACCTGCGTGATCGACTCAGCAGCGTTGCCGTTCGTACGGGTCAGCAACGCAACCGCACCGCCGACTTCTTCCAACGATGCGCCAGCCTGCTTAGCGAACGGCAACACGCGACCGAGCGCGCCAGAAAGCTGCGACGTTTCAAAGTTGCCGGCGCGAGCGGTGGCGGTCAGAATGTCGGTCGCCCGAGCAGCGTTCAGAGCCTCAGGCCCGTAGGCGTTCATCGCACCAGCAACGGCGCGAGCAATGTCGTTCGTTTCGCCGAGACCAGCAGCCGACGCTTTCGCCGACATCTCAAGGGCAGACAGGGCGTCATCACCCCGTAAACCAGCGGACGTGAGCACGAAGAGAGCGTCAGCGAGTTTCTGCGGGGCGGTCGCTGTCTCTCCGGCGAGCTGGAGCACGGAGTCTTTCATGCCGTCAACCTCGGCAGCGCCGATACCGACCAGAGCCGTGATCTTCGACATTGACGCATCAAAGTCCATCGACAACTTGACAGCGCCAGCGCCCGCAGCAAGTAGGGGCAGCGTCACACCCATCGTCATTTTCTTGCCGACGGTCTGCATCTTCGCGCCGACCTTCTGGAAGTCGACACCAGCGGACTTCTCGAACGCCGAGGTCGACGCAGCAGCCTCAGCCATCGCCTTCTTGTACGGCGCAACGGTCGCCGACAACCTGACAGATACGGTCTTTCCGGCCATCAGATGCCCCCTCTCGTCACGTAGTGGATTCGTGCTTCTTTAACCCGATGAGCAGCCCATCAAACGAGCCATCACCCATCGAGCCATCTGATCGCGCCTTACCGATTTGACGGTTCTCGGCGTCCCGTGCAGCACATGCAAAGCAGTGCACAGGGACCGCCTCGTACAGCCCATCGTTCGCTTCGTCCATTGACTCAGCCGCCGGATTCCCGCAACCGCCACAAAGCGAGTCGAGGTAATCCATGTACGCCAACTCAGACTCTCGGTCGTCGTCGAGCCACAGCGGCTCGCCTGGTCCGACTACGCGACCGAGGAGGACAGAGCGGGGCGTTCGGAGATGGTGGGCCGCTTCGCATAGGCGCCGCTCGCTAACAGAATCGAAGCGGCCAAGCTTTTTGGCGCGATCGCTACGACGTTCGCCGAGATGCACGCCGACCAAAGTTCGGTCCACGCCCTCACATCAATCAGCGCTGACTCTTCAAGGCGTCGGACATCAGCAACGGTCATCACCGGGTCGACACATGACGCTGCCATTGCCTCGTACGGGAACGTCTCGACGTTGTGGTCTGCCGACCGGTCAAACTTGCGTTGGGCCTCGGTCGGTGGATGGGCACGCAACAGGTCAGCCCAAGCACGATGACCGATCGCGATGAACCGGAACTCCAACATCGACGCTTCAAGCTCGGCTTCAATCGCAACCAGACGTTCAGCGGTCGCCGCACGTTTCGGGTGTGCGTCGATCGTGTCAGTTGTGAGGGTCGGGAGTAGTGCGTCAAGTTCGGCATGCTCTTCGCGCAACGCCTGCGGGACAGCCGCGATGCGGGCAGTCACCACACGGTGATACGCGGGATCTTCCGCGGTCTTGAGAATGTCTTCGATGGATGATGTCATTCGGTTCTTCCCCTTTATGGATGTTCGGTGAGATCGACCACGATCCACGGGGACGCCAGCAGCCAGCGCCCCGTGGATCGGATCAGAGGTAACTAGGACGCGATGAGAGCAGCGTCAACGTTCGGGGCGGCGGTCACATAGATCGACACCATGAACTTCTGAGTCGTGTTCCGGCCGTACCCTTCGGGCCGCTTCTGACCGACCTGGCCGGGGTAGACCTCGGCCTTATCGGTTGCAGCTGGAGCATTGAGGGTGCCAGAACCACCGAAAGGTAGTTTGACCAGGAAGCCGTTGTCCCGGAACTCGAGCGCATCCCAGCTGCCCGTTTCGCTGGCGGTGTCTCGCTTGAAGGTCAGTACGATCGGGCCAGCCGCTGACGTGCCGACAACCGAAGTGTCGTAGATGTCGTCGATGCCGGACGTGTCAACCGACGACTCAGACGCCGGCGTGTCGTAGTTGGTGATGTCGGTCAGGCGTTCGCCTGCGGTCATCTCGGCCAGTGTGGGTGTTGCGACGATGGCGCAGGCTGGAAGCCAGAACCATTGGACAACACCGTCATGTGCGATTGCGGTCATTTGGACCCCTCCTCAGGGTTGTCCCCGGTGGGGATCGGTTGGGTTTTGGTTTCGACGTCGGCGGGTGCCTTCGGCGATTTGGCTTCGACCCAGCCGCTGCGCGCAAAGTGCGCCAACCGGCTGTACTTCTTCACGATTTCGACACCCGGCAATTCTGGATGACGCAACGTGACGGGGTCGGTGGGTGAGTGTTTGGTCATAGTTCCTCCGTGATGAGATACGGTCGAGTCGTATGAAACGACTTGCGATAATTTCGGTCCTGGCCCTGACGTTCACGGCGTGCGCCGCTGTCGCCGGTTAATCGAACGGGTCGATGCCCTGTAGCGCCATCGTGAGCCGACGGTGACCTAACGGGGCTTGCGGCCAAATGAACGGCTGTGGCGCCGTGTTCGATGTGCCGAACTCAAGGAAGAACGCTGCACGACTATCGGCGATCAGGCGGCGAAAGTCTTTGCCGCCCTCGATTCTGATCGAGTCCCGAGTTTCGCCGGACTTCACAGCAACATCAGCGACGGCGCCCGCCTTCATCTCGGCTGCGATCTTGGTGAGACTCAGCGACGACACGGCGGCGGCTTTAGGTGCCGCCTTGATGAGGTCGCTGGTGAGGTCAGACAGTTCCGAAAGATCAAAATCGGCGGTCACGATGTGCCAACCTCTAGACGGTCGGGCGCATACCAGACCGGCGGTTGTGCCTCGTCATCTCGAATGATTGTCGTGGACGCCATCGGGAAGTCCAGCCAAATCACCTTGCGGCCATCGGATAGTGACGCTGGCACCGCAGCGTTGAATAGTGCCCGGGCCTTGTCGACCAGCCATCTGCATTGCGCCGGATTCGACGACACTGAAGTGATCTGGAACGTCGGAGATGCGTCTTCGTTCGGCTCGTCGATGGAACCGTCGGTGATGCCGCCAGCGATGGAGTACACGACGACGTAGCCGCTGTTGTCGGGGACGGTGGCCGGTGCGACATGATCGCCGACCGTGAGGCCGCCATCTTCCAGCACGCTGATGACCCAGGCGATAAAGACTCGCTGACCGTGGAGGCTCATGTCTCCACCACCTCGCACGGGTAACCCTTGAAGACGGTGAACGTGGAGACAGGCACCGATGTGATCCGATAGCTCAAACGGGTCAGATCGGGATTGTCCGACGTTCCGAACGTAATGACGTCATCAATTCGAGCCGAGATAACATCGAACGGAAACAACGCAACGTAACGGGAACGGGTCACCTGCTCTTCGCCGAACAGAACAGTCGACTCCATCGACTCCAGCTGGCGAAGCTGACAGTCACCCGTGTAGATCACGGTCCCTGCAGCGTCAGCCGCCATGACCCCTGTGGTGGTGTTCAGTGCGCCCGACGCGCCCGGTCGTGTGATCGTGGCCGTATCAGGCAGCGCAGCCTCCGAATCGGTACGCATTGACGCCAGCTCGAGAGCCGTCAGCATCAGACGTTCGCGATCTTGCGGCGATACGACTTCTCCATTGCCCGACAGTGCCCGAGAATCTGTGCCCGCTGAAACATCTGGCCGTCAGTCGTGAAGTTGTACCGGCCCGCAGCCTTACCAGCCTTAACCTGCCACGCCTTCGCTGCCGCCGCGTTGAGATCCCAAGTAGGCACCCACGTCATACCTGAATAGTTCCAGCGCACGTCATCGTCTGAGATCGCGTCAGCGAACGGCTGCACACCAGACACAGAAGGCCAGACAGGCTCGACGGCGCCAGACGTTGCAGGCGTTGAACATATCCAGTAGGAACCGTTCACCGGGTTGGGGGTGACGATGTCCCCGACGTAGTAGACGGTCGACGGCGTCCACGTTGGGGCATCGATGTTGTTGCCGACGTTGTTGCCGCCGACATCAACGCGTCGGGATGTCTGAAGGATGCGCGCCAGTTCATCAACAGCCAACGCCGGGTCAGACTCATGGTCCGCCATCATCTGCAGATCGGATAGCGCAGTTGCAGCGTCCATGAATCCTCCGACTCAGTCAGTCTCTGCGGCCACCTTTGCGGCCACCTTCTTGCGTGGTTCTGGCTTCACTGGCGCATCGGTCTTAAGCACGTAGATGACACCGCCGTGGCGTGTCTCCTTCGCCTCAATGTCGCCCTCGTCAACGATTCGGAACTCGCCCGAATCAACAGAAGCATGGAAGCGTTCGGCGGCGTGCGAGTCAGTCGGGATATCGATCTCTTGAACGACTCCCGACTGACCCAACACGAACACCGTCACGCCGGCCGCGTAACCCTGACAGCGCCAGCGTAGGAAGCGGCAAGGTCGATATGGATCGTCCCGTCAGCCTGTAAATACCGGGCTGACTCAAGCCCAGCAATCGTGACGTCACCGGAAGTTGCCGGGACCGTGACGGCCAGGTTGCCGAGGCCCGCAGACAGCGCAGGCGGATAGTCTCCGGCCACGATGGTCGCAACACGGTCGGTTCCGTTCGTGTTGGTCAGACGAATCGTGACATTCTCCAGCGGATAGCCCGCAAGATCAACCACATGGTCATTGGTGGGGTCGGCGGTGGTGCCGGCGCCAGTGGCGGCGCCGGATGCGCTATTGGTGACAATGGGGACATTTGTACGTGCCATGACTGGCCTCCTTGTAAAAGATGTTCGGGACTGGCATCAGTCCCCCGGCGACTCGCGCCGGGGGACTGGAGATCAGGTGATGGACGCGACGACCGTTGCGAGCGAGTCGGGGCGCATGACCTTGCCGCCGTAGACGTGGAGGCCCTTGATAGCATCGGAGAACGAATCCTCCGGGCGGTAGGTCTCGACCTTGACGATCTGCTCGGCGTAGCTGATCGCCGACGAATGGCCTGCCATCACGGCGTAGTCGTCGCCTGCAGTGTTCACGCAGTTGTTCGACTTGAGCACGTTGAAGCCGAGCGCGTCACCGACACGCCCGTTACGGAGGCCGTCGCTGGTACCGGACTCGTTGACCTTGACGAACTTCGAGTTCTCAAGCAACAGGCCGTAGTACCACGGCGGGACAATGACATAGCGTCCCTCGTCTGGCACGTTGGCCTCGTCAAGCACGACGGACAGCTTGCGAATCTGCGTGTACGCCAGATCAGCGGTCGTCACCGAAACGGTGCCGAGCTGGTTAGCTACAGCAGCCTCCGTGTACTTGCCAGCAATGAACTGGTCGGCGATATCGCGCAGGCCGTAAGAGGCCTCGGTCAGGGACTCTTCCAGCTCGCCACCGGTCGACTGTGCGGCATCGATGTCGTCCAGTTCGAACGCGAAATACTTGGCCTGATCGATGAGCAGCGAACGCTGAGTGTCGGTCAGCGTCTCGGGGACGATCTCGGTCACGTTCTTGGCGTACGTGCCGATCGTCGGCCGACCCATTGAGCGAACCTTGACGGTGTCGCCCTGGCTCGAGATGTCGCCTTCGTAGTTGCGGTTGACGACGCCAGCCTGAGCGAACACATGGTTCTTTTTGAGGCTGGACAGGATGTTCGCCGACCAGATTTCGGGGATGAATGAGATTGCCATGACGGCGGCTCCTTTGTTTGGGGTTGGGGATTACTGGCGCCCGAGGAGCTGATCGAGTTGGCCTGCAATGCGGGCTGCGTCGATTGCGTCGGACGTCATGGACGACAAGTCGTCTCGTGTGAGTTGCTTCGTGCCGGTCCCGCTTCCGCGAGGCCCACCATCCGCGGCCGCCACAGGGGGCGACGCCTTGCCGACGAGGTAAGGGTCAGACTCCAGCAGAGTCGCAACCGCTTCTTCCGCACCCGTAACTGAGCCGTCGTCGCCCACTGTCACTGCGTTTCTTTCGATGAGCTTGAACACCGCATCGGGGTTCACTGCACCGGCCTTCATCGCGGCCGAAATGACCGCTGATCGAAGGTTCGTATCTTTGACTCTGGCCGTTGCGTCTGCTGCAGATTTCTCGGCGGCATCGGCACGGCTGTTTGCCTTCTCCAGATCCGACAGGCTCGCAGCTTCCATCTCGTCAAAACGCGTGGCCTTCTGCTTGAGGTCGTCGTAATCTGCGAACTTTTGGCGCTCGCGGTTCAGGCGTTCCTGAACGATGCGGTCGACTTGATCCTGCGCAATCATATGCGACGACTCCGGCGGTGTGTCCTGTGCTTCCGGTGTGGCTGGCGGGGTGTTCGGGTCGATGATTAGATCGGGCATTCTGTCCTCCGTGGAGTGGTTGCCGTCTGTTAAGCGCCAGACGTGAGCGCAATCAGCGAGGGCTGAGAACTGGTGACACACCGCATTCACAGCGGAGATGTCCGAAATCGGCCGATGTCGCCGACTTGTACCGCTGCTGTGCGACCATCAAGCACCAGTCGCAGGCGTCGCCATCAGGTACACGGCGCCATGCAATGATGCGGGGAGATTGGACTGCGTCACCTGCTTGGCGAGCCGTGGAAACAACAGATTGCCGACCGACTGCGGAAGACGAAGACGCCCCCGCCTGAATGGCCGCAACCTGCTCTTCGCCACGATCCAACGCGGCCTGATAATCGATGAACGGTAAATCCCAATCAGGCTCGACCGTCTGCGTTATCGGCGCGACCGCTTCTTCGAGAACGATGCTCATATAGCCAGCGGTCAACGCCGTGGCCTTGAGTAACAGTGTTGTCAGAGTCGGCAGCGCAAGCTGCCGAAGTAGTACTGCACCATTGTCTCCGCGTTGCGGCAGTCGGCCCCAGGCGTCAGCCACGACGGCGCCACCGGCCATCGAGAGCGTGCCCTGACGAGCGACGTAACGGACCGCCAAAGCGTCATGCTGCGGCATCTGGTTCAACCGGCGCCACTGGAGTCTCAGGTACCTCAGGTGTCAACAGCGATTCAACGGCTGCCATGCCACGCCAACGGACGATGTCCTGCGGCGAAACGTCCGGCAGCCGCTCCCAAATAGCCTCTTGAGGAACACCAAGAGCCTGCATCTTGAGAGCGGCGTCAACCTGCTCACCCCATGACCGGTGCTCAATGTCGGCCCAGACGATCTCGGCGGACATATCGTCAGCTAGCGGCTCTTTCGCCACCCTGGCGCCGAGACGCATGACATCTTCCCAGCGCGCCCCAAAGTTGCGGGCGTGCTTCTTCGTTTTGGACGCAAGGCCAGACTCGGCTGCCGTCAAGGCATCACCTGAGATATTGACCATCGCGCCAAGCAAGTAGTGAGGGGGCGTCTTTGAGATCGCCGCCATCGCGTTCACATCTGATTCAACGGCTTTGATGAAGCCCGTGAAATCAGCCTGGCCGAACTCTCCGACCTTAACCTCGTTCGGATCGCCGTCAAACGTCCACAACATGGATTCACGGAGCGACTTGACAGCCTCAGGCTTCGGCAGGCCCGTCTCATCGTCTGTGTCTGGTGCCCAACCAATGATGTAGCGCTGACGGAAGGCTTGAGCGTCCGCAGTCGTCAGACGGTTAAACACAGTCGTATTAATGCGACGCTGAATCGGAATGACCCCAGCGAACTCGCTGTAGCCGCCACCAAACTGCGAAGGACGCAGCGACGGGTTCGCAGCAAACTCGACAACAGAGACGACACCCAGATTGTGACCGACCGGTATACCGCGCTCCTTCTGCGTCTTCCCGTCCCCCTGCCACTTGTAGACGGCATCAGGAAGCAGCAGCGTCGTCATCTGGTCGCCAGAATCGTCATCCCAATACTTGAGAGCCGCAGCGATATCGCGCCGTGAACCAGGCTTGTAAGCCACGATCATCTGCGCTGAATGCTCAGCAGTGATCTCGCCCGTCACCGGATCAACCATCACGAAAGACTGGCCCGTCTGCAGTGCATTGTCCTGCACCAGGATCGACTGCGCATCCAAGTCGTAGCGCTGCCACCGATCCCAGCCCGTACGGTCGATTGATTGAGTTCCAGCGTTAGTGATCGACCGGATATCGACGACCTCAAGACGCTCGGCCGGCGCATCAGCGACCAGCTTCACCCAGTTCGTGACACCCATCTCCATGAGATCCTGATACGCGCGGCGAGCCTGCTCAAACGCAGCAGTGCCCAAACGCTTCGGTGGCGACGGCAATGGATGGTCACCGTTGTACCAGTCCTCGAGACGCTGGATCTCTGGACGGCGCTTCTGTAGCTCACCCCTGAGGAGATCCCGCCATTGTGTGGGCGTGTAGTCGGATTGCATCGCTCACCTCCGAGGTCTCGTTACATGAATACGGCGTTGCCGCGTTTCTTCGGTTTCACACCTGCAGCAACCGCATCAGTGCGCGCTTCCCACGCCAGAACAGCAGCCATAGCAGCATCGATCTTTCGGCCGTGAGCTGCCTTGCGCATCGTCCATAACGGCTTACCCTGCTCGTCGCGGGCGTTCACGGTTCGTTTTACGACGTTGCAGACATGTCTGGTCAACACGTCGTCGCTATCTACACCGTCAACGTGGTGCGTAACCTCGCCTGCACGAATCGCAGTAGCAAACGCCTGACATGCGTTACCAATCGGGCGCCAACGGTTCGTCCACCAGTTCACAACGGCAGGCTTACGGTCTAATCCCATGTGTTCTCCGGACCACTTCGCAATCGTCGACTCCCACCAGGGCGGATCACAATACATGCGCCACACTTGGAAGTCGGCAAACATCTGCGCCACGGCATCATCAATTTCGCTCTCAGGATGCTCGTATTCGTCGCCTGCGTCGTCAGGACGCTCCCAACACCCCACCGTCCACATCACGCCCGTCTCAACCTCACAGGCCACAATGGCCGTGGCGTCGTCGTGGCGTGAACCGTCGAATCCGGCAACGATCAGCGTGCCGTGCTTCGGAACCAGGTCTGGCTCACCGAGGCTGCGCCACTTCGGACGATCGAACGCCCAATCCGATGATTGCGCCGCAACGTTCAAATAATAGCGTTTAGCGTCGTTCGGATCAGTCGCCGGGTCAAGGATCTCCTCAACAAGACGCTCAAGATCAACCCACGCTGCAGCCTCGCCGTAAGCGAACCGCAACGCCGGTAACAGTTGCGCCGGGTCGGTCATATCGATGTTCTCGTGGTTCGGCGGTTCGCGAGTGTCGAACATGACGCCCACCGCTTTACCCTCGGCCGCTTTCGCTGTCAGGTCGGCAACCGAACCGTCACCGAGCTCGGGGGCGTTCTGTAGCTCCAGCGACCATCCGCCCATCTTCGCAGCGTTGCGCTGCAAGACGCCTGCCAGCTTCACGCCGCCGTTCGACTTGAACCATGATTCCGTCTGATCGAGTGCGGCAAACGTGACGCGCTGACCCTCGCGGGAACCAGCCGACGCCGTTACGGGCTCAAGTCGACCAGGGCGGCCGTCAAGATACATGCGTGTACGGCCGAGGTTGATACCGCGATGAGCACAAGCAACATTTTCAGGATCGTTCAAAATGTCGAACAGCCAGACAAGCACATTGTCGGTCTGGTCTTCTGAGACAGCTGCGAATTGGACCCACGGATCAACACGAGGGATCGCAATCGGCTGCCCTGTTTGCGTCCATCCGTTAAACGCGACAGGAAGCACCAGTTCGGCGTAACCGCAATATCCGGCCTCCGGCGACTTGCCAGCACCTTTAGGGCGACGAATAGCCGCGCGGCGAACCTGGCGGCGACCTGTCACCGGGTCAATCTGATAATAGTCAATGAGCCGGTCCTGCTGCTCGCCCGTCAACGTGATGCCGAGGTCTTCCTCGATCATCGGGCCGACCTGATAGCCGAGTGAACTGACCTGCCCCGGCCAAGCCGGGACAAACATCAGGACGCCGCGCGCTTCCAACGATCAGGAGTCAAAACAACCCCATCGATCGACTTACCGGACTTGTCCGACTCTTGTGATTCGCCAGAAACGATCTTAGCTCGGCCCTTCTTGCGGGCCATCGGCGACAGCATCAAACGGTCCTCACGATTCGTGATCTGCGTCAATATCGGAGACGACGGCTCAACCACAACCTCACTATCACCGACACGCTTCGTCACCTCGCCGCGCATCGTGCGACTTACATACACCTTCAAACGAGCCCACTCGGCAACAATCTCAGCGTCAGATGAGTGCCATGCGGCAGCGGCCGGCGTCGACCAGGCCCAAACGTAATACCGCTGCTCAACCTCGTCGAGAGGTTCGATAGGTGACGGCAGGTCAACGACCACGCCATCCATCGGCAACGAATCAGTCGGCAGCGTCGGCGCGTTACGGCGGCGGGCGGTACCAGTAGGCAGGGGACCAGGCATAGCAACCTCCGAGGAGTAACCGGCCGGGTGAATGCTGGCCGTAAGCGCTTGAAATGTGACCACTTTTAGTGGTCGGGCTTGGCTTGGAAACCGTACAAACAACGAAGCATA
>Ga0209702_10006457_pt1 | contig 15047 bp, 12 predicted proteins | sample FRY01_FD_187210 | JGI IMG/M metagenome (GOLD analysis project Ga0209702, IMG submission 187210) | Freshwater microbial communities from Lake Fryxell liftoff mats and glacier meltwater in Antarctica - FRY-01 (SPAdes) (version 2) | ecosystem: Environmental > Aquatic > Freshwater > Ice > Glacier... | reverse complement strand
ACGGCGTCTTTGGAAGTTGAAAGCACAACAAGTCCTATGACCAACAACCATCGCGCGCATATGAACGGTCCTCTCACCCGGCCTCCTTCGCTGTTCTGCTTTGCACCCTACATGAAACGAGGCGATCGTTTAAAGAACTACTGCGTCGTTCGCGCTGAATCTGGACCGGGTGGCGTGACATTGACCTCAACGCTCGGCCGGCCGACGGCGTCGCGCCCGGCAAGCGAGGAGACCGAGCGCACCGAGAATCGAGACCAGCCAGCCGGGCGACGCGCCGCCACCGCATTGAAGCATACTATCATTCTGTGCAAGCGGTTTCGGGATGCCAAGGTATTTTGTCGCGAGCGCCTGGCAGGTGCCCTCCTCATTCACAGATGCTACGAGGAAGTCTTGCAATTGTGAGGGGGAAAACGGCGTCTCGCATCTGGTTGCTTGGATATCAGTTGGTTGGACCGCGCATTTAAGCGTCGTAAGGCTTTTTGAGTCCAGGTCAAGGCTTTCGATTGGGATTAGACAACAACTATTCCGAGCCGAGCCTTCATATACCAACCAAGGACCCTCGCCCATGATACCAGGGCTATATCTCTCAAAACCGATAGCCAATTCGCCAGATTCTTGGCGATCGGTTGGTCCTTGGGTCAAGACATCAGCGACCTTCAGATATGTTCCTTCACTCGTTTCCACGCCAGTAGCGGTGAAGACGTCGTGAGGATGAGTCGTACGACTCCCGCAAACGCAAGAACGTTGGTCAAACGGCGTGCTGGAATCGGCAAATGCTCGTTCACGTAACATAAATACCAACAAAACAGCCATCGAGAAAACTATCTTTACTTTCATGGATTTCTCCCAAAATACCGTCATTTGAACGACTCATGTAGCTACTATGCGAATAACAACGACTTCAGGCGGCTTGGAATTCACCAACCCGATTCAATACGAAGCCCGTCAATTACGACATGTCCGAGACCGTTTCCGAGTCTGGTCGCGACAATGCGAAGATCAATAACATTTCCTCGCAAGTCGGACGTCATTAGATTGAGGTCAAGGATGCCGGAACGCGGTGTGAAACCATCAACATAGGTCCAGAGCGTTTGCCACGTTGCTGTGCCGCGTCTACGGGCTTCGACACGAAGACCTCCGGGCGGAACACCATCCATAAAGTAGCGAATGTCTAAAGTCACATACCCAGTGCTCAACGGGATATGTCGCAAGTCCACATTAGGTCGCTCAAACACTCGAACGTTGCCCTGCATCGCGCCGTCAACATTGCCGCGGCCGATAGCGGAGAACCAGCCTTCATGCCAGTTGCCCGAGTTGAGTGTGCCCGAGCCGAAACTTTCCGGCTGCTGACGCCAAGACATCGGAGGCCATTGTTCACCCAAGAGAAAATTGCGAGTGCCGTAGCCTTGTCCCGCAAGGCGTCGTCTCACACGCGCAACGGGAACGTCTGGAAACGCTATCTGAGACACATCAACCCAGTGACTCCTCAGGTCTGGGATGTCCGTTGGATCGGCCGTCCCGATCCCGGCGTCCATTCCATTCTGCAAGTCGATGAGCTGCGTGTCGCGGCCAAATGCGCCATCGTTTACCTCGAATGTTTCGATATCATAGAGGTTCGGGTAGCAGCCAAATGCGAGGCCATCGAGACGCCAAGCCGACCGGTACCAGAAAAACGGCGCCATGGTTTTTCGCATGTTGAGAGGCCCGGGAGAAATAGATGGTCCTGGTGCGAGACGGCAGTTTTGTTCAAGGAGTTGACCTCCAGACCCGCCAACCCCGACCAAGAAAGCGCCTTGCTCCCATCTAGGGTAGGTGCTCAAATGACTACAAACGACAAGGGTCGTCTGGCCGTCGATCAACTCGGGTGTCGTTATAATAATGTCGAATTGTTCTGACGGCAGGAGCGCGCAGACGCAGGGTCCGTGATCGGGCGCTTTGGGGACGCAAGCGTTTGCGACGCCCCCCGTATCGACGATCGTCACAGGGACCACCAAGCCGATTAAAATCGCCAACAATAGTCGCATCCTTACCTCTTACTCATGGCGATGATATGTTGTCGCCACGCCCGGAAGGCGAGGAAACCGAGCGCCGCGAGAATCGAGACCAGCCAGCCGGGCGGCGTGCCGCCACCGCAGTGAAGAAAGTTGTCGGGTTGTTCTTCAGATGGTTTAGGGATGCCAAGGTACTTCGTTGCGAGTGCCTGGCACGTGCCTTCCTTGGCTGCCAATGCGTCCATAAATGGCTTGAGCTGTGACAATGAAAACTCGGCGGTGCAGATTCGATCGTAGAAATCGCCCGCCTGAACGTTACAACTCAATGTACGTCGAGTTGCTAAGTCGAGATCCAAGGACGAAATAGGGAGTAGACAAAATGTATCATGCCTCGTTTCATAGGCGAGGCATGAACCGCTTTCGCAGCCGTTGCCGAGAAACGCGGTACCACCGACGACAAGTTCACCGGGAACCTGCCGCATTTCTACGCCATGGGTGAGGACCTCAACTACTTCCAACCGCCAAGTATGATCAATAATCACTTGTCGTGCGGTAAAAAGATCACGTGGTGCATCAGATATACCATTGCATACACAGGATCGTAGGTCGGGGGGGGGGGTGGAGTCCGCATAGCTAAACCTTGGGACACTTAACGCAACAAATAACACACAGGAAACAATTAGCCACCGGTTTGCGGTTCCACCCGATACCAAAGACCATAACATCATAAATATACTCATGTTCACCAACCTGTCCGAATTCGAAGTCCGTCGATCACAATGTCACCCGCCGGCTGGGAAGCCGTTGTGGCCACAATGCGTAAATCTATAAAATGACCACGAAATCTGGAGGTTAAGAGGTTAACCAAAACTGTTCCTGATTGTGTGTGAATACTACTATCAAACTCCCACATTGGGAGCCACCACGACGGATTCCACGTGATGAAAGCACGCAACCGCGCTTCGATCCGAAGACTGCCCTGGTTTGGACCACCCATAAAGTACCGGAACTCAAGCGAGGCATTCCCTGTGCTTGACGGAAGATGGCGTAGATCGACGCCGCGATGCTCGAAAATGCGCACACTTCCTTGCATTGCCCCAGGGGCTATGGCCCTCGCTATTGCTGAGGCTGACCCTTCGTGCCACGATGAAGACCCATTAAGAGCACTTCCAAAAGGGCTCTCTGGCTGTTGACTCCATTCGATCGGCGGCCATCGTTCACCGGTTCGAAGTGGTCCGGTACCGTAACCTTGGAATTCAAATTTATTGCGATTTGCGGGTAAACCCGAAACCGCAGCTGCGGTAATTTTTGAAACGTCTATCCATCGCCCTGAGAGGTTAGGCACTATTGTCGGGCTAGGTGCGTCTATACCGACGCCAACGTCCATGCCGTTTTGAAGCCTAATTAAATCGGTCCCTGAGCCAAAAACACCTTCGTCAACTTCAAACGTTTCAACATCATAAATGTTTGGATAGCAACCGAGCGCGAGCCCATCGAGACGCCATGCTGATCGATACCAGAAAAAGGGAGCCATCGTCTTCCGAATGTTGAGGGGACCGTTAGGAATGGACGGTCCGGGCGCGAAGCGACAATTCTGCTCCAATAATTGTCCTCCTGTACCACCAACATTTACGGGAACGGTGGATTGAGCCGCCAATACGGACCAGTAGGTTGTATCCATAAGAGTGCTGCACTTTATGTTAACAATTCTATCCACTTCTGCCCCATGCCGCAACGACATTCCTTCGATGATGTGACCGACTGGACACGTGGCTGTGGTTGTGCCGGGAGGATGAGGTGTCGGCACGGTCCAGCCTGTGACGATCCCGTCGGAATAATAGACGTTCGGGGTGACAGTGGTATCCATAAACGATGTTCGGATATACGTTCGTTCGGCTGGGTTGGTCCCGTTCAACCAAGTGTCCGGCGCGCAAATAAGAGAGAAATACCCCACAGTGTCAGTACCATAGGGCGAGGGCACAGCCTTAGCAGCGACCCCGACGGGCACAGTACTACGAGGACAAGCACCAACTGTATTCGTATTCCAGCCTCCGAGACCACCAGCACGGGCCTCGAGTTCCGGTCCCAAACTCCAGTTCGCGCCTATCGCATTGAGGCGACCGGCTTGAGCCCCAAAACCAATCCCCGTCAAGAATGAACCCGGTGGTTGAGCCGAGATCGAGACGTCCCAGGTGGTCGTCGAAGGCAATGCAGGATTGCTAGAAACCGTCTGCATTGGGCCGACTGTCGCGCCGCGATCAATCTCAAAGTAGTCGGCTTCGATTTCTCGCATATTGCCGTTGCCATCTGTCTTTGCGCGCAACGCGGCGATCCCCATTTGACGTGGCGCGTTTTGGGGCGGTGGCATCACCTTTGCCATAGGTAAACCAACGCTTCCGTAAAGTGCTCGCCGAGCGCATCCAGGATTTTCATAGTCCTCGGGATCTGTCTGACCTGGGATGACCGTGACGCCGGAGATATCTCGCGCGTCGGGCACCAACCCAAAGTCTGCCCATTCCGCCTCGTATTTTCGTAATGTCGTGCAGACGCGCAGGTCATCGACGCTGTTATAGTATGTTGTCAACGCGATTCCTTGGACGACGGTTGTCGCACCATCGATCCACTCGCCGCCTGAAATCGAAGTCTCAACCTGAGACCCGTTGGTGGTGAAAGACCAGCTCTTTCTACTACCGTAGAAAAAGTTAAGTCCCGGTGCCGCGACGAGATTGAAGCCCGGGTGCCGCTCGAAGCGACCGTCAAGGCGTTGATTTGCTGCTTGAAAGGCATCATACCAGACGAATGGAGGAAGCACGACGTTTCGTTGCGAAAGCACATTCTCAATGAACTCCACAGTGCGTCTGTTTGTCGACCCATCCCAATCCCAATGCAAATCACAACTTATTTCACTGCCGGGACATTCGCAACCCGACACACCTACCCACGCTTCGCAATGGAGAAACTCAAGAACATCTTCACCATGGGCTGCTTCATGCGCGAATACGGACGCTCGTCGAATAAGCGGCTGGTTAAAAATCGGATCACTGTGAATGTCGATCTGACTGTCCGGCCAGGTCAAACCATTCGAACCACAGTCCGCTTTGGGATTGAACTCGACGGCGGACGTATCGTTCTTGACCCTCGTGAACCACGACTGCCCGGACGACCAAAGAGTCCGTTTCATGAGAATCATCACATTCAGAAGTCGCCGATTGCCGCACTCAAGATCGTTGAAATCAAAAGTACAGCTTGTCCCATCCGATCGGAACCCGAAGCAGTCCTCGTTGTTGTTTTCGCAGGCCTGACGCGACGACGGATTGGTGATAACCGAACAATCGTCGGGATGACGCGCACAACTATCCCAATCATTTAGCATGTCATTCCGAAGACTTGAGCTAGCCAAGTAGTCCGCGATTGACGGCACCGATCCAGTTGAAAAGGTGGCATCACCGGAGATAGTCGCAGACATGGGCCCGCAGGTGACAAACCCGGGCCACGGTTGGGACTGGGCCTGAGAAGATGGTGCCGATACGAAAAGCATGACGCATGCTAGCGCCAGCGTGAACCCAAGTCGAGTCTTCATGGTTCGTCCTTTAGGGGGGCGGGGATACGGTCTTCGATATCCAGGATCCAGGCGCGTTCTTCACCAAGCAATTCAGCGAGATGGCGCTCGGCCTCTTCGCGGTTCTCGGCGTGGGCGAGGTGGATCCGGGCGGCGTGGATCGCGACGTGCGGGACGGTGGCGTTGACGATCGCGTCCTCGAGGGCCGTGACGTAGCGCCCTGTTATGTCGAGGCGCTCTTCGCGGCCGACCAAGTCTTCGAGTGCGTCGAAGGCGCTTGCGACGACCGAGAGGCGATCGTCGATGTCTGGGAAACGCTTGTCGACTTCGATTTCTAGCGCTTCGTGCAGGACGCTCTCGGCTTTGTCCGAGCCGATGAAGCGAAGGACATAGATATTCCAACGGGTTGTCGCAGAGTAATCCTGTCGTTCTAGCGCCGAGGCAACTGCGGCGATGAACTCGGGCTCGCGGCCGTCGCGCACGTAGCCGTCTAGCTCGGCTCGGAAGGCCTCGGCCGCTGGATCGGGCTGAGGGATCGGCGCCGGAGCTGGGGTGGCGACGCCGACGATGGGGCCGGTCGGGACAGTTGTGTTGGTTGGGCTCGGTTTCGAGGGCTGGCCCGTGGCAGGCGCAGGCGCGTTTGCCGTGGTGGGCGGCGCTTCAACGATAGGAAGAGAAGCCGAATCTCGATCGATCGTCGTCTCGTGGGTCGAGTCGGCATCCTGGCGGAACCCCAGATAGAGGCCGACCAAGGTCACAACGCCGACGAAGGCGACAAGAAGCCATCTTTTGGACGGGCCACGGTCTTTGCCGGTCATCATTTCGGACCCGCTGCGAGCACCGCGGATTTACAACCCGATGGAGCGGCCTGGCCCGATGTCTGCGAAATCGGAAGTTTTGTCGCCGGATCGCAGAGTTCGCCGCGAAGTGCAGCGGATTCCGATTGCTGAGGCCCGGGTTCGTACATATCGCCGTAGTTGGCGTCGTATTCGGACCCGTCCGGTGGCGCGATCCACGTATCGCCTAAGGCTGAGGGCGACGATGCAACTGGGCTGCAACCCATCAGGAAGAATGACATTGCGACAAACGACTGAGAGATGGTCATCGGCGACTCCAAACGAAGATGTGATCGTTATCGTTTTGAAATACCCCCCCCCCCGATCTCGTTGCAACTTAATTTACGGAATAAAACGTAAGACATTGATCAGGGAGAGATCTTGGTCGTGGCGTCGACGAGACGCCGCAGATATCCGTCCCCGCTAGCCCACGGACAAACGAGCCAGCGTCCAAAAGTCGTAACGGTGATGACTCTTGCCTCTCGACCGCGCCAGCGAAGTACGCTATGGGCCCCACCATGGCTGATATCGTGATGAATCTCGTGAGTCTTGAAAAGCGTCTCCCCACCGGGAAGGACCTCTTCAAAGGTATTTCTCTGTCCTTTTTTAAGGACGCCAAGATCGGCATCGTCGGTCCGAACGGCGCGGGTAAATCCACGCTGCTGAGGATCATCGCGGGCGTCGAGAAGGACTACTCTGGGCAGCTTATCCTGCAGCAGGGCTTCCGCGTGGGTTACCTCGCACAGGAACCGCAGCTGGATGAGACCCTGGACGCCCGCGGCAACGTCGAGCTTGGTCTCAAAGAGATCAAGGACTTGATGGTCCGTTTCGAAGAGGTCAACATGGCCTTTGGCGATCCGGATGCCGACATGGACGCCCTCATGGAGGAGCAGGCCTCGCTTCAGGACCGCATCGACGCGGTCGACGGTTGGAGCCTCGACAATCGCGTCGACGTCGCCATGCAGGCCCTCCGCTGTCCGCCGCCGGACTCGGACGTCAGTCTTCTGTCCGGTGGTGAGAAGCGCCGCGTCGCGCTGACCCGCCTCTTGCTTGAGCGCCCCGAGATCATCCTCCTCGACGAGCCCACTAACCACCTTGACGCCGAGAGTGTCGCGTGGCTTGAGCGGCACCTCCGCGAGTACCCGGGCATGGTCATCATCGTGACCCACGATCGCTACTTCCTCGATAACGTGACGAAGTGGGTGCTAGAGCTGGACCGCGGTCGAGGCATCCCCTTTGAGGGCAACTACTCGGGGTGGCTCGATCAGAAGGCCAAGCGCCTCGAGATGGAGGCCAAAGGCGATGGGCGTCGCAAGGAAGTCCTTGGACGTGAGATCGAGTGGATCAAGACCTCGCAGAAGGGTCGCCAGGCCAAGGGTAAGGCCCGTCTGGCCGCCTACGAGAAGATGGCCGAGCTGCAGGAAGAGAAACGCGACGCGCCGGCCTCAATCGCCATCGCCCCGGGCCCGCGCCTTGGCACGACGGTCATTGAAGCTCAAAACATTACGAAGGCCTTTGGCGATAAGCTCCTCTTCGAAAAACTCAGCTTCCTCTTGCCTCGCTCGGGCATTGTCGGCGTGGTCGGCCCGAACGGCGCCGGTAAGTCGACGCTGCTCAAGATGTTCGTCGGTCGCCAGACCCCGGACAGCGGCAAGCTCATCGTCGGCGAGACGGTCAAGCTGTCCTTCGTCGACCAAGAGCGCTCGGCGCTTGACCCCGATAAGACGGTCTACCAAGAGATCAGCCAGGGCGCTGAGATCATGGCGATCGGTAAGCGGGAGATCAACTCGCGCGCCTACTGTGGCTTCTTCAACTTCAAGGGTGCCGACCAGCAAAAGCCGGTCGGCAAGCTCTCCGGTGGTGAGCGTAACCGCGTGCACCTCGCGAAGCTGCTGATCGAGGGCGGCAACGTGCTGCTGCTTGACGAGCCGACCAACGACCTCGACATCGAGACCTTGCAGTCGCTGGAAAGCGCCATCCAAGAGTTCGCGGGCTGCGTCGTGCTCGTGACCCATGATCGCTGGTTCCTCGACCGCCTCGCGACCCACATCTTGGCCTTCGAAGGCAACTCCGAGGTCGTCTGGTACGAGGGCAACTGGCAGGACTACGAGGCCGACCGCAAGGCCCGCCTTGGCCACGACGCCGATGTGCCGAAGGTGCTAAAGTATCGTCCGCTTACGCGATAGTCTTCGCTGTGTGGGGCGCGGTCCATGTAGGGGCCGGCCTTGTGCCGGCCCTCAGGTTTCGGCGGCAAGCGATCGATTATTCGTGAGAAAAGCCGGGTGGGCACAAGGCCCACCCCTACGAGGACATCTCCAAAGACTGCGCGCTTATTTACCTTGTAGCGACTTTGCGACTGCCTTGGACCCGCCCGGCGCTGCCGTAGCGGGTCTTTCTTTGTCTGCTTATTATAAGGATACGCCATGACTACGACGCCTCCCCAGCCGGCCCATTTCGCGGACTCGATCGCGCAAGGTGGCCGCACGTTGTTGGCCGATGAACATCCGGCTTGGCGGGTGATTGGCGCCTGGATCGCGACGCGCCAACGCGGGGACGCCGAGCTTATTCGCCCTCATGCGGCAAACGGCGCGGGTGACACGGTGGTCGCGGATGCGGCGGCCCTGATCGCGCATGGCGGCGGTCCGATGCGCACGGGCGCCGAGCTGGACGTGGAAGTGCAGGCACGGCCATCGACGGACGGGACTCAGCTGATGCAGCTGGATATTCGGCTGGTGGGCAGCGTCGATGATGGGCAGGCGCATGATCACAGCCATGGTCATGACCACAAGGGCGAGCTGACGAAGCTGACGTCGCACCTCAGCATCACGTCGCTGGTGCGTGAGGGCGAAGTCTGGAAGATCGGGGCGCTGCTTGACGAGACTAGCCGCGGCCTATTGACTGACCCGGCCTTTATGAGCTTTTTACAGCAACAAAAGAGCGCAGGGCCCGAGGCAAAATGAGCCGCCTCCTCTTTGACCTCATCCCCGCGCTGGCCGAACGGATGCCGCATGTGACGCTGGGCGTATGGCCCTCGGCCATCGATCGGGTGGAGGTCAATGGACAGACCTTCTTCGCCAAGCGCGAAGATTTGAGCACCGAGGGTTATGCTGGCAATAAGATCAGGCCCTTAGAGCTGGTCTTTGGCGAGGCCAGGACCCGTGGAGCGAACGAGGTCTGGGCGACGGGTGCGTGGGGTTCAAACCATGCGCTGGCGACGGTGGTGCACGCAGAACGCGCGGGGCTGGCAGCAGGGGCGCTGCTGTGGTCCCAGCCGAGGTCGAAGACGGCGGTCGATAACCTGCGGGCGACGATCGCGGCGGCCGATTACGTCCGATGGGCCCCGTCTATCGTGGCGATGCCGCTCATGGGGCTCTGGATTGGTCAGAGACGCAAGGCGCTCGTGATGGCGCCAGGTGCGGCGACGCCCTACTACGCGCTGGGACACGCGCAGGGCGCCCTAGAGCTTGCCGTTCAAATGAAAGAGCTGGGGTGCGATGAGGTTGGGACCATCGTCCTGCCCGTCGGCAGCACCTGCACGACCGTTGGGTTGCTGGTCGGTACCGCTCTGGCCGCCAAGCTTGGGCTGGTGAAGACGACGCCGATGATTGAGGCGGTGCGCGTGACCCCGTGGCCTGTGACCTCGGCCTTCCGGATCGCGCGAATGGCGGTCGCATCGGCCGAGTTGCTGGGGTCCCTCGGCGGCCCAAGGCTGGACCTGACCCTGCGGAGCGTCCTGGCCCGGCTGCGCGTCAAGGGCGATGAGCTGGGCGGCGGCTACGGCGAGCCGACCCCAGATGGGTGGCGCGCCATCGCGACCCACCTCGATGCCGAGATGTCCATCGAGAGGGTCGCCCCCGGAGGGCTAGACCCCGACGTCACGCGGCCACTTCGTTTGGATACAACCTATTCGGCCAAGGGCGCGGCTTACCTGATGAAGGCCTTGCCCACGGCCTCCAAACCGGTCGTCTTCTGGATGACGAAGAGCGCGTGGCCCCTGCCCTCCCCCGATCTTCTGCGCGAGGCCGCCGCGCCCACGGTCGTGAGGCGATGGCTCGCGGGACCTCTGGCGTCCTTGGGATGAAGCATTGATCTCAAATCAATGGAGAGGCTACCGATGAGGCGGCGGAGTCCGGACCTGCAGAGGCCGGGCCCCCGTGATCGCAGACCCCGAGATGCTGCTCCCGGACTTAACCTCGCGCCGGGAACACCTACCAGCCGCAGGTGAGGTTCTCGGCCGCAATCTGCGCGTCGATCCAGGTGGTCAGGGGTGCGAAGTAGTCGAGGATGGCCGTCGCGTCCATCTGGCGCTCGCCAGACAGCGCGAAGAGCGCGTCTTGCCAAGGTTTGCTGGCGCCGAGGGCTAGCAGCTCGCCGAGGCGCTTGCCGGCCTCTTGGTTGCCGTAGATCGAGCATGCGTGGAGGGGGCCGGTGTGGCCGCTGATCTTGCAGAGGGCGCGGTGGAACTGGAACTGCAGAATGGACGCGAGGAAGTAGCGCATATAGGGCGTCGAGGCCGGGACGTGGTACTTCGCCCCGGGGTCGAAGGCGTCTTGGTCGCGAGGCGCGGGCGGCGCGATCCCTTGGTATTTCGCTTTCAGTTCCCACCAGTGGGTGTTCCAGCTCTCGTAGGGGACCGTGCCGGCGAAGACGTCCCAGCGCCACTGATCGATGAGGCGCCCGAAGGGCAAGAAGGCCACCTTGGCGAGGGCGAGGCGCATCAGCTCGTTCAGGACCGACTTGTCGTCCTCGGCGGCGCTGTCGAAGAGACCCACGTCGACGAGGTAGCGAGGCGTGACGGACAGGGCCACCGCGTCACCGATGGCCTCGTGAAAGCCGTCATTGGCGCCGTTTTGAAAGAGGATCGGCAGGTGCTTGTACAACATGAAATAGTAGATGTGGCCGAGCTCGTGGTGGACGGTGATAAAGTCCTCTTCGTCGATCTTGATGCACATCTTGATGCGGACGTCGCCCGCGTAAGTCACATCCCAGGCGCTCGCATGACAGACCACCTCGCGATCCTGTGGTTTGACCAGCATAGAATTTGTCCAGAAAGAGTCGGGCAGAGGCGGGAGCCCGAGAGAGGTGAAGAAGCCCTCGCCGTACTGGGTGAGTTTTTTCGCGTCGATGCCCTTCTTCTTGAGGGCGGCCGTCAGATCGATGGTGGCGGTGGCCGCCGGAAAAGGGGCCATGAGTGGGTAGAGGGTCGACCAGTCTTGGCCCCACATGTTGCCGAGGAGGTGGGTCGGGATGGCGCCCGTCGACGAGACCTTTTCCGCGCCCCACGCCTTGCTGAGCCGGCCCCGGGCGAGGCAGTGCAACTTTTCGTAAAGAGGTTGAACCTGTTGCCAGAGGCGCTCGATCTCGGTCTCGAACTCGGCTGGGGTCATGTCGTAGCCCGAGCGCCAGAGCTCGCCGACGTCCTTGAAGCCAAGGGACACAGCCCCAAGGTTGCCGAGCTCGGTAAGGCGCTTGTAGTCGGCGCGGGATGAGGTCGCGGTGTCATGCCATGCCGTCCACGCGCCCACGAGGACGTCCCAGTCCTTCGCGGTCGCGAGGATCTCACTGAGCTCGTCGAGGTCCTTGCAGGTCCGCGTACCGTCAGCCGCCGTCTGGCAACCCTTGGCGCTGCCATAGTAGCCGTCGAGACGCGCGGAGATGGTGGCCAGCTCTTGTTGGCGGTCGGCCTCGGCCGGGGGTGGCAGGGTCGGTGAGATCCGAAGCAGCTCCAACATTCGGCGCGTCTCGGCGGGGACCTCGACATCGCGAAAACTCGCGGCCCGTGGGATCGCCTCGGCGAGAAAGGCGAGGACATCGGCCTGAGCCGCGGCGGCGTTCCGCTCGGTGTCGGGCGTGATGTAGGTCGCCTTGATGTAGTCGGCCGTGTCGGCGCGGGCGCGCAGCTTCAAGAGAGTCGCGTTCGCCTCGTCGATGAAGGCCTGGGCCTCCTCGGCCGTGGGCGCGGCTGGGGTGGGCGCGACGGCTGGATCGGTCGGGTCAGCGACATCGCCGGGAGCTTCGTGCGCGGCAGGTGACGCGGCGTCTGGCGCTGGGGCGGCAGCGACATCGGCGGGAGGGGTCGGTTCAACGCGCACTGCCGGCTTATCGCAGGCGGCGAGCAGCATCATCGAAACCATGGAGACTATTGACGTGGCTAAGGTGTTTTTCGACATGGCGCAATCTAGCGCACCGCAACGCAAAGAACAACGCGGACGGTGGGCATGACTAGCGCGCTGGTGTGGTCATGGACTCGTTCGGGCTACGCATGTAGCCAGAAGTATCAACGTGTTGATTTCATGACTGAAGTCACGGGCGGGGACAAGCCCCGCCCCTACGAGGTCTTCACGCAGTTGGTTGCTTCCGGACGACTTTGGGACCGTCGTGCGGGGACGACTTTGGCGGTTCCTCAGCGCCCGGGGGTCTTCTTCGGCTGCACCTTGGGCAGCTCGCGCGGTGCCCGCTCGGGAACTCGTTTGAGTTCAACAAGTGCGGCCCTGGCGCTCTCGCGGACCTGCTGGTTGGCGTGTTTTGACAACACCTCTAAGGGCGCTACGGCGGCGCCATCCCCAAGCTCGCCGAGGGCCCAGGCGGCCGCGGCGAGGGCCTCGGCGTCCTCCTCCACGGTGAGGCGCGCGATGAGCTGTGGAGCAGCCGCCCGACCCCGGAGCTGACCGAGCGCGATGGCCGCAAACCCGCGATTCATGGCGACGGTCTCGCGGCCTAGACGATCGGCTAAGGGCTGAACAGCCTTGGGGTTTCCACCGAGCCCGAGGGCCTCGATCGCCGCCCGGCGCACATCGCCGTCGCCATCGGTAAAGGTCGCCAGCAGCCCGGTCACGACAGAGTCATCGCCGAGGCGGAGGTCCCCGATGGCGGAGGCGGCTTCAAACCGCACGTTGATGTCACTGTCGGTCAGCGCCAGGAGCAATGAATCGGCTGCGGGCGGACCCATGATGCGCGCGATCGCGTAGGCGCTGGCAGCACGAAGGCGAGGCTCGGGGCCGACAGCGATGATGCGCTTTAGGGGCTCGGCACAAGGCTGGTGGCGGTGCGCAGCGCAGAGGCCGATGGCCCAAAACCGGGTGAGCTCTTTCGGTGGCCGGCGCGTCTCAGGCGCGGGCAGGACTAAGGGCAGAAGCGCGGTCCAGATACTCGGACCGCGACCGCGAAGTTCCAGAAACGTTGCGCAATTCTCGTCCTCGCAAGCGGCCAGCTTCTCGATAAGCGCCTCATCCGAGAGCTCGCGCTCGGCCGGCACGAAGCCTGGTGGAAGGTCCTCCGCTGGCGGGACAGACAGGGACATGAGGACGATTGAGGTGATTGCTGTGAACATGAACCTTGCCTGCTTCGTGGGTATGGGCCGCTCTGGGTGTTCGGAGCCTTCTAATGAGGGTGCGCGATTCCCAAGGTGCGTTTGCGGGCGCGCTCTTGCTGAACACGAGCGCAGCGACTTTCTTTCCGGCTGGCGGACGTCGCCCCCGCAGAGAGCGCGCCAACATCGCACTTCGGACCGGGCTGGTCTACTTCGCCACTCGCCCCAGTCCGAGAGAAACGCGAGTTTAGGCTCGGGTCCTTGGCGACCCCACGTCGGCCGCCTTGACCGAGGCCGCGGGCCGCGGTAGCTGCTGGGCATGAACCGCCAAGCGCCAAAGCACCGATTGTGGAACTCAGGCATCGCGCTCGCGTGGTTTTTCTTGGCCACCGGCTGCTCGGATACGCGCGCCCCCTTTTGCGAGGTCGGTACCCCCTGTGAAGGCGCCTCGGCCGAGGGCTGCGAAGATGGGCTCGAGGCCCGCCTCTATGGACGCGCGGGCTTCGACGGCAAGACGTGTGTGCCGGAGGCCCGCGCCTGCTCACGCGCGACGTTGACCTGTCAGACCTTTGGCCAGTGCGCGGCGCCGCCGCCAGCGAGGCCCCATGACGAATGTGCGGGCGACGACGCGGACTTTCGCGGGGCCAACGTCGTAAAGTGTGTGGGGCGGGGCACCTGCATCGCGGCCGACGACGCTAGCTGCCAAGCGTCAGCCTACTGCACGCTTGAGGGGCGCTGTGTCGCGACAGATGGCCTGTGCGTGGCCGACACCGACGACAATTGCCGGAACAGCAACTATTGCAACAGCATCGGGTGGTGCGCGGTCGTGACGACCGCCGACGGTCCCCGCTGTCGCGCGACGTCTACGGTCGATTGTCGCGCCTCAGCTGCCTGCGCCAAGGGCGGCGACTGTGCGGTCGGCGCCTCTTGGAATTGCGCGGATTGTATCCGGTCGATCGAATGCGCGAGCGACGGCCTGTGCGACCTCGATGGCGATCGCTGCATCGCGCTGGCCGCTCAGTCCTGTACTCGCAGCGAGGCCTGCAGGCAAAACGGGCGCTGCCGTGCGTTTCAAGGCGCCTGCATCAAGGGACTATGAGCTGGCGGGGGCGACGAGGGCGGGGACAAGCCCCGCTCGTACGGAGGCTGGCGGGGAAGGGCACGGCACGGTGGGCGGCGCTTACTCCGGCCATAGCCCGCGCGACTCGAGGGCCGCCCGTGGGCTCAGCACCGATTGGCGGCCCCACTGACCAACAGGCAAAAACGCCAATAGGAACGATCACTCCGCCGCCATCAGCCGTAGGTCAAAGATCGGGCATAGATTCGCACTTGTGCAGGAATTGCCAGCAGCC
>Ga0209702_10006456_pt1 | contig 15050 bp, 8 predicted proteins | sample FRY01_FD_187210 | JGI IMG/M metagenome (GOLD analysis project Ga0209702, IMG submission 187210) | Freshwater microbial communities from Lake Fryxell liftoff mats and glacier meltwater in Antarctica - FRY-01 (SPAdes) (version 2) | ecosystem: Environmental > Aquatic > Freshwater > Ice > Glacier... | reverse complement strand
ACCATCATCCCCGCCATCAAAACCCCAAAGCAGGCAGCGGTAATTACCAACACAACAACGCCACCGAAATCGGCCCCACCGCGCAAATTCATAAAGTGCAAACTCCCAAAACTCACCGATGAAACAGCCCACCAAACATTCGCCCGCTATTTGAAAGGTACAATTTGGTATGCGATTAGCTATCCCGAATTTAGATCAAGAGGGCCAAGTTCACCAAACTGGCATAGGTTTTATAAACCTTCTAGGAACTGATTTATTTAGCGTCTTAAATGATTGGCTTGAAAAAAGCCAAGGTGCTGATTGGCTTACTCAATATCGAAAGAGTAATTTCGTATATCAAAATTATAATTTTAATGACCCTTCAAATCTTCTCAAAGAGCTGTTAAGAAATTCAGAGTCCCCGCTACGACAACCCATACGTGAAGTTACTGAACCAAAAAATCGTGTTGCATTTTTCAATCGATTGCAGGTAATTCTTGAGGATAGAAACGATTGGGTCCACCATAATTCAACTTTTACTCCTGAAAATTTAAAGACCCTAATTTTAAATGTTTACCCTGTAGCGCAAAACATGAGCCTAGAGTTACTCGGGGAGTGTGACTATTTCTTACCAATTCTTGATGGAATTGAACCAGATGTTCCTCAAACTGAGGATCTAGTAGTTCCGTCCACTGGTTCTAAAACAGAATCTGAGTGGGTAAAGGCGATTCAGAAGGTCATGCCTGAGAATGAAATTGCGGTCGGAACGTTGGTTGAAGAAAAATTTCTAGAGCATTCTTACGTTTTACATTTGACGGGAGAGGTTAGAAATAGGAAAACAGATGAGCTCCTTAGCATTGTTAGACCGGATTTTTCACAGTCAATTGGCGCGTTGATGATTGCCCGAAAGCCATCAGGCGGCAGATTACGAATTACCAAAAAAGGTGTTGTTGTTGCTTATTTTGAAGATCATTGGGGTTATTTGGCCAGTGTCGAAGTTGATCAATGGTTTCCTGATCATTTGATGCATTTCGTCTAAATAACCGTCCACATTTCGGAAAATAATTTTTGCTGAATTATTGACGCGCTATTGCTAGGCGCAGATAGAGGATCCTTGGGAACCAACAAAAGAGCCTCTTCATACTTGGAGTAGTCATTCATGATTGAATCATGGACTCGAACTACATATTTTCTTATTGCCTGGCGATATTCAATTCTGATCAACCCTTTATCGAAAAGTCTATGGATATCTGTTCGTAATGGAAGTGCGTTTCGAATATCATCGCTTGCTGGTCCAAAATACGGAACTATGTGCGCGACTTCGATAGCCTGTGGAACTTTATTACCGGTCACTGCACATTGCCCGTCATATTCGGTTAAGACCAGGTGTCGGAATTCAGCCGCCCCAGGTCGAGTAAGCACATCCTGAACTTCCCTAGGTAGCAACTTCCTTATTTCGAGCCAATTTGGATCTGGCGTCCAGTCTTCAAAAATTATTTCACTAGGTAAAGCTTCAGGAGACTTATCAAGCCAGACGAGTACGGCATTTTTAACTTGAAGTAATCCAACGGCTGTAACTGTTCCACCACCACCGGATGATGTTGATTCGCTTGAGAATGCATCATGCCAACTTAGATGCGCAGCCTCAATAATTTTTTTCGCCATTGCAGGCATACCATTTACCGTTGGGATTCCCATTTCGGAGGCGATATTGGAAAAAAAGACACTTGGAATCGATGAGCCGACTGTTGGCAGGATTACTTCAAGTCCAAGGAGGGCGTTGATTTCCGCCATAGTTTGCACTTTTTTTGGGACTGTACGTGGCATGTTGGATTAATTGTCACCCATGCCCGCTATGTTGTCCACATGACCACCACGTTTATCGACCTCTTCGCGGGGATTGGGGGCTTTCATGCCGCGGGGGAAGCTTTAAGTTGGGAGTGCGTATTCGCAAATGAAATTGACCAAGCAGCGGCATCTGTTTACAAACTCAATTGGAATCAAGATGCTTTAGGCAATATCCATGACCACACACGCGGAACGAAGCGAAAGCCTATTCCGGCTCACGATGTCTTATTTGGTGGCTTTCCATGTCAGCCTTTTTCAAAAAGCGGAAAACAACTTGGAATGGAAGAAGATCGCGGATCTCTTTTTCACGATATAACTTTTATTTTAGAAAAGCATAAGCCATCAATGGTTGTTTTAGAAAATGTGAGAAATATTTCAGGACCACGTCATGCGCACGAGTGGAAATTCATTATTGAAAAATTAAGAGAGCTTGGCTATCGAGTTTCCAGTAAGCCTTTTATAGTTTCACCGCACAGAATTCCACCATCGTATGGCGGAACCCCACAGGCACGTGAACGAGTTTTCATCGTTGGCACGAAGTTACCTACAAAAAGACATCGATTGATTCAAGATGACACTTCATTACAATTTCCAACAGACTTTGATGGTTGGGACCCAAATAATTGGAATCTATTCACAGACTTACCATTAGATGAAACTACCGAAAATTTTGTTAAGTATCGATTAAGTAACGAAGAAACTGAAATCTTAAATGCGTGGGATTTTCTGGTAAAGGAAATGTTGATTCGACGTGAAGGGGTACGTCTCCCTGGTTTTCCATTATGGTCGGACATCTGGGGAAAGCGCCCAGTTTATGAATTTGATTCGAATACTCCAGAATGGAAAAAAGAATTTGAGCGTAAAAACATTCAATTTTATCAAGAGCATAAAAAGCTTATTGATAGCTGGTTGCAATCATTTCCGGTTGTGAGAGATGCTGCTCCGTCAAAAAGAAAATTAGAATGGCAAGCACAAGATATGCCAACTTTGTGGAACGGTTTGATCCATTTCAGACCATCCGGAATTAGGGTTAAGCGAGCAACTTATGTTCCTGCATTAGTTGCAATCACCCAAACAACAGTTATTGGGCCACTTGGAAGACGAATTACTCCAACTGAGGCAGCGCGTCTTCAGGGGATGCCAGAAGATTTTAATTTTGGTAGTCAAAGTGATGTGATGAGTTACAAGCAGTTAGGCAATGGTGTTGCTGTCGGCGCTGTTTACCAAGTGCTTCGCGCTGCAGCCGTTAGAGACGCTGAGATACTGAAAATAACAAACCCTAAACTTCTCCAATCAATTGAAAAAGCGGCAATTAGCCCAAGCGGTAAAAAAATGCAAAATCCAAAGAAGAGAAAGCAAGCAGCTTCATAGAATTATTAAGTTCCTGCTCGTTTTGGGTACTCTGCAACGAAGCCTGCAGTATTCGGTGGCACAATTAAGCCCAAAGCTAGCACTTCTGGACTGGCTTTATCGATGTAGAATGGTGTCACTCGGTGGACCTGAATGGTCAGAGCATCATTTATAAACATACCGATGTCGCCAGGATAATTTCCCCCCGTTTTTGAAGTGGGTCCTTGAAATATATTTGCGATTACTTGTTCTTCAGGAAGCAGGTTTAGGTTGGCGCGCTTCCTCAACATTGAACGCTCGCGCATACGTTGGGTGCCTCTTTTTACATCCCAATCCATAAATACAATCGCTGCAGAGGTTAACTCTCCTTCATCGACCAAATATCGAAGCGCCCAAATGGTGTCATCGAGTTCTGCCCGATTTTCGGCTGCCATTGGCCAGTCAGCAAGAATTTCTAAGGCATCTTCAATAGTTAGAGGAGAGTAGTAATTCTTAATTTCTGACCGTTTGTCAGTTTCCATAGGCGCTAACCGAAAGGACTTTAATTTTAAAATTTCGGAAAAATCAATACCTGCATCGTGTAGCGAAGGATCGAAAAGTAAATGTTGTTTAAACGTAGATAATCTTTTTTGCATAACACCCAAGGACATCACTTGCTTCCTAACAGGGTTGTAGGAAGGGTCAAGTAAAAATCGTCTCCGCCAAATTGATAGTTCCTCATTCTTTGCATCAATCAGTTTTAATTGGGAACGAATTGATTCTTCATGCGATACATAATCGTAGTATGCCTGAGCTTTGTCCTGAAAAAACCAGCCGCGTAGTAAATCAAGATATTTACGCTTGTACCCAAAAAATCGACCACGCTGCTGAATAACATCAACATTACCGCCACCTGTTGAACGCGGCATATAAGTAACTGCAAGATTCTCGATTGTAAATCCGCGTTCTAAATTATTTCCACCAATAACAATCCATCCAGCTTTAGACTTCCATTCATCTGGTTTAATTTTCTGACCCTTTGAATTTACCTTACGAATTTCAATTTTAGAAATCCACCACCTTATTTCTCCGAGGGCAGTATCAAGATTCCAATCACGTCCCAGTTTTACGGTCTTTTTGAGTTCATCTTCGGCTTGTAGAAAAAAACTATCCTTTTCGTGCTGGTAGATCTGTTCTGTAGGATCACGCAAAACTGATTCCCAAGCAGACATGACATTTATTACCCATCGTTCATATGCATCATGCATACTTATGAGAGAAGAAGGGTGGACTAACATCGAAATTGGTTTTGGAAGAGATCGCTTTTGCGCAACGTAAAGTGCCAAGAGATAGTAAGCTAATGATTGTTTAAGGCTTTTGGGCACAGGAGCAGATAAGTCTTTATCAAAAACCTGATCGTGCTCATGATTTGGAATATATTTAACAAAGGAGTTGTCTTTCCAAAATAAGTCCTGACCCCCCAAATAATCCGTGCCTGACTGAAGTAATGTTACGTACTTCGGTGAGAGTGCATCCTGAATTCCAATCAAAAGTGGGCCTTGGGGTGTTGCTGTATACATGATGTAACTGTGCCGTGTTAATGACGCTCTTAATCGACCAATAGCGGCATAAATGGGTGATTCTTCATCATCTGCCCAACGTAGGTTTAGGCCAGCCTGATCACCTTCATCATCGATTATCAGAACCGGGAAATTATTGATCTTAAATCGAGAATTCAGTTCACCAACGAGAAACGAAATTTCGTCGATAGATTCACGATTCTTCAGGCAAGTAATCACCACAGTTGGTTTAAATGTTCTCGGCGCATCACTTTCGACCCATATATTTAAAGCACGCTGGACATCTTTTAGATTTTCTTTTCGCTCTGATTTTTTGAGTTTTTTGATTAATACCCATGGGTTTGCGCCACCATCACCGTCGGCACGCAAATCAAGCCGCAAACGCTCATGGGTTTGATCCAGGAGTTGATTTTTTGTTCCAGCAAGTACGACGACGAGTGGAAATCCATTCTGGTGGGCAAGTGCAATAAGCGATGTGAAAGACATTGTCTTACCACTTTGCACTTCTCCGACAACTAGCTGACAGTTACCAGATGGATTACCATTCAAGAGTTCAGTACGCATCAAAATTCGTTTAGCACTTTCGACAAGTATCTCTTCTGAAACTTTTGGTAAGTCTTGTCTTCTGATAAATTGTTCGAATTCGCCGCCAACCTCAAGCATGATCATCTTCAAACAGCTGGAAATCAACATCAGAGCGATTCGAAAGATAACTTCTGAGTATTTCGTTTATTTGGATACGAAGAAATCCGGCTGACTCAAAACCAGAGCTTTTTCCTTGAATTTCAGCTATTCCAATCGCTAACGCGATTCTGAGAACCGGTTCAAGGGAATCGGGGTCTGCGACAGTAAATGAATTCATAAATGGATGTTCACGATTGACTGTAATTACCCATGTTTGATTTTCGGTTTCACTTACACGCAACCATGCCGGATCATCCCCTTGGTCTTTTAATTCAAGAATTATGTCGGATTTAAATTTTGGAATTAATTTGGCTTTACTAGTTACGACTTTTGTCTCGGAGGTACGTGGGGGTTCAGGTGATTCCTCGCGGATCGGGATTTCAAAATTGTCGCCAAGAACATCGGAGGCATCACCATCGACAAGAGCCCTAGTTGTTGCCTCGACCACATCTTGGATAGTGGCGTTTATTTTTGCCTGCGTTGCCTTTGAATTATCTGTGGCACGATAATTTCGCGCCATTTTTATTAATGGATTGGGTGCGTCATTTAGTACTTCCTTGATTTTTCTGAGCACTTCTTCTTCTTGGCCTTCAGTCCAAACAACAGAATCTTTAAACGAAGTCACTTTTAATTCTGATACATCAAGTTCGCCTATGATTCGTTGTCTTTCAAAACTATTGGCCCCACCAAAAATTACTCCAGGTCGATAAAGATCATCTGGACTATCAGCAAGATTTCCTGCCCCCTGCACTACTTTACGTCTCCAAACTAGGGCTAGTCCTGCTTTTTTTGTGTCACCCTTCTCTAAGATTCCGATTTGCCCTCTAACGCGCGGTGCCCGGGTTTTACTTCCGGTGGCTTCATGTGATTCATTTAATTCGATATCAAAAACTTTAAACCAGTCGTAAATTTTTTCATCGACCGGTCCATTTCCGTTTGGCCAATATGGCGCACTGAGCCAATTATAGGAAATAGGCTCTTGTGTTTCTCCATTAATATTTAAAACTAATTCACCAGTGCGGAGGAAGTCTCTGTACATACTCCGTAAGTAACCACGAAGCCGAGAGGCAGCACCAGCTGTTGGGATAGGTTGATTCAATTGACTCATGATAATTCTTGTTCCATGAACTTTCGGATTTGATGTTGGCTCTTTTTCAATCTCTAATTCATAAATTTCGTCTTTGATTATTTTAGGGATATCAAAAATAACGGTTCGAACTATTGGTTCGCCAAGTGCACGCGTTCGAACGGTAAAGTAATTTGAATACCAGCAGGCCGAACTTTTCATGCCAATTCCATATTGAGAAATGCGTGATTTATCAGTCGGTGGCATTGCGGGTGTAAAAGCTCGAGGTATATCTTTTGTGAATATTCCAGCCGCATTATCAACGAGTTGGATCGTTGGATTTTCTCCACCAGAAAAGTTAATGTCAATACGCAACTTGTAATCAGAACCATGTAATTGGATAAGTTCATCTTTGTGCTCAAGATAGGACTGAATTGAATTGTCGACCATTTCACCCAGTGCCACCCAAGGGGAATAGCGCAAGGACGGAAATAGGGCATAAAGACCAACGCCGGGCCGGATTTCAACATGTTCATTGTCAGTCATGTGATCTACCATACGAAGATAGTAATTGGGTGCGTGCCTAAAAGCCAGCTGATAAGGGTCTTTATAGAAGTGGAGAAATTTATGGCTCGGATTTTTAAACGTCCCGAGGTTCCACAGTTGCTTAGCATTGGCGAACTGTATACGCGAGATATTACGCTAAATATTCCTAAGTGGCAGCGAGAGTACTCCTGGGATGCAGATGAAGAAGTCAGATTGCTCCTTGAGGATCTTGAAGAATTTGTCCTCTCTAACCGGAATAATTACGTTTTGGGATCGATAATTACGTATTCGTTACCTGACGGGTCCCATGCAATTGTCGACGGTCAACAGCGAACCGTAACTCTTTATACACTTTTGATTGCAGCGCGTGATGTGTTGGAGTACAAACTAATTACAGAATATGGAGCCGTATCATCTTCGCCCGAAGGATTTCGCGCACTTTATCAAGCAGTCGACTCGATTACCAGAAAAGTTTCACTTGATACCGACGCAAAAATAAGTATTCCAATTTATATGGAGTATGGCGGCGGAAATCAATTATTAACGGCTTTAGCTATTAAAACTGCAAGGCCTGAAGGAATTTTGACAGTTTCACAAATCAATATTGCAAATGCATATGAAAAATGTAAAGAATTTCTTGAAAAAACTTGTACAACATCTGCAGAAGTTGGCGGATACATTCGTGGTGTTATCAATGGAACATTCCTGGTGGAAACAAATGTTGGAGATCAAAGACAAGCACTAGATATATTTTTCAAAATGAATGCACGTGGTCGCGCCCTTGAAGGTGCTGATTATCTAAAGAATTTTATGTTTCAGAATCTCAATGATGATCAATATGATGACTTGTCTGAAAAATGGACCGATATGAGTAGAGCGCTACGAAGTGCTGACTCAACGAGAAGTAAGTTAAAGACGCCGGAATTTTTCTTGAGAAACTTAGCTATTGTTGATAAAGGTGAAAAGATAAGTGGCGAGCAAGGGGTTTATGACTATTGGGAAAGTAAATTTAAAGCCGAACCAAAAGAGTTAGAATTATTTTTATCCCGAATTCAAGAACAGGCTAAGATATTTAGCAAAATTGCTGGCAATAAACTGATTGCTAGTTCAGATTCAAATTTAAATATGGTGGCGGCCGATTACTTTAAAGGAACACAATATTTACCTGTTCTTTTAGCTGGTAGTAAATTATTTAATTTTGACTATCTTTCAAAAATAGTAAATTATCGTTACTTAATCTACATTTTATCCCAGGAGCGAACACAAGATTTTGAGTCAATGGTTCCACGTTGGGCGAAAGTAATTAGCGACTTAACTCCGAGTGCCTCTAAAGAAAAAATAGAAGCAGCAGTAATGTCGGTCCCAGGCCTTGCTCTTGACGCTGTGCGAGTGATGACACTTGAAGGAAGACTTCAGGATTTAACGTTCCCAAAAGATGAAAGAAAAATCCGTTTAATTTTATCTGCAGCCTCATTGACATTTGAAAATGGCTTATGTGATCAGTCCGAATTCTTGAAAAAGTATCGCCCGAATAAACACACAGGTTTTGACTTGGACTTAATTTTGAATATGGAGCTTATTAAGCAGCTTGAAAATGATACTCAGAGCCCCGAATTTAGGGAGTATTTCTCTGTAGGCAATGTTGCTTTGATCAATGGCCAGTCAAGGCATTACGCGAATAAACCACCGGAAGCAAAAGAAGATCTTTACGGAAATGACAAAGGCGTGCTCACGCGCGCCCTCAGTTCGTCTCCAAATTCAGGTGATCGGACGCTCAATCCGATTGCCAAAGGTATACGTATTGATTTAGAGGCAAATCTCTACGAATGGAATCTCGAAGAAATTAGGAGACGACGAGATTTTGTTATTTCGGCTTTTGTTTCATCACTTCCAGAGTGTCTTTTACCCTAGAAACTGAGATATTTTCATATGACTGCAAAATTCTCATACGGACCAGGCGATTATTTTAAGCGTAGTGAGGCGGTACTGTCGGCTTAGTTGACACTTATAATCTGGACAAAGTTTCCAGGGAAGGATCAACTAATGACAAAGACAATTCCCAGGCTGCCTGAAATTCAGGGTATCTGATTCTAGAAAAGGTGATTTCTTAAGAATGTTGTTGTTTATGAAAGACAGGCTCATTTTCAGGAAAAAATAGGACAAAAAACTGCTTTCAAACATGTGCGAAATTAGCCAATTATTGAGTCTTGCAACCATTCTTCGGTTAAAGACTCTGCCTGGCGGACTACAGTTTCGATAGCCATGTTTGAGAAATCCGGGGGATAACCGTATTTGTCGAGTAAGTCACGAACCATCACACGTAATGCTGCTTGGGTGGATTCACGAACAGACCAATCGACCTTGATGTTCTCCCGAACCTTACGTGTTAACTCCTGGGCCAAACGAACAAGGTCTTCATGTTTCATTTCTCGCACTGCCGCTGAGTTTGCCTCTAACGCGTCATAGAAAGCCACTTCATAATCATTAAGGCCATCGGCGTTGCCAGCTTTAATTTGGTTATTAAGTTTCTTGGCCAAGTCAATCAGCTCTTCAATTAGCTGGGCAGTTTCGATACCTCGATTGCGATACTTCGAAAGTGCCTCTTCAAGTAAATCTGAATATCGCGAATTTTTAACCACATTAGTTTTGAAACGGGCCCTAATTTCATCCTTGAGCAAGCGACTCAACACTTCAACGGCAAGGTTACGTTCCTTCATTGCTCGGATCTCGTTTAAGAACCCTTCCGAAAGTAATCCGATATCTGGTCGCTTTAAGCCAGCAACGCTAAAGACATCGATTATCCCTTCAGGAACAATCCCACGTGAGAGCGCTTGACGAATTAATAGCTCTCGCTCGGCATCTGTTTGTTTCTTTCCAGTTGCGTCACCTTTAGTCAGCATCACACGTATCGCTTGATACAGCGCTACTTCTTCGCGATGGGCAATCGCTGATGACTGACTATTAACTAATGAATACGCCTTAGAAAGTGCGGCAGATGCATCAGCAAAGCGCTTCTTTCCATCATTTAACCCATAAACAAAATCAGCTAGCTTTGGAATGACATCGTGTGGCTTTTCCATAAAACCATCGATGGATGTGCCGTGCAACAAGTCGCGAATAATGGTGAGTTTTTCAAAGAAGACGCCTAAGGCCTCTTCGATAAATTCAACAGGCGGGGCCTCTTTCTTACCTTTTGTGTAAGTTGCGAGTGCTTCTTTAAGTTCAGTTGCGATTCCAATGTAATCAACGACCAGGCCACCTTGTTTGTCACGAAATACACGGTTCACACGGGCAATTGCCTGCATCAGGTTGTGGCCCTTCATTGGCTTATCTACATACATCGTGTGACAAGGTGGTGAGTCGTAACCCGTAAGCCACATGTCACGAACAATGACAATTTTTAGTGGGTCGGCTTCATCTTTAAACCGTTCAGCCAACTCACGCTTTTGTGGTTCTGTAAAAGCATGAGGTCTTAGCTTTTCGTTATCAGAGGCTGAAGAGTGAAAGATAATCTTGATTGCGCCTTTGCGATGGTCGCTATCGTGCCACTCTGGGCGAATCTTTATTATTTGTTCATACAAATCAGCACAAATATTACGGCTCATCCCAACAATCATCGCTTTGCCATCCACTAGTTCAGGTGACTTACAACGGTTCTCAAAGTGTGTGACGATATCTAGCGCAATTTTTTCTAACCTTGGCTGCGAACCAACTATCGCTTCAAGCTCTGCCCAACGCTTCTTAAGCCCTGCCTGGATATCTTCTTCCTCATCTTCAATAAGTCCTTCAGCTAATTCATTGAGTTCTCTTTTAGCCTCATCTGGTAGCTCTAGTGAAACTAGGCGGCTCTCGTAATAAATAGGAACGGTGGCGCCATCATCATTTGCTTGGGCCATGTCATAGACATCGATTTCATCACCAAAGACCAAACGTGTATCTCTATCTGCCTGCGCTACTGGCGTACCAGTGAAAGCCACAAAAGTTGCATTCGGTAAGGCGTCTCGCAGGTGCTGGGCATAACCAACTTTGAACTTATTATTTTTATCGATTCGCGCGCTAAATCCATACTGCGAGCGATGTGCCTCATCCGTAAAGACAAAGACGTTACGGCGCTCTGTCAGTGCTGGGAACTTTGTCTCATCCCCTTCAGGTGCAAACTTTTGGATAGTTGTAAAGATAACGCCGCCGACAGGACGAGTACCAATCTTTTCTCTCAGGTCTTCACGTGAATCTGCCATCTCTGGTAGCTGGCGCATCAAGGCCTTTGCATCGACAAAGATGTCAAAGAGTTGGGTATCTAAGTTCTTTCTATCCGTCACAACAACAATGGTTGGATTCTTCAAAGCCTTACTTGTTGCCAACATTCCAGCAAGGCAAGCCATCTCAAAGCTCTTACCCGAACCTTGTGTATGCCACATAAGACCGCCTCGGCCATCGCCATCATCTGCACTCGCTTTTAGTGCGCGGATATACGCCTTCTCGACTGCGTAGAACTGGTGATAAGCAGGAAGCATCTTGATAGTTTTCTGGCCACCTACAAATATGGTGAAGTGTTGAATGATGTTTAGAACATGGCGTTTATTAAATAAACCCTCAATAAGAGTTTGTGTATGGCCAAAGTTGCCATAAGGATCGCGCTTCTCTCCATCTACTGAACGCCACTTAAGAAAGCGTTCCTTATCCGCAGTCAAACTTCCCATGCGGGCATCAGAACCATCTGCAATGACAAGAACAGAGTTGTAATAGAAGAGTCTCGATATTTGTTCTTTATAGGTATTCAACTGGTTAAATGCCTGCCAGATATCAGCATCTTCAACGGACGGGCTCTTTAATTCAATCACGCTAATAGGAATTCCATTTAAGAATAAAACGATATCTGGCCTGCGTGTTCCAGCTTTGCTATCTACCTCTACCGAAAACTGATTAACCGCTAGCCAATCGTTATTTTCAATGTTCTCAAAATCGATAAGCCACAATAGCCTTGTAGTCTCCTCACCAGAAGCTTCACGCACCTTTACAGGGAAGCCCTCAGTCATCCATCGATGAATCTGCTGGTTTGCCTTCAATACATCCGTCTCGCCTGGTGACTCTAGGGACTGTCTAACTTTACGAATTGCATCTTTAGGTATACCTGGATTAATGCGGGATAGCGCATCTTCCACCCGCTCAACCAACAACACATCTTTATGAGATGACCGTTCAGGCATTAATCCATCGTGTGCAATCTCTGGCCCCTTAGCCCATGTCCAACCAATTGCTTGTAACCAATCCAAGCATTGGAGCTCATAGGCATCTTCGTTGAAGACAACCATCACGAGGCCAACATTTCTGCAGGAATCAGTAGTTCACCAGATATCAAGCGTGGAAGTAGCGAATCACGCAAAATGGCTAGAGTTACATTTTGTCTGTATAGCTCATGCATCTGGTTCCACATTGGCCCGCACACTATTTCATAACTAGTTAGCAATTCATCGCCAGCATTCGGAATACGTAATTTCGGAATACTGCGAACATTCAAGGCTTCAAGAATCGTTCCAGAGTCTGTGTTTCGAGTTATCTCTTTGCCCATAAAGTCTGATGTAAGTGCCGCAATAAGAAACGTTTTATATGCTTCCTTTTTGATTGGCCGAATTGCAGTTATATTTCGACCAATAGCTGCCCTAAAGTGGCCTGACACCTGTGATACCGCTCCTACACGACCCACGTTCGTGATCAAGCAATCTCCATCTGCAACTTCAATGCGGGCTGTCCATTTTTGATAATCTTCATCAGATATTTTTCCCGCCTTGTCATACTGCAGGACGCCACTGTCAGAAATAGTATCTAGTTGCAGATAAGGAAAACCTTCCTCGAGCAGAAGAGGCTTCTTGCTATGTAAACAGTCAATAACTTCGGCAATATCCCCAATTGCACCCCAGGTCCACCCCTTAGGTATCAACCCAAGCTCTGAATCCTCCATGGAGTCAGGAAATAGCGCGGCAGTTGCGGCATCCATACCGACTGGCTTCTCCCCTGCCATCTTTGCCTTTACTGGGTCGAAATCTATGAACCAGGATTTAAAGATTGTTTGTGCGATGTCTTCTAGGGTTTTCGAGATTTGTTTGTTCGCTTGAATTTTTTTGTCCAAGCCAAGAAGTATTTCTGCTACTTTTGATTGATAAATTTCAGGTGGAAACGGGAGAGCCACATCTGAAAAAGCTTTAGCACTAATTTCAGCGAAGGTCCCTCCTGATGCATGCGTTTCTATCTCGGCTTTTGACGCCTTCAATAAGTAAAAGAGAAACTCTGGCACATAGCCTTTTTTTAAAACTAAAGATTTGAATCCCTGGTTTGTAGCAATTGGAGAATCCGCAATAGCCACATATCCGATAGGAGCTCTACTTGTATAAAGTACCGCCCCTTTCGGCAGCAATTTTGCTGATGAAGCTGAAAATCCAGACTCCGTCAAGCTGCGAGCCCCTCGTGTCACATAAATTCCATCGAAGGACGAAAGGTCTTTCGGAGTTAACCAGGGAATCGTCCCGTCCCAATGGTCAGCAATTTTTGTCGAAGGCGTGCCGCCGCCAATGATGTCGGCTACATCGCCTAATCGTTTCTTTTCAAACTTCATAGCCAAGACCCTTAAGTTGCTTTGAAATTAAGGCTTCAAGTCGATGAGATTCGGCAAGCTGAATAGAAAGCTGGGCAGTAAGCATCTCCATGCGAGTCTGGAAATCTTCATTATTTTCAGAATCAACTTCTTCGGTGCCTATGTAGCGCCCAGGTGACAGTGAGTCGCCATTCTTAGCTATCTCTTCACGAGTTACAGACTTACAAAAACCATCAATATCTTCATACTTTCCTGAACACCAGCCATTGAAGGTATCTGAAAGGCGCCCAATCTCGGCATCGCTAAATTCAATCTGAGTTCTGGAGATTGCAGTGCCCATCTTGCGGGCATCGATAAAGAGAACTTGGTTGTTGCGCTTGCTCTTCCATTTTGTTTTATCCTTATTAAAGAACCACAGACAGCTTGGGATTTGGGTATTAAAGAAGAGCTGACCAGGGAGGTCGATAATGCATTCGATAACATCATCATCTAGAAATGCCTTACGGATCGCATCATCTCCACCTTGAGATGAGGTAAGAGTTCCTCGCGGCATAACAATTCCTGCACGACCCTTCGGTGCTAAGTGGTGGACTGCGTGGCTCATCCAGGCATAGTTGGCAGGGCGCTCACGTGGGACGCCGTACTTCTTCCAGCGAACATCATTTGATAGTTGTTCCTTTGGATAGCTAGCGTTGCTACCAAAAGGTGGGTTCATAAGAATGAAGTCAAAGCGCTTATCTGGATGCTGGTTTTCGGTGAATGTATCGCCATGTGATTTACCAAGGTCAAAATCAATTCCACGGATAGCAAGGTTCATCGCACAGAGCCTGCGAGTGGTGGGATTAGATTCTTGGCCATAGATTGCGATGTCGCCGAGCTTTCCACCGTGTGCTTCAAGGAAGCGCTCACTCTGCACAAACATCCCACCAGAGCCACAGCAGGGGTCATAGACGCGGCCATTATTTGGTTGCAAGATTTCAACGAGAGTTTTAACGATTGATGGAGTTGTATAGAACTGACCACCGAGCTTTCCTTCAGCAGACGCAAACATGCCGAGGAAGTACTCATAGACCTGACCGAGAACATCGGAGGCTTCATGGCGACCGTTACCAAAACTGATGGAGCCGATGAGGTCGATTACAGCGCCTAGGTCAGATGCTGGAAGTTTTGCATCGGCATAGCGTCGCTCAACGATTCCTTCTAGCTTGGGGTTTTCTTTCTCAATTTCATAGAGCGCGTTATCAACTTTGGATGCAATGTCGGCTTGCTTGGCATGCTCTTGGATTTCTTCCCATCGGGATGATTCTGGAACCCAGAAGACATTTACCTCTTTGTAGTAGTTGCGGTCATCGAGTGCTGCCTGAAGGCGTTTGGCATCTGGTTTGTATCTTTCGCTCTCGGGGTCAGAGAAGGAGGCGCTCAGTTCTTC
>Ga0209702_10006453_pt1 | contig 15053 bp, 18 predicted proteins | sample FRY01_FD_187210 | JGI IMG/M metagenome (GOLD analysis project Ga0209702, IMG submission 187210) | Freshwater microbial communities from Lake Fryxell liftoff mats and glacier meltwater in Antarctica - FRY-01 (SPAdes) (version 2) | ecosystem: Environmental > Aquatic > Freshwater > Ice > Glacier... | reverse complement strand
CAAGGGCCGAAATTCCCTTGGGCCCCGCAGCACCCGTCCGGCACATCACGATATAGGCGTCAGAATACCCGCCCCCCGAAATAAACGCCTTGGTCCCGGTAATGCGCCACGCGCCGCCTTCCAAAATGGCACGTGTGCTCAGCGCCGCCGCATCAGATCCGGAACCCGGCTCGGTCAGGCAATAGGAAAAGACCGTCTCCATGCTGCACATGCGTGGCAACCACCGCGCGCGTGCCGCGTCTGACCCGAACCTGTCAATCATCCCGCCGCACATATTGTGGATCGACAAAAACGCCGCCACCGAAGGGCAAGCCATCGACAAGGCCTCAAACACCAAAGTTGCGTCCAGCCGTGACAATGCCGATCCGCCAAAATCCTCGGACACATAAATCCCGCCCAAGCCCAATGCCGCCACCTGCGGCCACAGCGCTTTCGGAATTTCCCCAGCCTTCTCCCAATCGCGCGCAAATGGCGCGATAGCGGTCGCGCCAAATCCCTTGGCCATCGCAAAAATCGCGCGCTGTTCTTCGGTCAAAGAAAAGCCCATCCTATCTCCCAAGACCTGAATCGATTCGCAAATCCCCCTTCACTTCAAAACCCCTCCCTCCTCATCTGTTTAGAAATATCCCACGGGGGTCCGGGGGTGTGAAACCCCCGGCGCGGGGCATCAATCCATTGCCTTGAAATTGAACTCGCCACCCTCTTTGATCCCAGACGGCCACCGCGCTGTCACGGTTTTCGTCCGCGTGTAAAATCGGAACGCATCTGGCCCATGCTGGTTCAAATCGCCAAAGCCCGATTTTTTCCACCCGCCAAATGTGTGGTAGGCCAACGGCACAGGAATGGGCACATTGATGCCCACCATCCCGACATTGATCCGCGCTGCAAAATCGCGCGCCGTATCACCATCGCGGGTAAAAATCGCCGTGCCATTGCCATATTCATGGTCCATGGCATAGCCCAGCGCCTCCTCATAGGTCTTCGCCCGCACGGTCGACAGCACCGGGCCAAAAATTTCCTTGCGATAAATGTCCATATCCGTGGTCACATTGTCGAACAGATGCGGACCCACGAAATACCCCTGCTCATAGCCTTGCAGCTTGAACCCGCGCCCATCGACGACCAGTTTCGCCCCCTGTGCCACGCCACTTTCCACCAACGCCAGAATATGCGCCTTGGCGGCTGCCGTCACCACCGGGCCATAATCCACATCATTTCCGGCGGTGTAGGGCCCAACCTTCAGCTTCTCGATCCGCGGGATCAGCTTGGCGATCAGCGCGTCCGCCGTCGCGTCCCCCACCGGCACCGCCACGGAAATCGCCATGCACCGCTCGCCCGCAGCCCCGAACCCAGCCCCGATCAAAGCATCTGCGGCTTGGTCCAGATCGGCGTCCGGCATGATGATCATATGGTTTTTAGCACCGCCAAAACACTGCACCCGTTTGCCGTTGGTACAGCCGCGGCCGTAGATATATTCGGCAATCGGGGTGGAGCCGACAAAGCCGATCGCCTGGATCACTTCATTGTCCAAAATCGCATCCACCGATTCCTTGTCTCCGTTGATAACCTGCAAAACACCGTCCGGCAGGCCCGCTTCCTTGAACAATTCGGCCAGCATCAATGGCACAGACGGGTCACGCTCTGACGGCTTCAGAATAAACGCATTGCCGCAGGAAAGCGCTGGCCCCATTTTCCACAAAGGGATCATCGCCGGAAAGTTGAAGGGCGTGATGCCCGCCGCCACGCCCAAAGGCTGGCGCATGGAATACATGTCAATCCCCGGCCCGGCGGAATCTGTAAACTCGCCCTTCAGCATTTGGGCGGCATTGATGCAATATTCAATCACCTCCAGCCCGCGCTGCACATCGCCCTTGGCATCGGGGATGGTCTTGCCATGTTCACGGCTTAACGCTTCGGCCAATTTTTCCATATCGCGGTTGATCAGCCCGACCATCGCCATCATCACGCGCCCGCGTTTTTGCGGGTTGGTCGCGGCCCAGGCCACCTGCGCTTTTGCGGCGTCCGCCACCGCCCCGTCCAACTCTGCCTTGGACGCCAGCGGCACCCGCGCCTGCACCTCGCCCGTGGCGGGGTTCATCACATCGGCAAAGCGGCCCGATGTGCCGTTGACGTGTTTGCCGTTGATCCAATGGGTAAGGTCTTGCATGGGCATCCTCCAAAATGATTTCTCGCATCCTAGCCTTGCAAATTTGCCTGATAAAGAGGCAATGTACCAAAAGCGTTTTGCAATTTTGCAGGGGTGAGGGATGGACTGGGACGATCTGCGCATATTTCTGGCCGTGGCCCGCAGCGAAAGCTTGTCAGGTGCTGGCAAGGCCTTGCGAATTGATCCCGCCACCGTAGGCCGCCGGATTGCACGGCTGGAAGCCGCGCTTTGCGCGCGGTTGTTCACCAAGACCCCGCAGGGCTATACGCTTACCGCCGATGGCCAGCGCCTGATGGACCCGTCCTTGGCGGCCGAGGTGGCGCTGGCCCGTGCGAAAGACAGCTTGCTTGGTCGTGACACAGGCTTGACCGGACAAATCCGGCTGGGCGCGCCCGATGGCTGCGCCAATTACCTGTTGCCCCAGGTGCTGACCCGGATCAGTGCGGATAATCCGGGGCTGGAGCTGCAACTTGTTGCCTTGCCCCGCGTGTTCAACCTGTCCAAACGCGAGGCGGATATGGCGATTGCGGTATCTCGCCCCGAAACCGGTCGGCTGACCGTGCAAAAGTTGACAGACTACCAGCTGCATCTTGCCGCCTCCCGCGATTACCTGGCCGCCCATCCGCCCATCACCTGCCAGGCCGATCTGCAAAACCACCGCATCATTGGCTATATTCCCGACATGATTTTCGACAAGGAATTGGATTACCTGAAAGAGTTCAGGGCCTCATTGCCCGACATCTCGTCAAACTCCGTTTCCGTGCAAACGCAGTTGATGCGGGCGGGGGCAGGGGTGGGCATGGTGCATGATTTCGCGCTGCCTTTCGCACCGGAACTGGCCCGCGTTCTTCCCGACCAGATCGCCCTGACCCGCAGCTTTTGGCTGGTGCGCCATGCCGATGACGCGCAGATCGCCCGGCTCAACCGATTTGCAGAGGTTTTGGCGGCAGGGGTACGGCGCGAGGTGCAGCGGCTGGAATCTTTGCCGTGAATCTTTGCCTTGACACAAAGCCCCCCAAGGCCCGACCCTGAACATCAAGGCAAAGGGAGGTTCACATGCTGGTCCAACAGATCCTGACTTCGAAAACCACAAGCGGAGTGTTCACCCTGTCGCCAAACGCGACATTGTCCGAGGCGGCGACGCTGTTGTCGGAAAAACGCATCGGGGCGATCATCGTCTCCAAGGATGGTAAACACCCTGCCGGGATTTTGTCGGAGCGCGACATTGTGCGCGAATTGGGCAAGCGCGGCGTGACCTGCATGACCGATACCCTAAACAAGGTGATGACCGCCCAGCTGATCACCTGTGCGCGCGGCGATAGCGCCGACAGCGTGATGCAGAAGATGACAGATGGCCGCTTTCGCCATATGCCGGTGATGGATGGGGCCGAGATGATCGGTCTGATTTCCATCGGGGATGTGGTCAAGGCGCGCCTGTCCCAGCTTGCGATGGAGAAGGACGCGCTGGAAGGGATGATCCGGGGGTTCTGAGCTCGCGTGTGTTTGTCTCTTGCAAAGTCCCGCGCAATATTGTTGCGTGAGGCATCAAAACAGGAGCCTTTATGCGCATCGGCCTTTATCCCGGCACTTTCGACCCGATCACTTTGGGCCATACCGACATCATCCAGCGCGCAATGGGTCTGGTCGATAAACTAGTGATTGGCGTGGCGATCAACCGTGACAAAGGCCCATTGTTTTCGCTGGAAGAACGCGTGGCCATGGTAGAGGCGGAATGTGCGCCGATCCTCGCCAAAACCGGCGGGCAGATCGTCGTCCACCCGTTTGAAAACCTGCTGATTGATTGCGCGCGCGATGTGGGGGCATCCGTTATTGTGCGGGGCCTGCGCGCTGTTGCTGATTTTGAGTATGAATTTCAGATGGTTGGCATGAACCGCGCTATGGATGCATCCATTGAGACAGTGTTCATGATGGCCGATGCCCGCCGGCAGGCCATTGCATCCAAACTAGTGAAGGAGATTGCACGGCTGGGTGGGGACGTGTCTGAATTTGTCCCGCCCGCCGTGCGCGACGCGCTGGTGGCGCGCTATCGCTAGCTGTTAATTCCAGACCGCTTTGCGCGCGATTTTATCTGCGTCACCCCGGAAAATTCCAAGGTCCAGCGCCACATCCAAAGGCATTTGGGCAATCTCGTTGCGGGTTGCCACATAGCGGGCGTGGTTGTTCAGTGCGGTTTTGAGTTTTGCAATCAGAGTGGTCATTTGTTTTTCCTAACATCCATCCGAAGGGTTGGCCCCATGCCAACCTCTCTGCACTTTATATCGAGGTACTTGCTTGCACTATCAACTGCCGCGCGGGGCAAGCCGCTATGCATGTGATGCATGGCGACCACGGCACATCCTGTCAAAAAGCCGGGATCAGCCCGATCACCACCACACGCACCGCGATCTTGCGGCACATCGCTGCCGACGCCCCTGCGGTTACAACCAAAAACACGGGTAGGGTGCCGATAGGGTCAATCACCACCCAAAAGTTAATAAACTCTTGCAAAAGCGTGGTGGAAATTTGCATGGCGTCCCCCTGACGGTCCATTATTCTCTAGCACTGCCGCATTGCCACCGCCATCAAGCCCCCATTTAAAAAGGCGCCACAGCGGGCGCCTTTTTGCCAAGATATGCAGGGTTTGTTACAAAAGCTTGCCCATCGCCACTGCCGTATCCGCCATGCGGTTGGAAAAGCCCCATTCATTGTCATACCAGGTCAAAATCCGCACCATATTGCCGTCCAGAACCTTTGTCTGGTCCAGATGGAAGATGGAGGAGCGGGGATCATGGTTGAAATCCATCGAGACATTGGGCTGGTCAGTGAAGCCCAGAATGCCCTTCAGCGGGCCGTTGGCGGCGGCGATAATCGCGGCGTTCACCTCCTCCACCGATGTGGCGCGGCTGGCTTCAAACGTCAAATCCACCACCGACACGTTCGGGGTCGGCACGCGGATTGCCACACCGTCCAGCTTGCCGTTCAACTCGGGCAGCACCAGCCCCACGGCCTTGGCGGCCCCGGTGGAGGTGGGGATCATCGAAAGAGCAGCGGCGCGGGCGCGGTACAGGTCTTTGTGCATCGTATCCAGCGTGGGCTGATCGCCGGTATAGCTGTGGATCGTGGTCATGAAGCCCTTGGTGATCCCGATCGCATCATTCAGCACCTTTACCACCGGCGACAGGCAATTCGTGGTGCAAGAGGCGTTGGACACGATCACATCGGCAGCCGTCAGCATGTCATCGTTCACGCCGTAAACGATGGTTTTATCAGCACCCTTGGACGGGGCCGAGACCAGAACCCGGCTGGCCCCGTTTTCCAGATGGATCGCGGCCTTTTCGCGGTCTGTGAAAATCCCCGTGCATTCCATCACGATATCAATATGCTTCCACGGCAATTCCGCCGGGTTGCGGAACGCTGTCACAGCAATCGGGCCGCGCCCTACGTCAATCGTGGTTTCGGTCGTGGTCACGGTGCCCGGAAAGCGGCCATGCACCGAATCAAACCGCAGCAGATGGGCATTGGTTTCCACTGGCCCCAGATCGTTGATCGCGACCACCTCGATATCGGTGCGCCCGGATTCGATGATGGCGCGCAAGATGTTGCGGCCGATACGGCCAAACCCATTGATAGCGACTTTGACGGTCATGGCAGGTTCCTTGTTTTGTTACCGGGGCAAAACGCCCACGCTTGCTAGCGCTAACATCGCTTTTCAAACACGAGTTTCAAGCACAGCCTGTCTGGGTCTACCGCCAGAAAGACACATAATCAATGTAGACCGCGAATTTGCGCAGCAAAAATAGCAAGGCATCGCCGCCGTTCAGAAAAATATCGCCCAAAACGGCGACCACAAGGACCACACCTAACCAAATTGCCAGCTTGTTTGTCATAAAGGTCCTTCTTGCCCGCACCGCCCTGCCCGGATTACTGCCCCAAGCGCCCCATCACCCGGCCACATCAGCCATGCGGTTAGAAAAGCCCCATTTATTATCATACCACGCCAAAACCCGCACGCAATTGCCCACGACCTTGGTTTGATCGGGGCCAAAGATACAGGACTGTGGTGTATGGTTGAAGTCAACAGAGACCTTGGGTTCGGGATCATAGTCCAGAACCATGCCCATATAGCCGTTGGCCGCCCCGCGCATGATGTCATTCACATGCGTCACCGTTACATATTTGCGGGAAATGAATGTCAGATCCACCGCCAAGACGTTGGGGTCGAGACGTTGGGGTCGAGACGTTGGAGGTGGGCACGCGCATCGCGGTGCCGTCCAGCTTGCCCGCAAGTTTCTGCAGCACCTCTTCCAATGCCACAGCCGCCCCGGTGGAGGTAGGAATCATCGCCATGGCCGTTACGCGCGCGCGGTACAAATCATCATGACGGCGGTCCAGAGTGGGCTGATCGCCGATATAGCTGTGGATCGTGGTCATTATTCCGCTCTCGATCCCGATCGCATCATTCAGCACCTTGGCCGAAGGGGCGAGGCAATTGGTGGTGCAAGACCCGTTGGACACCACAAGATGATCGGCTGTCAATTGACGATGGTTCACGCCGTAAACCACCGTTTTATCAACATTCCTCGCCGGGGCCGAGACCAGAACCCGCTTGGCGCCGCGCCCCAGTTGCACGGCGGCCCTTTGGGTTATACAAAACTCCGGCTCATTAAAATCCTAAAAACGACATCATATCATGATGTTAGCGCAAGCCCTTCATGTTTTTGCTAACAGCTTGGCCCCAGAAGGAAACTTGATTAGCTTGACGGCGTTTGCCAGAGTGGCAACAAAAAAGGACGGTGGGATGAGCGGATTATTGGCCTTGTTGGATGATGTGGCAGCAATAGCCAAGGTGGCGGCGGCTTCGGTCGATGATATCGCCGCCGCCGCTGCAAAAGCGGGGTCCAAAACGGCCGGGGTTTTGATTGATGACGCCGCCGTGACGCCAACCTATGTCACCGGGCTGGATGCAAGCCGCGAATTGCCGATGATCTGGCGGATCACGAAAGGGTCTTTCAAGAATAAACTTTTATACCTTCTTCCCACCGCTTTGCTGCTGTCCAATTTTGCGCCCTGGGCGATCACGCCGCTGTTGATGTGCGGCGGGGCCTATCTGTGCTTTGAGGGTGCAGAGAAAATTCTGCACGCGCTTTTTCCCCATGCCAGCACAGAGGTGGCAAAGGATATGACCCCCAAAGACCCCAAGCGTTTGGAGGAGGTGCGCGTGGCGGGTGCTATCAAAACCGATTTCATCCTGTCGGCGGAGATTATGACAATTTCCCTCTCGGTGATCGAGGCCCCGAATTTTTATATGGAGGCGGCAACTTTGGCCGTCGTCGCCATTCTGGTCACCGTGGCGGTGTATGGCGTGGTGGCGCTGATTGTGAAGATGGATGATGTCGGCCTGCATATGGCCGCCAATATGCGCTTGGCCGCCAGCCGTGCGGTGGGCCGCGGTCTTGTGCGTTTCATGCCTTACCTGTTGGCCGCGCTGTCCTTTGTCGGCACAGGGGCGATGCTGTGGGTCGGTGGCAATATCATCACCCACGGGCTGGAAGTGCTGGGCTTCCCTTGGATTTATGACCAGATCCACCATCTGGCAGTGGCGGCAGCGGCCCTTGCCCCCTCGGGCAAGGGGGTGGTGCAATGGGTGGTCACGGCCGGTTGTGACGGGGTTTTCGGGCTGGCGCTGGGGCTTGTGCTGATCCCGTTGGTGACGCAGGTGATCGGGCCGGCGGTGGCCGCCGTGACGGGCAAAACCGCCGCGCATTAAGGGCAAAACTGGTCTTTCAGGCCAAAAGGGCTAGGTGAACATATGTTTATCCAGAAAGGATTTCACATATGCCCGAAACCGCCAACCGTCCAGGCAACCGCTTGATGGACCGCCCGGAATATAAAATGAAACAACAGCCGTTGACCTGCGCACCTGATAGCAGCGTTTTCGACGCGGTGACCAAGATGGCAGAAAAGAATTACGGATCGGTGATTGTGATCGATGGCGATAAAAAGGTTATCGGTATCGTGACGGAGCGGGATGTGATGAACAAGCTTGTCGCAAAGGAACGGGATGCGCGCGGCACGACGCTGGCCGATATCATGACCCCGCACCCGCGTGTGGCGCGCGAGACGGATGATATGATTGATTGGCTGCGCATCATGTCGAATGAGCGGTTTCGCCGTTTGCCGGTTGTCGATGAGAACGGCCATATCAAGGCTGTTTTCACGCAAGGCGACTTTGTATCCTACACTTGGCCGGACCTGATCAACCAGATGAAATCCATCGCCACGGCTACTGTTACCAAAAACTGGCCATTGTTTTTGATCGGCGGCGGCGTTGCTGTGTATTCGCTGGTGATGGTCGTGGTGCTGGGCAACCTGAATTAGGCAACCTGAACCGGGGCAGGGCGCGGCCAGCCGATGCCGGATAAGCCCCTGTCACAAGGGCTTATCCTGAAAGGCTTATAGCCCCAGCAGCGCTTTGGCTTTTGCGGCAGTATGCTCGGGTGTGATGCCGAATTCGGCGTAAAGCCGTTCGGCGGGGGCCGATGCACCAAAGCCGTGCATCCCGATAAAGCCCGCCTTTTCGCGCTTGCCGCCTTCGCCGAACAACCAGCGGTCCCAGCCAAAACGGATGCCCGCCTCGACCGCCACACGGACTGGGCCGGGGGGCAGGATTTTGCGGCGGTAGGCTTGGTCTTGCTCCTCAAACAACTCCCAGCAGGGCATGGAGACGACGCGGCAGCCAATATCTTCCGCCTCCAACAGCGCGCGGGCTTTCACCGCAATTTCCACCTCGGACCCGGTCGCCATCAAGATGACCTGACGCTTTGCCTCTGCCTCCTCCAGAACATAGGCGCCCTTGGCAACCATGTTCAGGTTCAGATGCTTTTTGCGCAGCGCGGGCAGGCCTTGGCGCGACAGGGCCATAACGGTGGGGGTTTTGGTTTGGGAGAACGCAACCTCCCACGCCTCGGCGGTTTCCACCATATCGGCGGGGCGGATGACAAGGGTGTTAGGTGTAGCGCGGCTGATTGCAAGGTGTTCGATGGGCTGGTGGGTTGGTCCATCTTCGCCCAAGCCTATGGAATCATGGGTCATCACATAGACCACGGGCACTCCCATCAAAGCCGACAGGCGCATCGCCGGGCGCGCGTAATCGGTGAAGCACATGAAGGTGCCGGAATAGGGCCGCACGCCGCCATGCAGCGCCATGCCGTTCATCGCCGCCGCCATCCCATGCTCGCGGATGCCGTAATAGACATAACGCCCTTCGCGGCTTTCGGGCATGAACACGCCCAGATCGCCGGTTTTGGTGTTGTTCGATCCGGTCAGATCGGCAGACCCGCCCATCGTCTCGCGCATGATCGGGTTGATCACCTCCAGCGCCTTTTCCGATGCGGCACGGGTGGCAAGTTTCGGCATCCCCTCCACCGCTTGCTTTTTCAGCGCGCGGATGGTGGCGGACAGTTTGGCCGGGGCCTCGCCCTTGAAGGTGCGGTGAAATTCCGCGCGCTTTGCATCAGATAGCGCCGCAAGCCGGCCTTCCCATGCCTTGCGCACTTCCAGCCCGCGCGCGCCGATCTTTTCCCAGGACGCCTTTATATCGGCCGGAATAACGAAGGCCGCATGGGGCCAACCGTAAACCTTGCGGGTGTCTGCAATCAACTCCGGTGCTGTCAGGGCACCGTGGCCCTTGGAGGTGTCCTGCGCCGAAGACCCAAGGGCGATATGGGTTTTGCAGGCAATCATCGCAGGTCGCGGGGAAGCCTTGGCGGCCGTGATCGCGCGGTCAATATCCACCGGGTCGTGGCCATCGCAAGCAAACACATCCCAACCGCTTGCCGCAAACCGTGCCATCTGGTCGGTGATATCGGAAAGCGAAACCTTGCCGTCAATCGTGATCCCGTTGTTGTCCCACAGCACGATCAGCCGCGACAGCACTTGCTTGCCTGCCAGCGCAATCGCCTCCTGGCTAACCCCCTCCATCAAGCAGCCATCGCCGGCGATGACGTAAGTGTGGTGGTCCTGAATTTTGGCACCCCAAACCGCGCGCAGATGTTCCTCGGCCATGGCGAATCCTACGGCATTGGCGATGCCTTGGCCCAAGGGACCGGTGGTGGTTTCAATGCCGGTGGCATGGCCATATTCCGGGTGGCCCGCAGTAATAGCACCCCATTGGCGGAAATTCTTGATCTGCTCCAACGTCATATCGGCGTAACCGGTCAGGTGCAAAAGCGAATACAGCAGCATGGAGCCGTGACCCGCCGAAAGGATAAAGCGGTCGCGGTCGGGCCAATGCGGGGCAGATGCATCAAATTTCAAATGGTTTTGAAACAGCACGGTTGCCACATCGGCCATCCCCATCGGCATGCCGGAATGGCCAGAATTTGCGGCGGCCACGGCATCCAGCGTTAGGGTGCGAATGGCGCAGGCAAGTGTCCAATGGTCGGGGTGTTGGGCGCGCAGGGTGGCAATATCCAAGGTTTCAATCCTTCGTTTGGGGGCGGCACGGTGCGGCAAGGCTGCCGGGGCCGGGGCAAATCTGGTCCGATGGTTTGAGCGCTGCATATCAGCCTTATCGGCAAGATCAAGCACGACCGGCAATGCCTTGATCCTAAAGGGGGGCGCAATTGCCGTGCAGGTTGCGTAAGATTATGGAAGTGAGGCGCTTGGGCGATTCGCGCATGCAAAACCATGTGACGAACGCCCCAAAGGCGGCTAGGCTGTGCTGGCAGGTGACAGCATGACCTTGCAGCGTGCCGGTAAAGAAAAAGAAGGGGCATTTGGATGAGTGACCAAAGCAATATCGCGGAACTGGAGCGGCGTATCACCGCCGCCCTGGCCCGGATTGGGGCAGGGCTGGACAAGCTGGAGCGGCCGGTAGTGGCCCCCTCTGCGGCCCCTCAAGCTGCACTTGACGGGGGTGATACAGCACCGCTTCTGGCCGAAATCGCCCAGTTGAAAACCGCTGTGGCGGCTGGGAAAGCCTCGATCACGCAGATGACAGAGCGGTTGAAATCTGCAGGCATGCGCGAAACCCTGTCGCAGTCCCAATTGGAGGCGAAGGTGGATAAAATGACGCAACAGCTTGATATTCAAGGGCTTGAGTTGCAACGCATGCGCAAATCCACCGTGCAATTGCGCGAACATCTGCGCGTAATGCATGAGGCGGCGGCCGATAACATGGCCGAGCCGCATCTGATCAACAAAGCCATGCTGGCCGAACTGGAATCCCTGCGCGCGACCCGCCACACCGAGACCGCCGAGATGGATGAGATTCTGGCCGAGTTGAAACCTTTGATCGAGGAGGCCCGCGCCAATGGCTGAGTTGGAAATCATCGTGGGCGGCCGCAGCTTCATGGTCGCCTGCCAAGAGGGGGAGGAGCATTTCCTGCGCACCGCCGCCACCATGCTTAGCAGTGAGGCCGACCCGCTTGTCACCCAGATGGGGCGCTTGCCGGAAAGCCGGATGTTGCTGATGGCAGGCTTGATGCTGGCGGATCGCACCGCCTCGGTGGAGGACCAGCTGCGGGTTTTGAAAGCGAGGGTGGAAGAGTTGGAGAACCAGCCTTTGCCCGAACCGCAGAAAATCGAAGTTTCTGTGATCCCGCCGCAAATACCCGAAACCATGGCCGAAATTGCCGCACGGGCGGAAGCCTTGGCGCGTAAAATCGAGGAAAGAATAGCAAAATGAAGGTGGTGCTGGGCGTTCTTGCGATATTGCCGGGGGCGGCCTATGCGGGGCTCGAGACATCCTCAGCTACATATACCTATGAGCCTGGTGCAGAAATTACGGCAATTTATGTGAATGACGCCGAACAATCCGCGGCATTCTTGCAGGTGGAAGGTAATATGGTCACCCTTTGGGCCGAACCTGCCGCCTCTGGCGTGCGCTATGCCTGGCCGTCGGATGGGTCCTATTATGTCTGGTGGACGAAGGGCGAGGGCGCAACGCTTTCATGGCACGATGGCGAAAACGGCACCGAGACCCTTTTGCCGGGCGATTGCAAAACCCTGTAGGGTGGGTGAAACCCACCGCCCTGTGAAAGACAAAAGGCAGGCAATCTGCCTGCCTTTTTAATTGGCTACAGTCCGATCTTCAAGCGTTCGCTTCGCGAATTTTCTTAGCGGCTTCCTTGTCGAAAGTCACGCCCTTGGCTTCAAACATCTGGTCCAATTCGCCGTTCAGCGTCATCTCGGTGATGATGTCACAGCCGCCCACAAACTCTCCCTTGATGTAAAGCTGGGGGATCGTTGGCCAATCGGAAAAATCCTTGATGCCCTGACGAATATCGGAATTTTCCAGCACATTCACATCGGCAAATTCAACGCCCATGAAGTTGAGAACTCCCGCCACACGGCTGGAGAATCCGCATTGCGGCATCGCCTTGTTGCCTTTCATGAACAGCACAACATCATGGCTGTCGATGGTCTTTTGGATTTGGTCTTTTGCGTCCGTCATTTGCCTGTCCTTCAGTTTTGCATCTGCCAGGGGTTGGCTGTTTTGTGCTGCCGCCCAAGCCCATGCCGTGTTTCATATCGTCGTGACTGTCTTTGCAGGGCGACGGCCCGGCACAGACCAAATTACCGTCATGCAGGCGCTTTCGTGGTCAGCGCCAGTGCGTGCAGTTCGCCGTTTGCCCCGTCCATCTTGCCTTTCAGGCTGGCATAGACCGCGCGCTGCTGCTGCACCCGGTTCATACCTTTGAAGCTGGCGTCAATCACCTCGGCCGCCCAATGATTGCCGTCTCCGGCCAGGTCGGTGATGGTGATTTTGGCCTCCGGAAAACTGTCCCGGATCAGATTTTCGATGTCCTGCGCTTGCATGGGCATTGGTATACTCCTGTCTTGCCCCTCAATCTAGGGTGCTGTGCCGCGCGCCGCAAGGTGGTGCATTCAGCCCACGGCCTTTTCAAACGCGGTCCGGTACAGGTTGGACAGATCGACAAGCGCGGCACTGTCGGTGCCAAAGCAAACGCTTTGCCCGCCGAATTGGCCAACCTGCTTCACCGGCACGCCCGCCTTTTCGCCTGCCGCGATCAATGCCGCCGCATCGGCCACATCGCAAGCCACCAGATAGCGGGCCTGATCTTCGGCAAACAGCGTGGGAATGGCCCCACTTTCCAGCCACAACCCAAAGCCCGCAGCTTCGGCCATCTCGAATGCCGCAAGCGCCAGCCCGCCATCGGCCAGATCTGTCGCCGCATGCACCAGCTTGCGGTGCTTGCGCAGAAACTCGCCGTGTTTACGCTCGGTTTTCAAATCCACGGGCGGGGCATCGCCTGCCTCGATCCCGAAAGCCTCGGCCAACAACGCCGATTGGCCCATATGGCCCCGCGTCTCGCCAATAACCAAGGCCATGTCACCGTTCTGCGGCAAGCCCGCGATCAACGCCTCCGCATCGGCCAGAATGCCGACAGCCCCGATGGTGGGGGTTGGCATGATGCCGCGACCATCGGTTTCATTGTACAGCGACACGTTGCCCGAGACGATAGGCATATCCAGCGCCGAAACCGCCGCGCCGATGCCTTTGATCGCGCCCACAAGCTGCCCCATGATTTCAGGCTTTTCAGGATTACCGAAGTTGAGGTTGTCGGTGGTGGCCAGCGGGGTGGCCCCCACCGCACACAGGTTGCGGTAGGCTTCGGCCACCGCCTGTTTGCCGCCTTCAAACGGATTGGCCATGACATAGCGGGGGGTCACATCCGAGGTGAAGGCCAGCAATTTGGGGGTGCCGTGCACCCGCACCACACCTGCGCCAAGCCCCGGCGCGCGCACCGTATCGGCCATGACCATGCTATCATATTGCTCATAAACCCAGGCCTTATGGGCGTAATTCGGGCTTCCGATCAGGGCGCGCAACGCATCAATTGCGCCGATGGCGGGAATGTCACCCAAAGGGGCTGCGGGCGGTGTTTCCACCCAAGGCCGGTCATATTCCGGGGCTGATGACGCGAGTTTTGAAAGCGGCAAATCAGCCTTCACAACATCGCCGTGCAAGATCAGGAAGCGATCTTCGGGAATGGTTTCGCCGACAATCGCGAAATCGAGATCCCATTTCACAAAGACCGCCCGCGCCTCTGCCTCTAACGCGGGGTTCAAAACCATCAGCATGCGTTCCTGGGATTCGGACAGCATCATCTCATAAGCGGTCATGTTGGTTTCGCGCTGGGGTACGTCGTTGAGTTGCAGCTTGATGCCAAGCCCGCCCTTGTCGCCCATTTCCACCGCCGAACAGGTCAGGCCCGCCGCCCCCATATCCTGAATGGAAATAACAGCCCCGGTTTGCATCAACTCCAGGCAGGCCTCCAGCAATCGCTTTTCGGTAAAGGGGTCGCCGACCTGCACGGTGGGGCGCTTTTCCTCGATCGTGTCGTCAAATTCCGCGGATGCCATGGTGGCCCCGCCCACGCCATCGCGGCCCGTCTTGGCGCCAAGATAGACCACGGGCATGCCAACCCCGCTTGCAACCGAATAGAAAATCTTGTCCGCATCCGCCAAGCCCGCCGCGAAAGCGTTCACAAGGCAGTTGCCATTGTAAGAGGCGTGAAAGCGCACTTCGCCGCCCACTGTCGGCACACCGAACGCATTGCCATAGCTGCCCACACCTTCCACCACGCCCTTGACCAGATGCGCGGTCTTGGGATGCGAGGGCACACCGAACGACAGCGCGTTCATCGCCGCAATGGGCCGCGCCCCCATGGTGAAGACATCGCGCAAAATGCCGCCCACGCCGGTAGCAGCCCCTTGGTGCGGCTCGATATAGCTGGGGTGGTTGTGGCTTTCCATTTTGAAAATAACGGCTTGGCCATCCCCGATATCGACCACACCCGCATTCTCACCCGGTCCGCAAATCACCTGCGGGCCGGTGGTGGGCAAGGTCCGCAGCCAT
>Ga0209702_10006450_pt1 | contig 15056 bp, 16 predicted proteins | sample FRY01_FD_187210 | JGI IMG/M metagenome (GOLD analysis project Ga0209702, IMG submission 187210) | Freshwater microbial communities from Lake Fryxell liftoff mats and glacier meltwater in Antarctica - FRY-01 (SPAdes) (version 2) | ecosystem: Environmental > Aquatic > Freshwater > Ice > Glacier... | reverse complement strand
CCTGCCTGTCCAATATTCCGGGAATCCATTAAAATCTGTTAATTTATTATCATTACAGTAAAAAACACCACTAAAACTTTGTGGACACCCTTCTAGAGAAGTTAATTGATTATCATAACAGTAAAAACTACCGCCAACACTTTGTGGACACCCTTCTAGAGAAGTTAATTTATTATCATAACAGTAAAAATCACCACCAACACTTTGTGGACACCCTTCTAGAGAAGTTAATTGATTCTCAGAACAGAGAAAATCACCACCAACACTTTGTGGACACCCTTCTAGAGAAGTTAATTTATTGATATAACAGGAAAAACCACCATCAACACTTTGTGGACATCCTTCAAGTGAAGTTAGTTGGTTACCAGAACAGAGAAAATCACCACCAACACTTTGTGGACACCCTTCTAAAGAAGTTAATTGGTTATTAGAACAGTAAAAACCACCACTAACACTTTGTGGACACCCTTCTAAAGAAGTTAATTTATTACTATGACAGGAAAAAGCACCACGGACGTTTCGGAATTTCAAGGGAATCCTTTTTAATCCTCTACTAGATAAATTAACATTTCCGTCAACATCGATCGATTCATCAGGATTTATTGTATAGTTTTGGATTCCATATTCTCTACATATGGAATCTATTTCCCGTGTATTAATTTTTTCACGGATACGACTATTCTTACCACCATTCAACATACTTTTAAACCACCCCTCATTTATTTTCTTAATGTGTTTCATGTTTTTTTATTTGATTTCTAATTTTTAATCATAGATTACTCTTATTCTAAAACGAAATTCTTCAATTGATAATATATCATCTTCACTACCACCTCTAGCAGCATGATGTTTCTGCATAACATCTCTATATTCTGATGGATCAGATATTGGGATAGTAAATATATCCTTTTTTACTGCTGGTGTGTATCTATAATTACCATATCCTGTGTAATTGGGGTAGGTGGTTTTCTTATTTTTAATATCCTCATTTTTCCTCCCAAATCCAGGAATATTATCATACCATCTAGTTATATCTTTAACAACACCCTTCGATTTCTCAGGAGTTGATGTATTTGGATTGGTTTCCGTGATATGTGGCTTTGATTGAAGTTGGACAGCCGATTTAACCTCTGGTTTATCCTCCCATTTTAATAGTGTTGCATTCCATGATCGACCTTGATTCCAGGTATTACTAGGCTTATACGCCGGTAAATTCCTGGAAGTACTAAAAGACTTAGTTGGCGCTGGCTTTGGCTTACTATAATATGATATTGTTATTGTAAAATAGAAATTCTGATCTTCAAGACCTGCGGCTACGGCACCAGCACAGGCAACAAGCTCTGTATCTGGAACATTAAGCCATGTATCAAGAACATAAGATAGGTGTGGGTAGTGATCTCTGTTCCACCTAGTGGTTAATTTAGAACTACATCTATTACCTTTAGTGGCCGCTTCAAAAACCTTATTAATAATTTTCTTATCCTTCTCCTTGTTCTCTATAAATTGTTTGGAATTTAAGTGTTTCATATCATTATATATTATATCCAAATTATACTTTATAATGCCTATCCGCAATCGGATAGGCATTTACTTTATTGATAGAGTGCCATTGGAAAGTGGATGGTATTATTGATAACCATATTATTTTAGTAGTCGATGATCAAATTGAGATAAAGGAAGAGATAAGAAAGAATACAATGAGATATGTAATTGAGCCAGTAATCAAAGTAATATTTGGACATGCCGCTACAACTGATAATTTTATGCAGGTGTGTAAAAATGTTAAGGATAGGTTGGACAATGAATACATTAAGAATGGTATGATAGTAATTGAGCAGGAAAGATACGGTAGTGGATATTCAATGACGAACATAGATTCATTTAGACCGAGTAAAGACAAGATTGTAAAGGGTATAAAAATTGATAACAAGTGTGTCTGGGTACATCCAGTTAATCAGTAGTTAAATGTTAATAATTTTTTAATACTTTTTGATAATAAAAATTCATGAGTTCCGAATTGATCTGTTATAAGTTCAACCTCAACACATTCCATCTCTTCTAATAGGTTATCTAAATACTTATATAGGTCATTAATTCCATTTTGGTAAACAGCATCAGCCTTCCAGTATTCCGGAAACTTTCCCCTGAACCTGTCTATAGCACTAACCAGTGTTTTCTTCCTAATCTTTAACATTCTATCATTTGTTATAGATTTATTTGATAGAAAATCTGTCATATATGCGTTAAATCTATGTATAAGATTTGGAGTCTCGATAACCTTTAAAAGCCCAATTACGAGAGCATCTCTTTCACTTATATCGAATTGATTATTTTCTAGTAAAATTCTTTCAGCTTCTTTTTCTGATCCAAGAACATAGTAGGTATAATTATCCCATACACACCTTTTTACAAGGTCATTGGGAAAGATTTGTATTTTCATATTTAATATATAGTTTATTATTATATCTAAAAACACTTTAAAGTTTATGTCATCAAAATTAACACAAAAAGATGCCCAGAATAGAATAGATAATTTAAATCTAGATTTTATATGATCATTCAAAGAACTTGTCCTTCTTGTAAAACTAAATTGGATAGAGATTTGAATGCTAGTAAAAATATCCTTAAAGAAGGAATTAAAATAATATCTGTGGGACCATCGATTACAGATGTGGAGATGACATAAGACCAACCTTGGTTGGCGCAATCGGTGAAACGTCCAAAAAGAAGGAGCTTGCCTCCGGAAACTTATCGGTCTTTAGCCGATAAGTAGTTCATATTACTAGAATATAAATCGGGTGGTCAGAAGTCAAGATTCCAACATTCTTGTGGGTATATATTTGAGACTAAATTATCACACTTGGTGTCAAGAAATAGATGTCCTATTTGTGATGGTAAGTGGCGAACAAAGGAGTTGTTCCAAAAAAAATCTAATGAGGTGCATAATGGTGAATATGAAGTATTGGAATTTAAGGGAGGCAACGATAGTTATAATAGAATTTTAGAAAATAGTACAGGAGAATTAATTCATTTAAGAGAAGATGATATTATTCCATATAAAGATGGATTTGCTAAATTATTTAATTTTGTAACAGATGGTATTCCTTTTAAAGCTGTTGCTGCAGCAGGTGTCTATTTTAATAGACATATTAATTGGCAAAGAATTGTAGGAGGATTTTATAATAAAGAGAACCCTAAAGCAACTACTGATTTAGAAAAAGTACCTACACTTGAACCTTTTGTTATTGATTTTACAGGTACAGGTTTTATTACATTTTGGAAAGAATATTGTCCACAATTTAGACCATATATTGATTGTATTCAAGCACATGATTGGGCTTGGGGTTTAAAATTAAAAGAAAGTGGTGAGAAATTATGGATGTTACCCGAAGTTGTATGTAAACATTATTCTACTTATGATGAATATGTAGAACCTGATATGAGCGATGTTAAAAATGTTAATGAAATGAATACTTTTACAAAAATAACTAATCCTATTAAACAAGAATATATTGAAATAATTAAACAAGCATTTATAAATAAATAATATGATAAATTGGAAGGTTGGAATATCTAAATGTCCAAAATTATCAATGAATTTTTGTGGATTAACCCAGATTCATAATTAATAAAATTATCACACGATGTTCTTTTGCCACTGCGGTTGTGGTCAATGGAATTTAAATATTAGAGACCTCAGCGGACTTCACTCGGATATTCTTTCTTCAAAGAGCATAATGGTCGCTGGAGAAGACCTCTCCTGCTTTAACAAAATTCTACGAAGCGATAGGCCAAGATGATCTAAGAGACTTAACTTCAAAAATATCAGTTGATTACGAACTATTTGGAGCCTTTTCTTTAGAGATTATATGGTAAAATTTCATTTGAAAAGATCATACATTAAAGTTCTTTGTCCCCTCTCCCAAATTTAAGTTTTAAAACATACTTTGTTAAAAAATGATTATTAAGATTTAATATATAAAGAAAAGTAGAAATTTAATTATGTCAACATATTCACTAACTCTCAGAAGAGATTGGAATATTTTTTATTACCATAACAATCAAGACATCTATCGCCGTGGTTCTTGTAGAATCGCTGTAAGCATTGATCTCGATTCCCTTTTTATAGATGCTGACGAGCTTTGATTGGGCCAGACTCTGACCTCCAAAAATTATCAGAAATATAATAATCGGATAACCCCGAAATCGCATGTCCCAAAAGTAAGGCTCGACTTTGGTTCAAGGTTAAGTAAACATCACCCCAATGTTATCAGCTTGATATTAATTTAACATTGACTGAGTGACCGAGTACAGGTCAGGTTGTCACTTCATCCTCGAGGTCAAGATGGTCTCCTCTCAAAGCTTGAGAAATGTGAATGACGTTATCAGCCATTTTCTCGTACCCGCTTACTAGGTCAGTATAGATAAGGCCTGCTTCCAAGCTCAATTTCCCCTTTTCAATACGCTTAAAATTTTTGGTCCTGAACTTATCCCGTTTGTCGTTGATATTCTTCTCAAGCGCAATGGCTTCGTCCATTTGAATATTCGCAGGGGATCTTGGGATGTTCTTCATCATCAGCCCCATACTTTGAACTAAAAGTTGCTTGAGTTCACGAAGATCTTCTCGATGATTTTCTTCAAACCATATCTTCTTCTCAATCTTCTGTTCAACGGATTTTGACATCTGATAATAAATGTCACCGATGGATTCCATGTGGTTTACAACTGAAAGGAAGGACTGCACTCTTCTAGATCCCGAACTGGACAATTGGGAACGGGAAATCTCCATCAGAAATTCGGCCACCTTGAGTTCGATCAGATCGGTGTGTTCTTCATAATCTTTCAGTTTGGTGATGAGCTTCTGCTGCTTCTTTGGGTCGGTCTCATCAATCAGGGTGCTGATCTTCTCCACACCTTTCAGGTTCAGTTTTCCGAATTTGATGATCTCATTCTCAACCTCTACCAAAGATATTTCGGGTGTTTGAACCAACCCGCGACCAATGAATTCCAGACTGAAGTCCTCATCATATCCCTTGGATGGAATCATGCGCACCACCACTTTTGCAATGATCGGAACAAAACCGATGAGAAGAAGTACGTTGAGAATATTAAAGGCTGAATGAAAAATGGACAGTGCAATAGGAATGTGCTCTGGATTGGAGTTGGGGCCAGTTGGGTACATATTCATGTAGGTTCCCATATACCATGCAATTCCCTTAAGAAAGAATGGGAATGCGAGAAACATCCAAGCTACGCCAAAAACATTGAAGATAAAGTGAGACCCGGCCGATCGTTTGGCATGTACGTTTCCGACCAAGGCCGCGAGGTTGGCCGTGATGGTTGTGCCAATGTTCTCGCCAAGCACCATGGCAGCAGCAAGTTCAAACGGGATCCATCCTTCATAACACATCACAAGTGTAAGGGCCATGGCCGCACTCGAAGATTGTACAACAAACGTTATCACGGTTCCAACGATGATGAAAATGAAGGTGGACAGATAGCCCAGATTAGCATAATTGGCCAAAAAGGAAAGCATCTGCGGATTCGATTTCAGATCCGGAACTGCGTTCTTCAGTTCATCAAGCCCCATGAAAAGGATGGCAAAACCAATCAGCACCTGCGACCAGGAGTTGATGGAAGTTTTAGATGAAAAAAGCATCGGAAATCCAACAGCAATTATGGGCAGAGCCAAAGCAGAAATCTTCACCTTAAAGCCCAAAATTGAGATGAGCCAAGCGGTGATGGTGGTGCCAATATTGGCTCCCATAATAACGCCAATGGACTCGACAAGACTCAAAAGCCCGGCATTCACAAAACTTACGATCATTACTGTTGTGGCCGATGAGGATTGGACCAATGTGGTGACCAGAAAACCCGTCAGAACACCTAAGAACCGGTTAGAGGTCATGGCACTAAGAATCTCGCGCATTCGAGAACCGGCAACCTTTTGTATACCATCGCTCATCACCTTCATCCCGTAGATGAAAAAGCCGAGAGCACCAATGAGTGTTAGGCCATCAATAAAACCGAATTTCATGTCAGTAAATTTGGTGTCAAAAGTAGGCCTACAATATAGGCTATCCGTATGATATTTGGATCAATTCCAATATAGTCACCAATTCCCTCGCATACACCTAATAAATATCCATCCATTCTCTCCAATTTTTTACCACTATATCTATTATATGAGTTCTTACTAATTTGTTTAGTATAGAAATTTCATTCTTGTATCATCGGAAATATATCCCATTTCCAATAGTAAATTTCTTATCTCTTTTAGGTTTCTACATTCTGTGATGTCTATATCACTATGAGTTGGGTCTTCACCACATTCCAGTTCTCCGAAATGGTCTTCCCATAATGTAAATTTATTTTTAAGCCTTTGTACGACATATTGTGAGTCCTCATTTTGAGCATTTTCATCTGGAAATTTCAAAGCATTTATTGTATAAACTATCATCTCTTTTTGTTTTAGTATTCAAATATAAAAACTATTTTCCAATTATCCTAATAGATCCGATATATTTTCATAAAAATATCACTCATAAACTTTACAATTATTTTGTGATCAACTTTTTAGAGAGCGGTGCTCTACCAACTGAGATACGAGACCATATTATTTAAATATACTAATTATCATCATCAGATAAATTATATTCATCTTTTAATTTTTCTAAATATATCATGGTATTTTAATTGACCATATATTTCCTTATCACCAACTACCTCAATAACAGAGCAGTAATTACATTTTTCCTTTCATGATCGTGCAATAACATTTTACATTCATTGCAGTATTCCAATTAATACCTAATCCTTTAATGTAAAACCTAATAATAATAAAAAAGTTTAGATGGATAACTATAATTAATTAATTTTACAAAAAACTTATTAAGAAATTTATATGACGGAACGTAAAACACACAAGTCTTTAGCTTGTGTGATGTAAGTTCATAAAAAATAAACAAAAGAGGAGGATGGTTATATAATATATAATATGTCTGGATTGGGGACCAATTTCGGACTTTAAACAAAAAGGCGGTGAGGCGTTCTCGTTGGAGAAGTTTATGAAACGCTGAAACCCACAAATCTTTAGTTTGTGTGTAGTTCATAGTATAAATTAGTCTATGTTTGATATTAAAAGTAAATTTTTAAAAATATTGAAACTATCTTTAAATAAAGGAGGATTGTTAGTTTATGGTGTATCATCACTGATATTACTATCATCAATATCACTGTTATCTGATATATTTGAAAATGATAAAGAGATACAAAGGATATCAATGTATATCGGTTTCGAGGAATTGATAAGGTCAGAGATTTCTAAAAATAAACCAAATTATCTATTACCAATAAATTATAAAGAGTTCCGATTATCACAAGATGGATGGGACAATATAAGATATGATGAGGGTGATCCGGTTAATAAGTGTCAGCCGGTTTTAAAAGCATATGAAATTGGTGGTAATGTAACAATAGGCTGGGGCCACTCTAATACCTCTGGTGGTCTAAAGTTCAACATTGGTGATAGTATATCAAAAAAGGAAGCTCAATCTTTACTTAAAGATGATCTAAAAGTTTCAGCTGATGGAGTTAGAAGGATATTAAGTGAATGGTCGGATTTTGATATTAAAATATCACAAGACATGTTTGATGTATTAGTATCAATAGCCTTTAACTCCGGAATAGGATCTTTAAGATCTAGTGATATTATAATGCATTTGAAAAATGCTGATTATGAAAAAGCTGGAGAGTCTATAAAAACTTTCAAAGTATCTGATAAATTACCAGGTCTAAAAAGTAGAAGGGAGAATGAGTATAAAAAATTCATCTCATATAAATCTAAAAGTTAGGAATACCGCTTATTTTTTTAGCTCTTTGTCTCCATTTATCCAACACCTCTGACTTTTTTGACGGTTCTAATTCCATTCTATCTAAATACCGATTAACAACATCACTCATAGATTCCTTTCTCTTCTTAGCTTCATACCTTAAGCCTTGTAAATTTGCATCAATCTCTTTTGGTAATAATAAATACTCATGTTTAATACCCAACTCACCAATCCTTGCTCTCTGTAATATATCATTTTCGTTTGGTTTACCATGTCTATAATTCTCACCCTCTTGTGTAAGATGCTCAATTTCATGTCGCATTACATCGGATAGAACCATGTAGATTTCATTCCAAAATCCTGGAAGCTGTTTTGGATTAACCACCAGATCAATAATTATAAAGGAATCTCCGGTGTCCTCATCATCACCCGTTCCTGTTGAATCAATTACTTGCAGAAAGTCTACCTTTTCGGTAAAGTATATGTTAGCATCAAGATCAAACACCAATTCGCCTTCAACTTGATCATAATATTATGAGATTTCCTTGTCCAAATTGAAATCGGACATCCATTTCTTAAATACCTTCTTTACGAGATTACTTGATATTCCATCATACCGACTACGGTTGCGACCTTCGTTCAAGAACTGGTGTGGATTTTTTATATGTATTAGGTTTCTCACATAGTATATATTCGTTCGCTTTACTGGCACGGAGCTTGCTGTGAAGGCAGCTTATATGATATTGTTAAAAAAATATTCGTGCACCATCCCCGAGCATCCATCCTTGGCGTCTTTGCGTCTTTGCGTGAAATAAACGTTTATCCGCGCTATCTGCGTCATCCGCGTGCCATTCCGGAGCATCCGTCCCCGCTTGCGCAAGTGTTAAGCGTAGCGTCACTTGTGAGATTTACACCGACTTTTTGGAAGAACAAGAAAACCAAAACACACAAGTCTTTAGCTTGTATGATGTAGGTGATAAAGTGGTAACCCTATATTTATATATAAATTCTATGAGTGAAGATATAAGAAAAATGATTGACAAAGTTATAGAACGGCAGAACTTTAAACAATTTACAAATGAGAATATTGGTGATAAAATTTTCACAAATAAAAATGTGAATATTGGTGATATTTTCGAAGAACATTTAATCTATACATATTCTCAAAAAATTCACCATACATATGATGATTTCATTGATGGCGACTTGGGTTATAGAATAGAGGAAAGTAAACAATATATTGTTAAAAGTGTTGATATATCTGAAATAGAAATATATGAATTTCAAATAGATGATAGTCTTATTGAGGAATATATTGAAGAGTATCAGAAAAATGGTACATACCCTCCAATAATTTTAGATGGTGATTATAGGATAATAGATGGGACACATAGAGTTAATGCGTTGAACGATTTAGGTATTAAAAATGTAATAGCATTTGTTGGACTATAATAAAATTGACTTTGAAACACTGAACTAAAACATGGAGCATAACGTTTGGTGTATTAAATCGAAACGGAAATTAGCTAGAATGAAAATTAATTAGTATATTTATGAAAATAACCAGCAAAGTTGTTAGAATTAACAGAAGTAGTTTTGTTTTATACGCTTTGTTATAAAAACGTTAAGGAATGACAAATTTAGAAAAAATGAAAAAAATGTTATAGATGGCAAAACATCAATGTATAGTAGGCCAATGACAAAGGAAGAATTAAAAGAATATAAAAAGAAAATTATAGAATTACATAAAAAAGGAAGATTTGTGTAATTCTATAATATAATATATAGTTAATGAAACACATAATTCCAATCAATGAGTATTCAACAGATGTAGATAATTTAGGATTTAACTCACCAAAATCTCGTACAAGAAAAAAAGAATGACCATGCATAGCATGGCGAAATAAGCCACATTCATCAGGTGACCAATTTTCGGATTCATCGGAAAAAACTACTTTCAATTTTGTTAATGTTGCGTTTTAATGCTTTTTGTTCAGAACAGAAAGCGTTTCATAGATGGAATCGTTCCGCAGAACGAGGACGGCAAAACGGTTGCGGCAGGATTAAAAGAAAGTCATAATTAGAACTTCGCCTTTAAACTCCCTCGATCCTTGCTCTTCTGATAAACTTCATCATATCCACTTCAAAGAATGGGTCTAAATCAATCGCATTCAAAAGTCCTTGTATGTCTTGTTGACTATTCAACAATGCTTCAAGTGTCTCTTCATCACATTGATCATTTAACATCGACATAACCTCATCTCTATGATCTTCATATAGATCCAGTGGTCCTTCACTATTATAATCAAAATTTTCAAATTTCTTAATATTTTCCATAAAGTTATATATTAATCTATGATGCTCTAAAAAGTACTACAATGACGTAATTGGTTATAATAACCGATTAGACGAATTGCAAGCTGCACTTTTAAGTGTGAAGTTGAAGTATTTGAATACATGGACGGAAATGCGCATCACTTATTACTAAATTTAGATTTATTTTTAAGCTATTATCTTTAAATATAGAAGTATTCATTTTTATGAACTCTTTGCCTATATTGGTAGGTGATATTAAACTTGTTCTAAAGTCTATAGACAATACAGAAACATAATCAATAGATATCCTATCGAAAATGTTTCTATATGATACCTGTATTGATTTTATCGAAAATATATCACCTTTTTTTAAATTGATTGATTTGCCGGAGAACTCTGTATTAAAATCCTGTATATTAAAATATTCACCGACATTAGCAACCTTACCATTATACACGGGAAAATTGAAATCACCCAACAATTCAAAGTGATTCCACTCATTAAAAAATTCTTCGTTATTCATTATTAAATTCCTTTCTAGACTCATCAAGCCACTTACGAGCTTTTTCCAAATGTGATGTCTTCACGCTAATAAACTCCTTAACCTTATCAATAACATCATCACCGCTTCTTATGTGTGATATAGCTATAGAGAATAGTTCATCTTTCTTATACTTTAATGCGAAATGCTTTAAAGCGTAGAAGTCTTCTTCACCAATAACACCACCGTAATTAGATAAAAGATCTTCGACCTCATCCTTAATCTGTGATATTTTAAAGTTAACAACCTCTATTATTTCGTTTACTTCATCAATAACAATTTGTGAATGTTTCATTACATTACCATCTTTGTCTCTATCAGCGGCTACTTGTGCAATTACATCATCAATTGTTTCATCAAGTATCATTTTTATAATCTTATTCTCTCGACTTAGATCATCTGTGAATAGTCCATGTAAATCACAATACCAATCTGTCTTAATCTTTGCCATCTTACCATTAGTGAATTGAATTATCCATCCCTCTTTCTCTTTGATAATGGCTTTTAACTCTATCAATTCATCTAATCCAAGATCGTCATATGATTCAGCAACGGTTATACCTGTTAGATGTTCTTTATAATCATCAACATCAATATACTCACCTGTATTATTATCTCTCAATCTTAACAATATGAGACCAGTCTCAGCATAAGGAACCACAATGCGATTACTAGGTGATACATACTCAAATACTGCCATAACATCGTTATTAAAGCATTTTGTTAAGAATGATCTTATATTTGGATCATTATCATAAATATTTTGTATTTCAACTGCTTGCTCAGACTCAAAGGAAGCCTTACTCTTACCAACGATCTTTCCATTTGGTAGTTGGACAAATGATGCTATTGATCCATCCTCTTTGTTGAAAATGTTTCTAATCTTGTATTCTTTAATAACTGAATATGCTGAGCATGGTGTTTGATCAACATTAAAGAATTTATCCAATAATAAGAATCTTTTAAATAAAGATCCGTCCTTGTTCCAAACAAAGCTTATTCCTCTCATTTCATATGCCTTAATGTCCTTTCCTGGAATAGGATTTTCAAAATGTGTAGATGTTGCAAGTCTGTAGTTAAATATAGAAATTGAATACCCATCAACTGTATGCTTTGTCTCATAAAATAGGAACTTATCATGAGCATCACATATCGCTCTACACTCTTCATAAGTAGGTAGATAATATGAGTGCTCTGAGAATCCTTTGTTCTCTGATATGAATTGGTTAAATTTTAACATGATGTATATATTAAAGATTAAAGGTAATCAAACTATATTAAGGAACTATTTACTATCCGTTTTATATCTATTCTCTCTCTGTTTTTTAAGATATTCTTGTAAGTCATCAAAGTTAACTGATCCAGGATTCTCAAAGATTTTTTCAGAGTCTGCTTTACATTTATCTTCTTCCCTCCTAACAGCCTCATTAGCTATATCTTTAACTCTTTGTCCCTCTTCTTCGGCTAGCTTTTTCAAAAGACTTCCAAGGAAAAAGTTTATACCCCTTTCCTTTATCACCGATCTATCATATGGAAAGATATATTCATCTTTATCCTTATATAAAGCAACCTCATCTTTTATAATATAATGGTCGGTATAGAACATTATATTCCCTATATTACCTTGTCCAAAAATATTTGTTTTATATTTTGTGTTATAGAAATATTGAAATCCATCAGTTTCCCTAAATACTCTTCCTTGATCGGTGTCAACCGTGTTTGAAAATCCTAGATTTTGGCGAAAATAAGGAGACTTTTTTATATCAGTCATGATATTCAATCCCGTAACAATTTGATATCCCATAGATTATTTATTATAATAACCTTCTTCCCGGTATCAAAAATTCCGATCAGGAAATTAGATAATATTCATCTCATCCAATTTTACACGAATATTCAACAAATTCTCTGAATAGTTGTATCACTTTCTCTTGCGTATATTTATCCTTTTAACACCGTGTAAAATATCCTTATCGTAATTTAAATCTGTATAATGATCAGGTTCAAGTAACCTAGAATCGGATCTGGAGGTAATATTCATTCTACTGCCCCATCTAGAACCATATCTTGGTTCGTAGCTATTAATCTCATTCTCAGTGACATCTTCCTCTAACAAAAGTCTGACAAAATAATTATTTTCAAACCTATGTGACTTACAAACCCATTGTAAAAACTTTTTAATAGGATGACTTGGCATTACATACATCTGTAAGCAAAACTGAACATATACATAAAATGGCCATTGAGCCTTATAAATCCAATCATCTAATTTATTCCATTCCCAGTTTTTATTATCATAAAGTTTCAATGGTAATTCACCATAGTAATTATGCTTTTCACCAGGAAAATTCTTTTTTCTATTTAGCTTACCAACCCAGAATATGAAATTATTCCATAATATACTAAATGGTATTAGAGTTACTGATAATATCCAAAATATCTGTGTCCAGAACCAGTTACCACCAACAGCTTTGCACCACAGCCAATAATCAATAGTCTGATCGTTGAAATCACTAAGCTTCCATTTTAACCCATCGTGATACTCCTTAACAAGGTCTTGTCTACCATTAGCAGCCAGTCCAACAAACCCCATCATAGTCTGATCTCTTGAAACGCTATCAAATGCCATTGATCCAGGAAGACCTGAGAATGTTCCATTATCTTCATCTACTGGGTATCTCCAAGCATGTATTCCACCACTGCCATCATCTTTGAAACATGATTTAATACCCTCAAGAAACTTATCACCCTTTTCAGTACCATTGTAAGCAACGGCACCATAACCGGTTCTCCAAAGAGCATCCGCCTTTCCCTCACCAACCATAAATCCTGCTGACCAAGGAGTTACATCTCTTTGTAGCAACATATTATTTTGTATCCATCTGTATGGTAGATTATTTTCTGCCTTTTTCTTACCCATGATATAATGATTATTTTTTAGGTTTCAATCTCGAATTCCTCACTATCTCCGAATTCTTCATCAAGTTCAATTTTTAGATTTACTAAAAACTCCTCATCAATATCAGAGATCTTATATTTCTTTGGACCTAGTTGACCAACAAGTGAATTGTCTAGGTCATATTTCTTAAACTTGATACTGCATTCCTTTATGTCGGTATCTGAAAAATCCTCGTCTTCTTTCTCCTTCATATCATCAACAACACTCTCAAGAGATAATGTTAAAAACATATTATACCATCCATCTTGATCTGAAAATTTAACCGTAAGACTATCATATAGCGCTGAATATCGGCTAACCTCAATAGATTCTAACTTAACTCCGAATTCTGATAGTGAAATTCCATCCTTCCTTTTATCTTTACCACGATCCATAGCAGTTCTCATAGTAACGGCTTCTTCTTCAGGTCCGTTGCCACTATCTACTTGTTCACCATCTTCACCAGGTTCTTCACCACCATTCCTGATAAGTTCCTTATTTTCCTCTGATGCCTTTTCAAAGAAAGATTCAATCTTCTTCTTAAGCTTCATAAGAACGACTTTAATATACTCTTCTGGTGGGTCTTGAAAGTTTTCGTTAATAAACTCCCTATATGTGTTAATCTTCATATAGTATATATTAAGCTGGCCAGTCCAATAATATGTCATTTATATATTATGCGTTAATAAATGACATATCATACTCTTGATATTCTATGATTTCTAAGAAATGATTTTTTACCGTGTAATCTCTTCTTCCACTCAACAATTATCTCAGATCCTCCACAATTTACACAGCAGTTTTCTATCTCACCAGTTTTATTATTAAATGAAATATCAGCGTTTATGTTAACTTCATTTAAGCAATTATCACAATAATATTTATGCCCTTGTAAATCATTAGACATTGGTGAATATACTCGACTCCTATAATTATATCTTAACATGTTCAAATTGATCGCCATTATTTCACAACTTCATAGTCTAACAACCCTTTACCATTTTTCCCCATCCTCTCATAATACCTTTCTTTAACCCTATCAGAGATTCTAATAGGATCTCCTTCATCATTTATTTCCTTTCGGTTGTTAATGTCGCACCCGATTCCGTAAACGGTATCGGTAGGATAGATGATGACCCGCCTCGTTTCAGACAATCCACAACTTCCCGAATGGCTTTCGGGTTAGGATTCTCTTCATAGACGCGGACTAACATTCGGGTCTATTTGTTTGCTTCAAAATCGGCTAAGAATTTGGCAAGGCCGATGTCTGTCAACGGGTGATTTAGCAATCCGAGAATCACACTCAATGGGCAAGTAGCCACATCAGCTCCTTCTTCTGCGCATCTTACAATATGCATGGTGTGTCGGATGCTTGCTGCCAAAATCTGCGTATCGAACATATAGTTGTCATAAATCAACCGAATCTGAG
>Ga0209702_10006448_pt1 | contig 15058 bp, 13 predicted proteins | sample FRY01_FD_187210 | JGI IMG/M metagenome (GOLD analysis project Ga0209702, IMG submission 187210) | Freshwater microbial communities from Lake Fryxell liftoff mats and glacier meltwater in Antarctica - FRY-01 (SPAdes) (version 2) | ecosystem: Environmental > Aquatic > Freshwater > Ice > Glacier... | reverse complement strand
TCTACTGGCAATAAAGTCGCTATGGTTGCTGGAAACGGTCAAGATGTAAACAAAAGCGTAGGAACTCCTATCGAAACTATCGCTTATTTTTCTACTGTATTGAACTTACCAAATACTACAGGGTTAACTACAACTGGAGATTTTTGTATGCATTTGGGAGGAACTAAAGGAGCAGCCGTAACAGGGTTCTTTGGAAGATTATTTTTGAAAACAGGTGCTGCTGCTAATACTTTTAAGATTGGAATTCAAAACACAAGTGGAACGGGTCAAGTTACTACTTATCTTGCAACTGATTATCCAACTGGAACTCCTGTTTTTGTAGTTGTGAAATATGTAAAAGCAAATAGTACTGCAAGTTTATGGGTTAATCCTGCATTAGATGTAGTAGAACCAGCAGCAGATTTGACTAATGCAACTGGTACATTTGCAGCGACTAATATTGAAAGTTTAGTTTTCAGACAAGTTGGAAGTACAACAAGTGGATCAGGAAATGTTGAATTTGATGACGTAAGAGTTGCTGATAATTGGGCGTATGTTGCAAGTTCAATTGCAACTTTAAAAGTAGAACAAAACACAATCTCTGGATTAAATATGTATCCAAATCCTGTTAAAAACGGAAATTTATACATTACATCTAATAGCAATCAAGCAAAATCAGTTGCTATCTTTGATATCCTTGGAAAACAAGTAGTAAAAGCTACAACTACAAACAATACTGTTAGTGTTGCTAACCTTAAAGGTGGAGTTTACATCGTAAAAATCACTGAGGATGGTAAAACTGACACCAGAAAATTAATGATTGAATAATTAATTTTCAATCAATAGTTAAAAAGCATCAACGAAAGTTGGTGCTTTTTTTGTTTTTATAATTTTCACATTATTTTTTCTTACAAATTGAAATAATTATTATATTTGCTATTCACCCCCAAACCTACTAATTATGAAAAAAACCTACATTTTAACTTTTATTTTATTGTCCTCCCTTTCATTTGGGCAAGCATTCTCGAGTATTTATGATTTTTCTGACGTAACAATCTCATCAGGAAAAATAGATCCTACACCTGTTCCAACTGCCCCGGGAATTGATTTTGGAAGTTTCAAAGCAGTTAATGCCATTGCATTAAACTCTTCAGCAAATGCAAAGTTTTCCTTTACAAATCAACCTATTGGAGCAACTAACGCAAATGATTCTTATTCAAGTTTAACGGGATCAATAGATACAAACACGTATTATGAAGTTAGTTTAACACCTCAACTAGGTTCTAACTTTACTTTGACTCAATTAACATTCACTTCTCAAAGGACGGGAACAGGAATAAGAACTTATGCTGTAAGATCAAGCGTTGATGGATATGCAACAAATTTACCTGCTTCAGTCGCTCCAGGAAACGCGGCGTTGTCTGTGCAACCAGATAATGTATTCTTTAGAACTGACGATGCCAATACTGCACCTCAAGCTGGAACTTTCATTACATTTTCAGGCTCTAATTTTACTGCTGTTACTACTCCAATCACTTTTAGAATTTATGGATTTAATGCCGAAGATTCAGCAGGAACATTCAGCATTGCTAACGTTACGTTCTCTGGGTCAACCCCAGTTTTGAAAGTTAAACAAAATTCAATCGCTGGTCTAAATATGTATCCAAATCCTGTTACAAACGGTAATTTATACATCACTTCAAATAGCAATCAAGCAAAATCAGTTGCAGTATATGATATATTAGGAAAGCAGGTGGTAAAAACTAATACTATAAACAATACTGTAAATGTATCTAACTTAAAAGGAGGTTTATACATTGTAAGAATCACCGAGGATGGAAAAACTGAAACAAGAAAATTAATGATTGAGTAATTATTTTTCAATTGTATCAAGGAAAGCATCAACGAAAGTTGGTGCTTTTTTTTTAAGTTGTACCGTCACTTATTCCTTTAAGGCAATTTGCCGTTTAAATTTTAATTACTTTTGCAAAAAAACAAATCATTGATTTCTTCACAAGACATATTCACTATTTCAAGTCAAAAGCAATTTGAAAAAATAGCGCTTAAAACATTTCGTTTTCAATACGAAAATAACTTGGTCTATCGCGAATTTTGCGATTTTTTGAATACAGACGTTCAAAGAGTAAAATCATTAGAGCAAATTCCGTTTTTGCCGATTCAATTTTTCAAAAGCCATAAAATAGTTTCCAATGAAAACCCAATCCAGGAAACCTTTACCAGCAGCGGAACGACTAGAATGGCAGCCAGCAAGCATTTTGTTACCGATGTTTCCTTATATGAAGAAAGTTACCGTAAAGGATTCTCGCAGTTTTATGGCAATATCGAAGATTATGTAGTTTTGGCATTGCTCCCATCTTATTTAGAGCGCGAAGGTTCGTCTTTGATTTATATGGTCGAAGATTTGATACAAAAAACTAATAATCCTGAAAGTGGCTTTTATCTGCACAACCACGAGGAACTCATCGAAAAACTAACCACATTAGACACTTCTGGTCAAAACGTGATTTTGATTGGCGTTACTTATGCTTTACTAGATTTAATAGAATATTCTAAATCTATTTCATTCCCCCTTTGGGGGTTAGGAGGCTCTACCATCATTATGGAAACTGGCGGAATGAAAGGCAAACGCAAAGAAATGATTCGGGAAGAATTGCACGAACAACTTTGCAAAGGTTTTGGCGTCACAGCCATACATTCTGAATACGGAATGACCGAATTGTTGTCCCAAGCTTATTCGCTGGGAAATGGCGTGTTTGAATGCCCTTCGTGGATGCAAATACTAGTTCGTGACACTGAAGATGCTTTGACTTATGTTGCTGATGGAAAAACAGGCGGAATCAACGTGATTGATTTAGCCAATATTAATTCCTGTTCGTTTATTGCCACGCAAGATTTGGGTAAAAAAAATCCCAACAACTCTTTCGAGGTATTGGGACGCTTTGATAATTCGGATATTCGAGGTTGTAATCTGATGGTAGTCCCCTAACCCCCAAAGGGGGAATAAAAGCAACTCTTTTTATTCATAATTGTCTTTTCTATGACCTAAATCAATGACATCAATCAGTAAAACTTCATCAAAAATTTCATAGATAACTCTATCATTTCCAACACGAATTCTGTATCCTTTTCTTCCTTTCAATTTTTTGTAACCTTGTGGTCGGGGATTATCAGAAAGACTTCCTATTGCTGATAAAATTGGTTTGGCAATTATATCTGAAAGTTTATCAAGATTCTTTTGTGCTTTTTTAGAAAAATCAATACGATACATTTGGTTTTTTACTTTCTCTTGTTTTCATATAATCCTCAAATGAAATACGATAACCATCATCCTCTCTTTTGGCTTCATCATAAAGACGTACATCTTCTAAATCTTCCAATTTTTCAATCAATTTGTTGTATTTTTTTATTGGCAACAAAACCGCCGTTCTATTTCCTTTTTCGTCAGTCAAAAATTGAGTTTCCATAGCTTTTGATATTTTAGTAAAGTTATAAAATTATTTAACCCGAACCACAAAATAATTTTTCTTCCCGCTTTGCAACAATACGAATTGATTATTAATCAAATCTTTCGTGGAAAGCACAAAATCTTCGGTCACTTTTTCTCTATTTACGGAAATAGAATTGGCAGTCAAAGCGCGTCTTGATTCACCATTCGATTTTAAAAAGCCTGTTTTTTCGTTTAAAACATCAACAATATTAATTCCAGCTTCGATTTCATTTTTTGAAATTTCCGCTTGCGGAACACCGTCAAAAACATCTAAAAAAGTAGCTTCATCCAATTGTTTCAAATCATCTGAAGTAGAATTCCCGAACAAAATATTCGAAGCTTTAATCGCATTTTCCAAGTCTTCCTTGGAATGAACCATAACGGTAATTTCTTCTGCCAAACGCTTTTGCAACAAACGCAAATGTGGCGTTTCTCTATGTTTTTGGGTTAAAACCTCGATTTCTTCTTTCGATAAAAAGGTGAAAATCTTGATGTATTTCTCAGCATCAACATCGGAAGTGTTCAACCAATATTGGTAAAATTTATAAGGCGAAGTTCTGGCTGTGTCCAACCAAATATTTCCACCTTCTGATTTTCCAAATTTGGTTCCATCGGCTTTAGTGATTAGCGGGCAAGTCAATGCGTAAGCTTTTCCGCTTGCAATTCTTCTCACTAATTCCGTTCCCGTGGTGATATTTCCCCATTGGTCGCTTCCTCCCATTTGTAACGTGCAATTTTTTTCTCTGTACAAATGCAAAAAATCATATCCTTGAACCAATTGGTACGTAAACTCCGTGAACGACATTCCTTCGGCAGCTTCAGAAGACAAACGTTTCTTTACTGAATCTTTGGACATCATATAATTTACGGTGATGTGTTTTCCAATATCCCGAATGAAATCCAGAAATGAAAAGTTCTTCATCCAGTCGTAATTATTCACTAACTCCGCAGCATTTGACGCATTAGAAGTAAAATCTAAAAATCGAGAAAGTTGTGCTTTTATGGCTTCTTGATTGTGACGTAAAGTAGCTTCATCGAGTAAATTTCTCTCATTCGATTTTCCAGATGGATCGCCAATCATTCCTGTTGCGCCTCCCACTAAAGCTAATGGTTTATGTCCTGCTATTTGAAAATGTCTTAACATCATCACGCCTACTAAATGCCCAATATGCAATGAATCGGCAGTTGGATCAATACCTACATAAGCTACACGCATTTGTTCCATCAAATGTTCTTCGGTGCCGGGCATAACATCGTGGAGCATTCCTCTCCAAGTTACTTCTTCAATAAAATTCTTCATCTTTTTTAATCAATTTGCGCAAAGATAGTTTTAATTAGACAATTTGAAAATTTGAAAATGCATCAATTTGAAAAAAAATTATCTAAAACTCTAATTGTTACCTTATAAAATTGATAAATTGTTACATTTGTGGCTATGATTTTAGTCACGGGAGGAACAGGATTAGTCGGCGCACATTTGCTACTTCATTTAATTGAAAATGAAGAAAGCGTTCGTGCTATTTATCGAAACTTAGAATCCAAGCAGAAAACTAAAGATCTTTTTTCACTTTACAAAAAAACAGCTTTATTTGAAAAAATTGACTGGATTCAAGCTGATATTATTGATGTTCCGTCATTAGAAATTGCTTTCGAAAAGGCAGAATATGTTTATCATTGTGCTGCGTTGATTTCATTTGATCCAAAAGACGAACATTTACTTCGGAAAACCAATATCGAAGGAACGGCAAATATTGTCAATTTTTGCATTGCCAAGGCCGTTAAAAAACTCTGTTTTGTGAGTACAATTGCTGCTCTTGGAGATTTAAAAGAAAACGAAAAAATCATAACTGAAGAAGCTGAATGGAATCCCGAAAAACCGCATAGCGATTATGCCATCTCAAAATATGGTGCCGAAATGGAAATTTGGCGCGGGCAACAAGAAGGTTTGGAAACGGTGATTGTAAATCCGGGAGTCATCATTGGACCCGGCTTTTGGGAACAAGGAAGCGGATTGCTTTTCAAAAAAGTGGCGAATGGATTATCGTTTTACACCAAAGGCATAACCGGATTTATTGCAGTTCCTGATGTGGTTCAAGTCGCGGTAAGATTGATGAAAAGCGAACATTCGAACGAACGATTTACCTTAATTGCAGAGAATATTTCTTTTAGGAATTTATTGAATTCCATTGCAGATTCCTTGAATGTCAAAAGACCTTCTATTCACGCAAGTCCTTTGCTGGTAAATATATTATATCGAATCGATTGGTTTTTTTCGAATATCTTGGGTAAAAAAAGAAAACTGGATAAGGCAATTGCCAATGCTTCTTATGCTCAAAATTGGTATTCGAATGAAAAAATAAAAACTGCTTTATCCACTGAATTTTTGGGTATTCATCAATATATAAAAGACATTTCGAGATTATAAACCCAATTTTCTTTCTTTGATTTTCTTTATTGAATCGGCCGCTTTTGCTGCTTTTAATTTTAGCTTTTGTTTTACCTTTTTTAAGGAATCCGCTTCTTTTTTCAATTTCAGCTTTTTCTTTGCCTTTTCCAGCAAAAGGTCTTTCTTTTTTTTATTGTTAATCAAAGTTTCCACCGCAATTACATTCTTGTCCAATCGAGATTTTACCTGCTCGTACATCTTCTTGTACTCATTATAATCAGCCGCATAATAGATATTATTTTGGGCAAATTGGGTGCTATCAATTTTATATTTTTTATAAATATATTGGTTTGAATTAATTTTAAAGCTGTCCAATGAACTTGAATTTTGAATTTTTATAGCTTCCAAAAGAGATAAATCATACATAATATTCACCATTTTACCCTTTTCTATAAGGTTTTTTGGTATTTTGACAACCTCCTTTTGACAACTTGCAAAAATTGAAAAAACAACGATTAGGTAGCATACTGTTTTTTTCATCTTTTGGGTATTATCTATCAAACAACAATCGTTTTCCGGCACGAATATCTTTCACTTTAAAAGCCGAATAAACTAATAGTCCGTTTACAAAAGTGTGCGTGATTCGTGATTTAAAAGTAAAACCTTCAAACGGAGACCAGCCGCATTTAGCGAGAATATTCTCTTTCTTGACGCTCCAAGGCAAACCTGAATTCACGATAACTAAATCAGCATAATAGCCCTCTTTGATAAACCCACGTTTTTCAATTTTGAAGATTTTTGCTGGATTATGACACATTTTCTCGACAATTTTTTCAATGCTGATTTTTCCTTGATGGTACGCTTCAAACATAGCCACAACAGCATGTTGCACTAAAGGTCCGCCAGAAGGAGCTTTCGTATAGCATTGATTTTTTTCTTCTAAAGTATGAGGCGCGTGGTCTGTGGCTATCACGTCAATTCTACCATCGTTCAAAGCTTCCCATAACGCTTTTCTATCATCGACCGATTTTATCGCTGGATTCCATTTAATCAAATTGCCTTTTGTTTTATAATCTTCATCCGAAAACCAAAGATGGTGAATACAAACTTCGGCAGTAATTTGTTTTTCTTCTAGCGGAATTTTATTAGTAAAAAATTCAAGTTCCTTTGCCGTTGACAAATGAAAAACATGTAATCTTGCTCCTGTTTTTTTGGCTAATTTAACGATTCGCTCTGTTGATTTATAGCAGGCTTCAACAGATCTAATTTGAGGATGAAACTCAACTGGAATATCATCGCCATATATCAATTTATATTTTTCAAGATTCGCTTTTACGGTAGTCTCATCTTCGCTATGGACTGCAATTAAAAGTTTCGTAGCAGAAAATATTTTTTCTAAAGATTCTGAACTATCAACTAACATATCTCCTGTTGACGAACCAAGAAATAACTTTAAACCAGCAACATTTTTCGGATTAGTTTTTAGAATTTCTTCCAAATTTTCATTGGTTCCGCCCATCATAAACGAATAATTGGCATACGAATTATTGGAAGCCAATTGGTATTTTTGCTCTAAAATCTCCTGGGTTACCGCATTAGGAATTGTGTTAGGCTGTTCAATAAATGAAGTAATTCCGCCAGCAACTGCAGCTCTTGACTCGGATTCTATATCCCCTTTATGAGTAAGTCCAGGTTCTCTAAAATGTACTTGATCGTCAATTGCACCGGGAATTAGATAATTTCCTTCGGCATCAATAATCTTGCATTCCGAGGATTTTGCGCTAATATTATCAGAAATTTCAACGATTAGGTCATTCTCAATTAACACATCACCTTCAAAAATCTTCCCTTCGTTTACTATTTTGGCATTCTTGATTAAAATCCTATTCATCGTTTCTTTCCTTATAAGGTGTTAAGTAATTTTTTTAAACGGAGCGCAATAACTCCTAAAACGGCTTCCTGAAAAATAGCACTGCTCATTTTAGATTGTCCCTTTGTTCTGTCGGTAAAAATAATTGGCACTTCAACAATATCAAATTCTTTGCAATATGTCCTGTATTTCATTTCAATTTGAAAAGCGTAACCCACAAATTTTATTTTATCCAAATTGATTTTTTCCAAAACTTCTTTCTTGTAACAAATGAATCCTGCCGTGGCATCGTGGATTTTCATTCCGGTAATAAATTGCACATAAACCGATGCAAAATAGGACATCAACACTCGGCTTAATGGCCAGTTCACCACATTTACTCCAGTTACATAACGGGAACCGATAGCTAAATCTGCTCCTCCAAAATGACAGGCATCATATAATTTTTCCAAGTCATTAGGGTTATGCGAAAAATCAGCATCCATTTCAAAAACATAATTATAATTATGGTCTAAAGCCCATCTAAAACCGTGAACATAAGCTGTTCCCAGGCCTAATTTTCCACTTCTTTTTTCTAAAAATAACCTTCCCTCAAACTCAGATTGAAGCATCATTACTTTATCTGCCGTTTTATCGGGCGAATTGTCATCAATGACAAGAACATGGAAAGGTTTATGCTGTGAAAGCACTGACCTGATGATGCTTTCGATGTTTTCAATTTCGTTATAGGTAGGAATTATAACAATACAATCGTTCATATTTGGAGTAATTTCAACGCAAAAGTAAACTTTTTATGCGATTTGATTCATAATAAAATTATAATAAAAAGAATGAAATAAAAAATCAGTAATTTTGCAGCGATATGATTGAAAACGCACTTCATTTACGGGTAATCGAGAATAAAGATTGGGCAACAATCTTGTTCGTCATTTCATTTGCCGTTATTGCTATGACAAAGTCGGCATTTGAGAATCGTTTTGCAGATTTTGCAAAATTAATTTACTCTGATAAATACACTAATATTTATAAAGACAGCAGTAATCTTAAAAGTGGATTTACTATTTCATTGTTTTTTATCCAAATCATTTCTTTGGCTTTCTTCATCCAGCTTTCTCTTTCTTTTTTTGGATATGCTTCAAAAACAGATTGGATTTTGTACATTCAAATAATTACATTCCTGATTTTCTTTGTTTTATCTAAATTTTTAATCGAAAAAATTATTGCCACTGCTTTCGAAATTGAAGAGTTTGTGGAACAATTCAACCTTCAGAAAGTAACTTTTAGAACTTATATTGGACTATTTATACTGCCAATCAATATTATTCTGTTCTATTACGACTCCATTTCAAGAAATATTTTGATATTTTTTATATTTACAGTACTAATTGTCAATGCGTTAACATATTTAGTTTCAATAAAAAATTATCAAAATATAATATTCAGTAAGTTATTTTATTTTATTTTATATCTTTGCGCTCTCGAAATAGCACCGTATTATTTTATGTATTATTGTTTTACAAAAGGTATTGCCTAGAAAATGTCAAATATGAAAGTGAAAACAATTTTGGTGTCACAGCCCGAACCTAAAGTGGAAAATTCCCCATACTTTGAGCTACAACAAAAGCATAAAGTAAAAATTGATTTCAGACCTTTTATTCACGTAGAAGGTGTAAACGCAAAAGAAATTAGACTCCAAAAAATTGATCTCAATCATTATACTGCAATTATTTTAACGAGTAAAAATGCGGTGGATCACTTCTTTAGAGTGGCTGATGAAATGCGCTACAAAGTTCCTGAAGGATTAAAATATTTCTGCCAATCCGAAGCAATTGCTTTTTACCTGCAAAAATACGTGGTGTACAGAAAACGTAAAATTTATGTTGGCCCAAAAGACTTTGCTGATTTATCGCCACTAATAAAAAAATACAAAGACGAAAAATTCCTTTTGCCTGCCTCAGACCAATTAAATGCTGACGCGCCCATAACACTCAATGCTTTAAAAGTAGATTGGACTCCAGCTATTTTTTACAAAACGGTCATTAGCGATTTATCAGATTTAGCCGATGTTTATTATGATGTATTGGCTTTCTTTAGTCCAACCGGAATAAAATCGTTGTTCACTAATTTTCCTGATTTTGAGCAAAACGATACCAGAATAGCAGTTTTTGGAAGCACAACTCAGAAAGAGGCTTTGGAGAAAGGCTTAAGAATTGACATTATGGCTCCAACTCCTGGAACACCATCAATGACAATGGCATTGGAAAAATATATCACCGAAGCAAACAAAGGAAAATAAGCATTTGAAAAAAAAATACTTTTAAATAAATTATATAAAGAGCTGCGTTTTCGTGGCTTTTTTTTTGTTCCATTCTCGTAATACTGAGATTGAAGACTCCAAAAAAAAAAATTATCGCAGATTCTCAAATTTTAAATGTGGTTCTACTGGAAATTGTGTGAAAGTTGTAAACTTTAATCCTTGTAATTATTTTTGTAACTATTCAGTGCATTCTGATTTCAAAAATTTGAATTGTCTCCAGCTGTAGCTGGAGGTATAAAATAGGAATGATTTATATGGCTTTAGCCAAAAAGAGTACAATTTTGGCTAAAGCCAATAGTATAATGATTTCTATTACTCCAGCTAAAGCTGGAGGCAATTGATACTATTATAATGTTGAATAGTTACTTATTTTTAACCATACAGGGATTAAGAATTTTAATGACTTAATGACCCGATTCCCGATAACTATGGGGACAAACAGGCAAAGCAAACTTAATATCTTAATGGTAAATTTTAAATCTAGATGTTCTACACGATTTCCAGTAGAACCCTAATTGTAAATTAATTTTAAAATCCGAGAATCTGTGGCCAAAAAAATCGAAGCAGTGCTTCGAGGAATTAAACCTAAAGAGATTAAACTTTTCTGTTACATATTTTAAAATTTTCCATTAAGAGCAATTATTATTTGGTTTTACCTAACTTTGGTTTTAAATTAAAACTAAAACATTAATTTTAGTTTCAAATAGCAACTTATGAAAATCAACTCTCTCCTTGTGGAAATAGACGGAATCGACAAAGAAATTTTACGTTTCCTGATGGTCGACGCTCGAAAACCAATCCTTCAAATTGCTAATAAAATAGGAATTTCAGGCGCGGCAATTCACCAACGATTGCGAAAACTAGAACAATCGGGCGTGATTTCTGGTTCTAAATTTGTGGTGAACCATAAAATTTTGGGTTACAATACGATGGCTTTTGTTGGAATTTATTTGGATAAAGCCGCCCGAAATTCGGAAGCAGTGAAAGACTTAAAAAAAATACCGGAAGTCTTGGAATGTCATTATACAACTGGAAACTGGTCTATTTTAATCAAAATTATTTGTCGGGATAACGAACATTTAATGCATCTATTGAACACTAAAATTCAAGCCATCGAAGGTGTTTCCAGAACAGAAACCTTTATTTCATTGGATCAACAAATTGACAGGCAGATTCAGCTTTAATTTGAAAATATATCAATTTGAAAAGGAGATAATTTCGTAATTGAATCTCAAACGACAATAAAAAAACCGTCTGGTAACAATACAAGACGGCTAATTTACTTTAAAAGAATTTTCTACTTAACTTTTACCTCCTATTAAAAATCGAAATGTAATACAATAAGGTAGCAATAGATCCCAAAGCAGCAACAACATACGTTCTTGCAGCCCATTTCAAGGCGTCTTTTGCTCCAGCGTGTTCTTGTTGCGTCAACATTCTTTTATTTTCTAACCAAGCCAAAGCACGGTGACTAGCATCATATTCTACCGGCAAAGTAACAATCGAAAATAATGTGGTTGCTGCAAAAATTATGATTCCTACCAATAATAGTTGGGGGAAAGTTTTCATCATCAAAATTCCTGCAATCAAAATCCACTGCATGTAATTTGATGCAATATTTACCACAGGAACCATTTGAGAACGCATCGTTAACCAGCTGTAAGCAGTCGCGTGTTGCACGGCGTGACCACATTCGTGGGCAGCAACCGCAGCAGCAGCAGCATTTCTTTGATTGAAAACTGCTTCGCTCAAATTGACCGTTTTATCTGTTGGATTGTAATGATCCGTTAATTGTCCCGCAACCGAAATCACTTTTACGTCACGAATTCCGTGATCGGCAAGCATTTTTTCGGCGATTTCTTGTCCTGACATTCCGTTCTGCAATTGCAATTTGGAGTATTTTTCAAACTTGTTTTTCAATTGATTGCTGATCAACCAACTCGCTAACATAATTAAACCTGCTAATATCAAATACATAATTTTACTTTTTTAAATAAATTTACAAATATCCCATCAAATTCTAAGCCAAATTTTGAAATGACAATTTGGCGTTTCTATCCAACCAAATTTATCACTTTTCCCGGAACTATGATTATTTTATTTGGAATTTTTCCGTCCAATTGTTTTAAAGTTCTTTCGTCTTTCATAATGATTTCCTCGATTTGTTCCTTAGATAAATCCAAAGGCAATTCGATGGTGAAACGCATTTTTCCGTTGAAAGAAACTGGATATTCTTTGCTACTTTCAACCAAATGTTTTTCGTCCAATGTTGGAAAATCAACCGTCGATATCGACCCATTATTTCCTAATTGACTCCATAATTCCTCGGCAATGTGTGGCGCATAAGACGAAATCAAAACCGTCAATGGTTCCAAAATAGCACGTGAATGACAATTTTGAGTTGACAGTTCATTCACGCAAATCATAAACTGTGAAACCGAAGTGTTGAAAGAGAATCCTTCGATATCTTCTGCCACTTTTTTGATGGTTTTGTGCAATGATTTCAAGTTGTCTTTGGTTGGTTCGTCATTGGTTACAATCAATCCATTGTCATCAAAATACAAACGCCAAAGTTTTTTCAAGAAACCAAAAACTCCCGAAATTCCTGCCGTATTCCAAGGTTTTGCTTGTTCCAATGGGCCAAGAAACATTTCGTACAAACGCAAAGTATCTGCTCCGTATTCGTTACAAATATCATCTGGAGTGACTACATTGTATTTTGATTTTGACATTTTTTCGATTTCGCGACCGACGATGTATTTATTATTTTCATCAGTAATGAAAATCGCTTTTTTATAATCATAATTTAAAGGATGATTTTTGAATCCTTCTATTTCTAATTCGTCTGAAGCATTTACTAAATTAACATCCGCGTGAATTGGAGAAAAACTAATTCCTTTAACAATCAATCCTAAATTAGGATTTAAACGATTTATTTCGGCTTTACTTCTTTCAAAAACATCATTATAGAATTTAAGAGTAACTATATCTTCTGTATTAAGTAATGTTCTCAATATTTTGGAATCTTCTTCATCAATGTTACTTTCCAAATATTTTATTATAAATATTAATTTATTACCATAAACTCCATTTAACAAATTCTCTTTAAAATTATTTGAAAATTGTTTATTAGCTAAAAATTTTTCATTTATTTTTTTAAACTTATACACTAAATCATAAGAAATAAATATAATAGGTTGAACAGCATTTTCTTCAACATTTGCGTTTTGTGAATAATCTACAAAAACTTTATAAACAAACGCACTCATCCCCAAAATCATTCCCTGATTAATCAATTTCTTAAACGGCTCTTCGGTTGGAGCAAAGCCTTTGTCTTTTAGGAATTTATTCCAAAAACGAGAATACAATAAATGTCCCGTTGCGTGTTCGCTGCCGCCAATGTATAAATCTACGCTTTCCCAATATTTCAAAGCTTCTTGACTGGCAAATTCATTCTCATTGTGCGCATCCATATAACGCATCCAATACCAAGAACTTCCAGCCCAACCTGGCATTGTGTTTAGTTCCAAGCCCCCTCCGCCCCCAAAGGGGGAACTCTCGAAAACTTCCTTGGTCACAATTCCACCTCCTCCTTCGGGAGTTGGGGGACTCCAATGCCAGGCTTTTGCATTTCCTAGAGGTGGTTGCCCATCTTCAGTTGGTAGATAATTTTCGACTTCTGGTAATTTTATTGGAAGATATTTTGCCTCAATCATTTGCGGCAAGCCATTCACGTAATAAACTGGAAACGGTTCGCCCCAATATCTTTGGCGAGAGAAAACCGCATCACGCAAACGGTAATTGATTTTTCCTTTTCCTTGATTGATGTTTTCTAATTCAGCAATGACTTTTTTAGTTGCTTCTTTGTAACCCATGCCGTTTAAGAAATCGGAATTTTTCAAAACAAAACCATCTTTGGCTGTGAAAGCAGAATCCTCCCCCAGCCCCTCCGAAGGAGGGGAGTCAGCACCTGAATTGTCAGTTGCTGATTCCCCATTGGGGGTTAGGGGGCTGAAAATATTCTTGATTTCGGGCATTCCGTTTGTTCCTTTAAAGAAATTGGCGAAAGCATAATCTCTTTCATCACCACAAGGAACCGCCATAACCGCACCTGTTCCGTAACCTGCCAAAACGTAATCGCCAATCCAAACCGGAATGGATTCTTTCGTAAACGGATGTTCAGCGTAAGCACCTGTGAATACTCCCGAAATAGTTTTTACATCCGCCATACGCTCTCTTTCGGAACGTTTTGCGGTTTTTTCGATATAAGCTTCAACCGCTGCTTTTTGTTCAGGAGTTGTGATTTGAGCTACCAATTCGTGTTCTGGAGCTAGTGTCATAAAGGTAACGCCGAAAATGGTATCGGGACGCGTGGTAAATATCCCCACCCCAACCCTCCCCGAAGGGGAGGGAGCCGAGTCCAGATTCGTTGTGTCTTTGGGTTTTCTATTATTTAATTCTGTCAAAATTTTTGACAAAACGGTATCAATATCTCTTTTTACTTCTTCATTCGTAAATCGGATAATTTTGAAACGATATTTTTGTTCTAGTTCTAAAGTTCTTTCTGCATCAAGTTCAATTTGTTCCAATGTATTATGGTAATCACCATCTACTTCAATAACTAATCTACTTTCCAAACAAACAAAATCAACAATATAATTCCCAATTAAATGTTGTCTTCTAAACTTTCCTTCTAATTTTTTATTCCGAACAGCATCCCACAACATCGCTTCTGCAAATGTTGGTTCTTTTCGCATTTCTTTAGCATTAACCAGCAAGTTTTTCGCTGTTTGAGAATCTCCTGTCATGTATCTTGGCTCGACTCCCCCTCCTTTGGAGGGGGCTGGGGGGAGGATATAAAACGTAATTGACGCCCCAACGGATTTTCCAATCCAATTCCTCTGACTTTCCTTAATACTTTCGCTCCAATCAATCGTGTCCAACCCTTGCAACAAACGTTCTGCATAAGCTGAAATTCGCATACTCCATTGGGTCATT
>Ga0209702_10006447_pt1 | contig 15058 bp, 22 predicted proteins | sample FRY01_FD_187210 | JGI IMG/M metagenome (GOLD analysis project Ga0209702, IMG submission 187210) | Freshwater microbial communities from Lake Fryxell liftoff mats and glacier meltwater in Antarctica - FRY-01 (SPAdes) (version 2) | ecosystem: Environmental > Aquatic > Freshwater > Ice > Glacier... | reverse complement strand
CACAACAAAATTGTCTGCTTCTGTGCTCACCAAGTCAAACTCTACGTCCACCAACCCTACCGGCTTATTTAGCTCGATCAAGGTGTCATTTGTTGCATAACTCGCGGTATACCCGACGTTATTCAAGAAACTGTGCGGTACATCACTGCCCGTGTAATTGGCGGGGCTATTGACTCCGGTTGCGTGATTGCCGTTGCCACTTGAGTCGAGGAAGTTGCCTTCCATTTTCCACTGCCCAAGCAAGTCATCGGTTGTTGGGTTAGCCCCTGATTGCCCAAAAGTGTGGACGTGTTGGATTTCAGATGCGGTCAGTGCCTTGTTGTAGATTCGCACATCGAATAACTGGCCGATGTGCCGATTATCAGTACCGTCATCAGAAGCGATTCGGCCAAGATCGATTGATCCTGGCTGCCCAACTCCGGAATATAATTCAGTCCATGCCCCACCATCGACCGAAAAATCGCAGGTATCGTCTGCATTACGCCTGGCTGCGATGAAGTGCCACTGTGTAGTGTCTATGTCATGATTCGGAGTAGCTGCGTCCGTCAAAAATCTGATGAATAACTGGGTAGAATTTGCGGAGTAACCAAACTTTTTCGTGCTGCCTCCTGATCCCGCTCCCAGGCTTATATCTACCGTAGAAGTTGAAGATCTCTTCGCCCACCAACATACCGTCATCGGACCCGCCAGAGTTTCGCTAATTGTCGCGTTTTGCGTCGACCCGTTAAACGTCTTGGCTATACCACTTTGCAAAGCTCGTGCATCGCCTAGCCCGCTGCGCTCGTCTGCGATTAGCCCGGTGGAATCCGGTCTAAGACGGTTAAGCCAAGCACCAACGTAACGGGATGCCGGGTAAGATTGGCCCAGGCCTGGGATTCTTAATGCGGTTGAAATACTCAAGGGGATTCCTCAATCTCTGAAAGTTGGCCGAACACATACATGTTTCCGCCGACTGTTATTGGTGTTTTTCGTATGTTACAGAGAATAAATTCAGTGCCTTTGGGGTCAGTGATCCTGACTCGCACTCTCTCTATAAACTCTTGGCTAGTTCCTGACGCTAATACCGCCATGTCATTTGCAGTGTACTGAAGTACGTCCGTTTGGTCATACATGCCGTAGATATTCACGGGTTGCCAGAAGTCACGGTAGATTACATGAAACTTCTCACAGTAGCTCTTGGATAAATACCAGTGATTTGAAGATGGATCAAATAACCAAGTAACTTCTGATATGGCTTGGTTTAGTACCTCCTTTAGAATATCTCTTGCATGTGAGGCTGCCGGATTTTCCTCGTAATACTCTAACTTTTCCTTAACAGCATATACTTCTGCCCGTAGGTCAGTTATTTGCTGCTGTAGTGCCGAGATCTGCAATACATAGGTCTTTAAGGTTTCAGATAGGTAAGTGAATGTGTCGTTTTGCTGTTTTCTCAATGACTCGTAGTGGCTAGTCATCGACTGATGTTCCGACTTCTTGTACTCACCTAATATTTCTTGCTCTTTTGCCGCCAGGGCCGATAGGTGGATTTTTCCTAATTCTTCCTGGGCCTTATTGAATTCTTCCTCACGTTGCTTGCGGTCTACTCTCTGTTTATACCAAACACCTAATCCGCCTGATGCCATGACTAATAGGTAACTAATGACTTTCAGAGTGTCCCATGATCCGTCTTCTCTTGATGTCAGTAACTCTTGTGCTAGTAAGAACATGGTCTACCTTATCCCGTATTTATATATTTTCCGCCAATTCCGGTTAGATATCTGTGATCTCCTGCCATCTCCGGAATAATTCCCTAAAGGCAAGTAATTTGGAATATTTGATAGGTTGTCTTGCCCTTCGTCGGAGCGTCGTGGTCGGGCACTCGCCGACTTGTCACGTTATGTTGATCTACCAATCGATGCAAGTATCACAGATAGGAGCCTGCTCATCTACAAAGATAGGTAGCTGCTTCTGGGACTCTTCGTTTTTCACCAACGACTCCCAACTCCACTTACGTCCCAATCCTTTAATGACATGTAAACCGCCCTCTTCTCTTGCGTTCTGCTCCATAGCTACTGCCCTATCAAACAACTCTGGATGCTCTTTGGACAACTCAATCACTTCAACCTTTCGCATCGACGGGCAGAAGAAGCAAGCTGACTTAACAGGCACGGGCAAATCTTGACCTCGAATCATTAGCTCGCAATGTCGCTGGTCCCAATTCCATTCGCGGAGCGGAAAACGATATGTAAACTTGGGGCAATCCGGGATTTTTCCGCGTCGAGTTTCGCCCGCATGAATTCCGATAACTCGCTGCACTTTTTCGCCTCTAGCGTATGCGTCTATTGCCGGTTGCCATTGCTTTACCCATTTATCCATAGGGTATCTCTTCCACTTCTGTGAGCATCCGCCAAACCCAAATGCCTTACTGGGTAAAGTTCCGTTAGTATGGCACTCATCCTCAAGGCTCCCGTGTTTGCTTTTGCAGGCAAAATCAACACCTAGCGGGGATTTTAGGCTTGGACTGTAAGCAATCACAGTTAGCGGCAGCCCGTTCGCGGTCATCCAATCACGGAACGCCATAATAAAATCATAAGTCTCTGGCTTTTCGCCGCCAGTATCGGCAAACAAAACCGCGTCGGGTCTTTCGTTTTTCAGGATCATTCCAATCAACATGGCGGTACTGTTTACACCTCCACCATAGCTGACCACGGAACAATTGATTTTTTCACTCATATCCAAACCTCGTGTGTACCTAGAACTCTTGCCAATCTGGAATAATCCCCCAAAGGCAAGCGATCCGGAATAATTCCCTAAAGGCAAGTAATTTAGAATATTTAGAAGAAGTATTTAAAAAAGTCGCAAGGCTTTAGCCGTAGCGATTTCGAGGCGATAGCCGATGAAAAGATTCTTGTGACTACCAGTTATTCAGAGCGTTTGTTTGTAGGTAATAAATACTTAAGGTATTAATTACACAAACGCCGGATTGTACCAGAATCGCCTCGCGGCAGATTTAAGATGAGATAGGATAGACCAGATTCTTTTCTGCGGCTATCGCCTTGAAATTTCGCTATCGCTCAACTTTTTAAAAATACTAATTATTGTTATTGCCTGAAGTGTCAAGTATTAAATACCTTTATCTCCTGAGGTGTAAAGTATAATACCTTAGGAACATACCTCCTCCCTAGGGGGGGGGGGTCAAGTAAAAAAATACTTGATTTCGACTAGAAAGAAGTGGTCTTTGGGTTGCCTCATTTCACAAATTAGTTAGCCTCCTAACTAATCCGGCGTAGTCACCCTATATGGGAAGGGGTTACCAATACTAAGTATTAGCTGATCGAATTGTTAATTCTGATCTCTACGCTCGCACCTGAATCTAGTCTAGGTTTTACTGTGCCTTATCAGACGGCTGTAATCGCTTAAAAACCAATTGCGATATCAAACTTCGCTAAGGAAATCCGAAGACAGTCATTAAATTACTGCATGAAGAGCCTTGATAAGTCATTCTTAGACTTAATTGGCTGATTTCAGCAGTAATGGAAGTAATTGTCATTATAGATGACCGCACTCTGCGGTTAACCTTAACAGGGAAAGTATGAGAAAGCCCGGTAGCTGGGAATCGAACCCGATGAGCAATCTTTAAGCAAGACTGCGTTCCCCTTTGGAACTCTACCAGATAAAGACTAGGGTTAGAATTACTAACCCCGGTCTTGGGGATCGAGAATAATTCCCGAAGTTAAATCGCATGAAAGGTTTGATCGATAACTGGAAAAAACAATCCCCTATATACTAGGACAGGAAATAGGCCCTTTTTCTGCAATAAAATGGGAATATTGCCAATTTTGTCCAAAATAGTTCTAATTTGCCAAAATATATTGACTTTTTAGTCCAAATATGGTAAAATATCATCTCTTTGGAATAATTCCACAACCCCTAACTTGAGAGTAAATGTGAGTGAATCTCCTAACCAAAATCAACAAAAAGTATAAATCCTTTGAGGAATTTTACGCCAAGTATGAAGACTTCCTCAGAGCAGAATTCTCTGAGATCACTAAGTTTCCGATCAAGAGTGCCTCATACGACACCGCCTTATCTCTTGGGTATATCAAGGCGTCAAAGTTCAAGCCCATCAAAACAAATCCAGTGCAGGACGAATTTCTAGGCTTAATGGTCGGCGGATTTCTAACTGATCAGAAGAATGAGTTCCGATACCGTCAGAAAAATGTAACCTCGTTGAAAGTAGAGAGTACGGCGAGTCCCCCGCCCCCTAAAATTGTAGGGTCTAAGCTAGATAAACTAAAGGAGGTGTTAACTCCCCTAGAATATGCGGTTACTGAAAAGTTCTTCTCCTATGACTGGAGCAGGCAGACAATCGCAAAGTATCTTAAGATCGATCCCCGCAAAGTAACTGAAATCATCGAGAAGGTAAGGAAAATCACTTGAGCCTGCTAGACCCCCGAAATTACTACAAGCCCTTTGAATATGACCTGATGAAGTATGTGACTCGAATGCAGTCTACTTACTGGGTTCACACTGAGGTCACTTTTGACGCTGACCGCAAGGAATTCTTTGCTCTGCCCTCTGCCGAGCGTACTGCCTTGAAATATGCGTTATTGTCCGCCTCGCAGGCAGAAGTGGCTATTAAGCCATTTTGGGCCAAGGTAGGGGATCTACTCCCTAAGCCTGAAGTCTATAACATGGGATTCAGCTTCAGTGAGTCCGAGGTGCGTCACGGGGAAGCCTACAGCGAGCTCCTGACGGTACTTGGCTTTGAGAAGGAGTTCAAATCCTTCCTAGAGCTGCCCGTCGTTAGGGATCGATTCAAGTGGCTTACAAAGGAACGCCCTTCTGACCCCCAAGGAATTGCCAAGCAGCTTGCCATTTTCTCTATCCTGATGGAAAATGTATCTTTGTTCAGCCAGTTCCTAATTATGATCTCTTTTCGCAAGCATCGAGGGATTATGAAGAATGTGGCTAATATGGTTGCCTGGAGTGCTGCTGATGAAACTTGCCATTTTGAGGCAGGTGCGGCACTGGTCAATCAGCTATTTAAGGAATACCCTGAAATTCGGACTCCTGAGTTTATTGAGGAGTTAATGGAAATCGGGCGTAGCGGTATTGATCATGAGATGGCAATGCTTGATTTGATCTGTAGTGAAGGCGAGCTTCCGTTCATGTCAAGGGAGGTTATCATAGAGTTTCTTAAGGACCGCGTGAATAATTCCTTTTCGGCTATGGACCTGCCAACCATTTACCCAGGTCTGGATACCAAGCTGCTTGAAGAGACGGATTGGTTCTATTTGACTATCAATGGGACCAACCACCGGGACTTTTTTGATGTAAGATTGACAGAATATTCGGTTAACGATGTAGTGTTTGATAAAAACTCCCTATTTTAATGAGTAGCCATTGATGTTTGATTGGTACAACGAAGAGTCTAAATTAACCCTTGAGCGTAAATACCTGCCCCCAGGTGAGACCGTTAAAGATGCTGCTTGGCGTATTGCCAACAGGTCGGCGGAATTATTGGAGGGCAAAGGATTAGTAGATACTAAGGAATATGCCGCACACCTATATTACATGATTGCCAAGGGTTGGATTGCCTTAAGTAGCCCTATCTGGTCTAATTTTGGTACTTCTCGCGGGGCAAGCATTAGTTGTTTCTCCTCATATTGCCCAGATAATATGTCTGGAATCATGGATACCCTTAAAGAGGTAGCTATGATGACTAAGTATGGTGGGGGGACCGCCGTATACTTTGGGGATCTTCGGCAGAAAGACGCTTCGGTTGCGGATAATGGGACATCCAGTGGTCCTATTTCATTCATGCAGATGTTTGATACCGCGATGCGGGTTACCAGTCAAGGATCAGTCCGCCGTGGGTCAATGGCGGCTTACATGCCCATAACTCACCCGGACATCCTTGATTTCTTGGCAATTAAGGATAAGGGGCACCCCATTCAGGATCTTTCCTACGGAATTACCGTAGAGGATGCTTGGTTGGAAGAGTTAATCCTTGGGGATGAGGGCAAGTTAACTATTTGGGCAGAAGTCCTAAAATCTCGTAAGGAAAAAGGGTATCCTTATATTGTATTCTCGGACAGCGTGAATAATTCCCTCCCAGAGGCATACAAGAAGCATGACCTCAAGATTACTCACAGTAACTTGTGTTCAGAAATCTTGCTTAACACCGATGAGGATAAGTCCTTTGTTTGCTGCCTGACCGCGATGATGGCCCCCACGTTTGACGAGTGGTCGGGAACAGACGCAGTAAAGTTGACTACATACTTCCTTGATACGGTAATGGAGGACTTCATTGAGAAGGCAAGCGGTGTTCCTGGTCTTGAACGGGCATTGAACTTTGCTAAGCAAGAGCGAGCATTAGCCTTAGGGCTGACCGGCTGGCATACTTACCTGCAAAGTAAGATGATTCCTTTTGATTCTTTATCCGCCCGGCATGAGACGTCAAGGATGTTTGGCGAGATTAAGGATCAAAGTGAGAAGGCAAGTATTGAGATGGCTCAGGTTCTAGGGCAGTCAGATTTTATGAAGGTTACGCCTTTTAGAAACTCTGCCTTGCGTGCGTTGGCTCCAAATACTGGGTCTTCCGCAATCATGGGGCAAGGGTCTCAAGGTGTTGAGCCAATTCGTAGTAACATCTTTATGTTTGAATCCGCAGGTCGGCAATGTGTAAGAAAAAACCCACAGTTGGAAAAATTGCTTGATGGCAAAGGTAAGAATACTAGGGAGGTATGGACACTTATCCAAGACGCAATCGGTTCGGTACAGCATCTGGACTTCCTAACCAACGAAGAAAAGGCGGTGTTTAAGTGTTTCTGGGAGATTGATCAGTATGAACTACTTCGTCAAGCAGGAATTCGTCAGACCTACATTGATCAAGGCGTGAGCCTGAACATCTTTTGCCCTCCAGGAATGAGTGCAAGGGAAATCAACAAGTTACACTTATTTGCTTGGAAGCAAGGCGTAAAGACCTTGTATTATCTTCGAAGTGAACATCCTAGCGTTTGGGAAAAAGTGATCAAGAGTCAAGCAAATTGTTCTAGTTGCGAGGGTTAAGATGGAAAGTAATATTATTTACAACTGTATATTCAACATTAGTGAATTCACGTTCCTTAATACTGATTCTTATTTCGATGCCATTCTTGAAACTCTCAAGGGGCATAGATATAAGGTAATCCACAACACATCGAATTACTTGCCAATTCACGCCTCGGCGGTCGAGCGTAGTAGGAGTCAGGGCAAAGTAGTCGTACTATTTAACGGAGACTTATGTATTTGTATTCGGCAACTTTCAATTGACTTCTACGACACAGACTTAACGATTGAAGACGTAGATAACATCACTGGTAATACGATGAGTTCAGCAAAAATATACGAAGAAATCACCTTTCCAGGGAGATCGCATGAATAAGAGAGTACGATTGGCTAAGCACGAGGCTACTTACCTTGGGCTAAAGACTAAGAAAAAATCAGGTTTAAATAATCCTATTTACACTGTCTCCCCAGAACAGTTAGATTCCCTGCGAGAGCTTCGGGCATTAGGGCAAAACGCCATTTTAAACGAATCCGTTCGACATGGGATTTCGCCGGAAAATGTAAAGCATCTATGGACTAAGGAAGGCAACAGCAGCGTATTTATCAAGAATCCTTTATACTCTGAGCCAGAGGTTAAGACTTACTTCGATCTTCGGGACCAGATAATCAAGGATTTACAGAAATACTCTCCTACCTTCCCTAAAATTCAGAGGGCTAAATCACAAGATAGCCATTGCTTTGTCGTTGACCCGGCAGACGTACATATTGGTAAACTTGCCAGCCTGACCGAAACAGGTAACGAGTATAACTCGGACATGGCGGTTAATCGGGTACTTGAGGGGGTTGACGGGCTTTTACACAAGTCGGCGAATTTTGATATTGATAAGATTGTGTTTATTGGCGGAAATGATATCCTGCACGTAGATACCCCGAGGTCTACCACTACGGCGGGAACTCCCCAAGATACCTGCGACATGTGGTACGACAATTTCCTAAGGGCTAAAGACCTTTATGTATCAGTCTTAGAGAAACTAGCCTCTGTGGCGGATGTACATTTTGTCTTCTGCCCTTCAAACCATGACTTCCAGAGTGGATTCTTTTTGGCGGATACTATTGCAACATATTTCCGTAAATGTTCTAACATTACATTCGATGTTAGCCTGCGGCATAGAAAATATATGAAGTACCACGATAACCTCCTGGGATTTACTCATGGGGATGGTGCTAAGGTAAATGACCTGCCGATGCTAATGGCGGATGAATCAGAACATTGGTCCCAGTGCCCTCGAAGGTATGTGTACTCTCACCATGTGCATCATAAATTCTCGAAGGACTTAGGGCGAGTGGCGGTTGAGAGTGTTAGAAGCCCTAGCGGCACAGATGGGTGGCATCACCGTAATGGATTCGTGTCCCGAAAAGCAGTGGAAGGATTTATTCACTGCCCTCGATGGGGACAAGTATCTAGGATCACACATAACTTCTAAGGAGTACAACATGATATCGGTTCCTTTGGCCGTTGGAGATATTCTGGACAAGATCACGATATTGCATATTCGCAATACCCGAAAAGGGCTTAGTTTAGATCAAAAAGAATACCTACAGACACTCAGATCAGCCATATCACATTTACAAGGATGGGAAGAACTTAACCTATTAGTAGCGGAGTTATCCAAATACAACGATGTAATATGGGAACTTAATGATACTCTTAGATCTTCAATATCCGCCGAATCGATTTCTGCCGTATCGCTTGACATAATCAAGTTTAGTGATCTTCGAGGTAACGTAAAGCACTTAATTAACGCCAAAACTGGATCAATCCCTGAACAGAAAGTCTACACTAGAGGATAATCATGCTAAGAATCTGCAAAATGTATTCAATTAAACCCATCCAACAGAACATAAGAACGGAATTTGAATTGCCCTCCTGGGTATTTTATAATGGGCCTCATGGACCAATTCTGCCAGATTGTGTAGAATACCTACAAGGTTTGGGAATTATTCACTTCAACTGCCCATCAAACCCTACTTCTACTGGATCAAGGGCACCAAACTCGTTAATGATCCCCACTTCTGACGGTAAGGTACCTGATAAGTTGGATATGCCGTTCAGGGCGTACCGGCATTTAGTTGCCTTAGATATGAACAAGCTGAGTCCTTACGATATTCCTGAAAGTCATAGAGGGATGTCGAATGACGCATGGTTGAAAATCTACGGGGACTTTAAGTGGTGGCTAGAATACAATGTCAACGTAGATATTTATGGGATCAATGATGTCAAACTTACCGTCAAGGACGCTACCAAGTCTAAAGGACGCGGATTGCAGAATCACGAGAGTTTTCGCCAATAGATTATTGCCCGATGACTCTGAGATCATAGAAGAGGTTCTAGGTATATGCGATAAGTTAGAGGTATACAACAAGAAGATACTCAAGTTTTCCTCTGACTTTAGCGACTTGGACGTAGAATATTGGGACAAAAGGTTCAACATGCTTAACGACATGATTTCTACGTCAGATGACCCCAAGGCAGTCAAGTCCAAGATAAAGGCAGATGAAGAGAAGTTGAAACTAATGGGGATCAAGTCTCTTAGGAACGCAGTCACTAAATACGAAGGATTGCGGAGGGAATTGATAACCAAATTGAGAGATTTGAGTAAAATATGCAGTGACCTAAGTATTCAAATGGTTGACGCAATGCCGATTTTAGTGAGGTATACAAATGATGTTAATTAGACTAGCCAAAGATTCGGATAGGGATCAAGTCAAAGATCTAGAGAACGCCTTACCAGAAAATGAAAGGTCTGGAATTGACTTCCTAGACTCGTTATTAGGCAAAAACTTTAAGCATTCTGTATGCATTATGAGTAAGAAAGTAGTGGCTCACTGCATCTATTCAAATGTCATGGGGAACATTGACATTACTATTGATAGATTGGCGACTCATCCAGATTTTCGCCGAAAAGGATATGCCTATGAATTATTACGGTCCTTAAAGCGGAAGGTTAAGGTGACGCACAAGGATTGCAGGATTCAATGTATTATTGACGAAACATCCCCTTGGCAAAGGGCCTTTTTCAAAGAATGCGGGTTTATTATCACCGAGCAGGTCGGCGGGAATAAGTACCTTATGGAGTATATGAATGCGGAGGCGGCAGTACCGAGAATCCTTAAGAATAGAATCGCAAATAAAGGTGCGAAGGATATTTGACACTGCATCCTATGTGTTTGTATCCCTTGTGGCATATATGGTGGTTCAAGACATTCTTTCTAAGTTTACCTTAATTGTGGAGTTGATCAAAAAATGAAAACTACCGTACTACTGTTTAATGGACCTCCCAGGTCGGGGAAGGATACTTGTTGTGAATACTTGCACAGCAGGGGATTACGGACGGGTAAGTTTGCTGATCAGTTATTCCGAGAAGTTCAGGCGATTCTTGGCATATCAGATGATCGAATGAAGTTCCTCCGAGAAAAGGGCAAAGACTTGCCTTTGTTTGATGATAACTCACTTAGGGATATTGTAATAAATTACTCTGAGAAGATAGCTAAGCCTCGATTCGGGGAGGATGTATGGAGTAACTTTCTATTATCTGAGATACGAGAAAGCACTGTCCCTATATGTATTTCTGACTTAGGTTTCCAAAGAGAGTATGATTTCCTTTGTGCTCAACCCGACCTAGACGTGCATGTGAGTAAGATTTATCGAGAAGGGTGTGACTTCTCTAAAGATTCAAGGAACTATGTAAAAAGCTTATTTGCCTCAAGAATATGCAACAACGAATCAGTGGAAGAGCTTCGCAGTAGTTTAGAATTTTTATTTGATATTGGAAATATTCTCAGCAAAGGTCCAAAGTGAATAGTTTATTTCGATTTAAAGGAATTCATTTATATTATGTGTTGGCGTTTAATGAGGATGAGGCATTTGCATTACTCGCTAATCATTTAAACATAGACTTGGTGACCTTTATTCGATTAGAGTTCCCCATTTGCCAACAATTGCAGGAAGACGTTGAACTGATCTATAACGGATCGCAGGAGAATGTAAAGGAAATTCTTTTGAAATTTATGGGGGCTCAGGTCTTAGACAATCTACACGAAGTAACAAAGGATTTAATCAAATGAAATCATATCAAGACATCCTTAAACACATTTTATCCAAGGGCGAAGTCCATAATGACCGAACAGGAGTAGGCACTATTAGCAGCTTTGGATACCAGTTCCGGCATAATATGCAAGAGGGATTCCCCTTAGTAACTACTAAGAGGATGACTTTCAAGGGCGTGTATGACGAATTAGCCTGGTTTTACTCAGGGAGTACCAATGTATTTGACCTGCCCAAGCATATTCAGCACTGGTGGACGCCTTTTGCCGACGATTCTGGGGAACTGGGCCACACTTACGGTAAGAACCTTCGAGCATTTCCTACATTTGGGGGCCAAGTCGATCAATTAAAGTGCCTTTTTGATGACCTTGGGAATAATTCCCAGTCTCGTCGGCTGATAATGTCCACTTGGAACGCAGGAACTGTTCGAGAATTGACACTGCCTAGCTGTCATGGATTAGTAATTCAGTTTAAGTGCTATGATGATGGCAGGTTATCCCTAAGCACGTACCAACGATCAGCAGATGCCGCCTGCGGAATCCCTGTAAACATCGCCCACTATGGGCTACTACTTGAAATGGTGGCGGCGTGTACCAACAGAGTAGCCCATGAGCTTATTTACACGTTTGGAGATCTTCACATCTACTCAAACCACATTGAATTGATGAAGGAGCAAGTAGAGTTGCCCGAATTTGACCTGCCGACCCTTGAAGTCCATGCTAACCCTGACCTACCTTCGAGTTTAAGTAAATTTAAGGGAATTGGCTATGGAGACTTGGAATTAACTAACTACGTTTGCCATCCGGCAATTAAAACCCCTATGGCGGTATAGATGAAGTGCGATCACGAGTGGAAGATTGTAGGGTTCCCACTAAATATTAACGGCACTAACTACAATTATGTTAAGTGTGAACAATGCGGTGTGGTAAAGAGCAATAAGCCCAGACAAACAGACAAGCCTACCAGTTAAAGGAATTTTATGATGACAAATGATTTAAGTGTGTACGAAAAGCTTACCCCAGCCCAGATGGAATTTGCCCAGTTTAATACAGGCTTGCGTCAAGCCCTATTAGCCTTAAACTCAATCGTAGTCCTAGAGGTCGAGGGCAGTGAAGACATTGTATCCAAGGTCAGGGCCCAGATGAAAAAGGACCATACTATTTTATTGAATATGCGAGAGGTATACGATGAGCTTGATTAGTGATTCTGCCGTTGACCTGATCCTTAAAATGGGCGAACAGGGAGACATTGATGGCTTAGTCACTGCTAGATTATGGGCAGGATTACAAATTATTCTACTTCAAGAAGATCAATCTAATAAATCCTGCATTTCCCTTGAAAATAACGACCCAGAATCGCCTAAAGGAGGCATAGATGAAAGTATTCAAAGTTAGAGATTCCGCCAAACTGCCACAAAAGGCAGATGGGGATATGTGCTATGATGTATTTGCCGATATTGATGAGATTTTAGTAATCCCCCCGCTTACTGCTGTAAAAATTCCTACTGGGTTGGTGATTGACCCCTATCCTTACCACATCAGCCTTAGAAGTCGTAGCGGCCTTGCTCTTGGTTATGGATTTTCTGTTATTGGAGGTCAGATCGACATGTCGTATCGAGGGGAAATTTTAGTAATTGGCATTGCTTTAAAAGAGATGCGAATTTTCCCAGGAGATAAAATCGCCCAATTTAAGCTAGAACCTGATATTTCAGTAGAGATAAAGGAAGTTAGCAGTTTATCAGACCTAGATGAAACACAGAGAGGTTCAAATGGATTCGGAAGCACAGGTAGATAGTAAGTATGTATTGGTTGTAAGGCCCTGGGCATCATATAATGGCCCCACCAAGCATACATTTACTGTAATTTTTAGTGATATCTACGCCCTTCAAGAGTATGTCAGGGCTAATATTGGTATTAACGCAGACTTAGAGGCAATCCCGGTCAAGGAATCCCGCAAAGAAAGTAGACGATGATGCGAATTACTAGAATAAACCCCTGGATAGAGTGTATGAATAAGCTAAATATATCGTTCACGACTAAAGACCCTGTGGTGGCGGTGGCGGCGGCTGCATTCGAGCAGTTGAAGTCTCAAGAAGTGCTGGCTAAAGACCGGGCAACTAGGTATTATGATATGCTACAGCTTGCAGAAGGCAAGGTATCGATACTTAAGAATGAAAATAACGCCCTTCGACGACAGAATGCTCGACTACTAAAGATGATGAAGTAGCACAATCCAAAATCACGCGGGCAGTAATCCTATTAGGTACTTGGTGGGGGTGCTTAGGAATAATTCCAGTATTCCCGGTTAATGCCGATGGATATTGGCGGTAAAGGATATTAAGAAGCAATGGTAGATCATGGAATAAAGTAATTTGTTTTTATAGGCGAGGTAGGTAGTCTTGTGATCGTCAGTAGGGGTTCATCAAACGGATATTATGGAAGCCATTTACATGCACGTTCGCGTGGGGCTCCCCATCTAGGTGTACCCTATAGCAATTATTGGATTCGTGACGTTACCTCATATCACCAATAGATTGTAATACTTTTGGGAGGTGCTATTTATTAAGGCGGGCTTTAGTTTAGGAGGAGCAGAACGTGGGTAGATATACTCAAGGCGATGGTTCGAGTCCATCAGGCCCGATTATAAGCAAGCGAGACCGGGATCGTCTTGCAAGATACGACAGAGCGATCCATTTACTAGATATACAGATAGCAGATAAAAGGCGAGTGCGTGCGAGAGATTTGTGCAAAGTGGTTGCAAAACGAACGGCAATAGATATGAAACGCCTCAAATTGCGGATGCAGATGAAAGGCTACGGGTAATAATTGTGTGGGTCTTTTGGTTTATTGTTGGTTGTGGAGTGTTTTGCCTTCGGGCGATGTATTTCCCGATTGATTCGTCAGGTAGCGAGATTTTGGATTTAGCGTTCGGTGTATTCGTGGCGATCCCAATTACGCTGCTTTATCTAGGATGCTGGTTTCGATCATTAGTTTTTATTGGAGGAATACCTTGATCATTTCTGAATTGATCGAAGCACTCAGGCGTTTTCCACAAGTCGCGACTGTGTGGTTAGGTGAATGCCAAATCATAGTCATCACGGAAGATGACAGCGGTCGCGCCAGTTGTTTCGATGGTTTATGTTCTGATTCGGATTTACCAAAAGTGCTGCGAGAAGCACAGGAGAAGAGTGACTATGTTTCTTGATGACGACAATGATATCTATGTCCCGGCAGGTTATGTCAAGACGATGGACTGCCTAGACAACCCTAAGGACTGGGACGTTCCAGGCATAATTGCAAGTATGGCTCAAAATTTGCGGCAAGGAGACGAAGTCGCGGAAGGACAGTTACTAGCCGCACTGGAATGGATGACCTCCAGACTAACTGAAAGCCGTAAGACATTGGTTTGTGCAGATTCAGAATTGTCTGCTGTCGGACATGGGCGAGTCGTAGATAAGGAGGAGTCGTTGCGAGTAAGCGGTGATGCCCGGACATTGACCGAAAAACTAAAGGGGTTTTAATGATCAAAAAAAGGTTTGGGGCGTTTACCGTACTTGCGGCAATGTATTTAAGCATTGGGATCGTCATCGGCTCGATAGCGTGGCTGACCGATTCGACGAGCGGCGTCGGCACACTCGGTGCAATCCCGGTCATTGCATTAGTGTGGCCGCTGTGGCTATACCTGCGTATGGTATTTGGGTAGGTACGACGAATTCTTGATTTTAGGAGTGAAAACATGTTAACAGACCCAAGAAACGACGGAATAAAACTAACCCAATACGGGCAGTCAAGACCTTATGCAAGTTCTATTTACGTCGGTACGGTATCGGCGGATAGCGAAGAGTCTGCAAAAGAAAAACTCGCGGCGATGCGAAGAGTTAACTTGATCCTAAACAAACAGGATAGGGGCCAGGACTGGAGT
>Ga0209702_10006442_pt1 | contig 15069 bp, 16 predicted proteins | sample FRY01_FD_187210 | JGI IMG/M metagenome (GOLD analysis project Ga0209702, IMG submission 187210) | Freshwater microbial communities from Lake Fryxell liftoff mats and glacier meltwater in Antarctica - FRY-01 (SPAdes) (version 2) | ecosystem: Environmental > Aquatic > Freshwater > Ice > Glacier... | reverse complement strand
CTGAGCGAACAACTCGGATGGCTTTAGGAAATATCCGAGCTGCTCGACTGCTTCGTTGCGAACGGCATCTAGAACAGCATCGCCGTCGCTAGTTCCCTCGCGAACGTCGAGATACTCAAGTCTGTCCTCGGACAAAATCTTGTTGGCGTAGCGGTGCATTTTCTCCGACAAATATTTGTAGAAAATAAAACCGAGAATGTAGTCGCGAAACTCATCAGCACCCATCTTGCCGCGCAACGTGTTGGCAATATCCCAGAGTTTTTGCTCCAGCCGTTTTTTCTGCTCGTCTGTCAATGATTTGATCCCTTTAGGGCCTTTTCTAGCGCTCTAGTCGGCCCGCACAAGCAAGGATTTCACTCCACTTTGCTAGCCTGCCACCGGAGTTCCGCAATTTCAGACACAAGAGACGTACTCCGACCCTCAAACTGGAAGCCTGCTCTTGCCATGCGAGATGTCTGACCGGGCGGCTATTGGGGACACATCGGTAGGACGTGCCCGTACGTAAAAGGCACGTCTCCTAGACGTCCTCGCAATAGGCAAGTCACACGCCCCTCCATTTGGTAGCCAGTATGGCGCTCCTGGCCATATTTTTTGAGAGGGGTGGGGGGCGGACACGTGGTACGTTGCCCTGATCTTGCGGCTTTAGTGGTAAAGTTTTGGCCCAACCAAGGTAGCTTTTTGGGGCACGTACGTAGGGCATATGCCTACATATTAAGGCATGGGTAATAGACGTATTGTCAGGGTCCGCCCACCCAAAGTATCGGTACGTGTGTACAAGGGCCCAAGACGGTATTGTTCCCATAATTCAGGGCTGCTGCACGTCGATGTCACTAGGGGTGCACGACGCGTGTCGAACCTGTGTCTTCCGACGATAGCACCGGACGATTTTGGTCAGTTTCGATCAACCGAAATCTACATATTTTTGACGGTGCGGGTATCGACAGTTAATTGGCCCCACGTTTCAAGATTTGGCCATTCTGACTCTATACGTTTGCTAGCTAATACCGCAAATATGGTGCCCCCGGCAGGATTCGAACCTGCACCGTAGAGCTTAGAAAACTCTTGCCCTATCCAGTTGGGCGACGGGGGCGTCCCCTTGGCTCCGCAGCGACAATCTTCTTTCCTTTCGAATGAAGAGCAACACGAAACCTACGGGAAATTACGACGTCAAAAATAGCGGCTTTTTCGATGTGGACAAGTCCGAACGTCTGCGAGCAACGTAACGGGTCAGGCGGACGGGGTGGGAGCCAGCTTGCGTCAAAACCCCGTTTTAGGACGACGGCTGGCTTCTTGAGACATTCGGCGAAGAAAAACCTAATTGGTATCTCTGGCTCTATTTTTCGAAGCAATGGCATCGTGATCCCAGGTCACGGTTTGTTCGGCGCCTGGAACAGCAACGAGGGTGCGACTTGAAGTGCCACTGCCAGGCGTTCGATGACGTCAACGGATGCGGAATAGCGGCAGCGCTCTAGAGAGCTCATGTATGTTCGATCTATCTGCGCGGCGTCGGCTAGTTCTTCCTGCGACATGTCGGCGGCCTTGCGCAGCTGCTTGAGGTTTGCGGCCAGGACTGATCGAAGCTCCATGCCGCCGCAGCAACTCTATTGATGAGCATATAACCACGGAGTATACTCTGCACTCAGGCGGCACGACCTCTTATCTTAAGTTCAGTGAAGAGCATCTTGGCGCTGCGGCTGCAGGTTTTGTAGCTATCGTGATTTGTTTAAAAAGAGGGGTAATTGATGGATCTGGTCGGTATTCTCACGCTCATCAGTGGCGGCCTTATCCTTGGTGGCGTCGCCTATCCTAACGTTGCACAAGCAAAGGGATGGCCGATTGGAAGCGCTACCGGTGGCGCAATATGGTCTGTGTGGTTCCTATTTGGCGGCCTCGCTTACTTTGCCGGCATGTTTTCATTTTGGGGTTGGTGGGGGCTTATAGCGGCGGCTCCTGCAGCCTTCGTTCTTGGCTTAACTTTTACATCGTTGCTTCAGCGACATGTCCAGCTGGCAGCGTTTGCGGGACCGCTCCTCGCCAACATTTGGTATCTTACGTGATGGACTCAAAATCTGCAAAAGTGATGGCTATATTTGCCAAGGTTTTCACTCGCAGTGGTGATTCTGCAACTGATCCAGAAGAGGCCGCCCACTTTCACGATCTCGCAGGGCGAGCACGACTGATCGCCGAAGCCGCGCACGCGTCGACATTGGACGACAGCCGTTCACAGCCCTTTGGCGAAACCGACGTCCAACAAGTGCAAGGGCTCTTCCATTCTGCATTGAACGCTAAGACGCCGGAAGCGTTAGTGGAGTTTGCCCAATTCTGTGCCAAATTTAGGCGCTTTTCGATTTTTAACGTGCGACTAATTCAGACGCAAAGGCCGGGAGCTCACGCCTGCGCAACTGAAAGCGAGTGGCAAGCCGCGGGTCGTTGGGTGTTAGCAGATGCACGGCCGATCATCATCCTGCGGCCTTTTGGCCCCGTTGCCTTAGTCTACGACTTGGAGGACTCGGGGCCGGTTCACGATCGAGAGGCGATCGGTGACCCTTTCGCCGCTACATCGGCACTATCCGATTCGTACGTTCAAGCTGCTATCGAAAAGCTTACGGCAGGTTGCAAATCGGAGAAGATGTTCCGGATTTTCATCAAAGCTGATCGGCTCGGATTTGGCATGGCGGGCTCGGCAGCAAAACAGGGCAGTTTACCTCTGTTGCTTCCAGACGATGCAGCTGCAGCGGCCCACACGCGCGTCAAAACTTCGAAACTGGATCGCGCCGCTTTGCCTGGTAAGCGTGCAAAAGTAGTGCGGTTCATCCCTTGCTGGCGGATCAAAGCGAATGATCGAATGACAGCCCCGGAACAGTTTGTGACGCTGGTCCATGAACTAGGCCACATATTCTGCGGGCATTTGGGCAGCTGCGAAGGGCTCTCAGGCAGGGGCGGGTGGGCCGACCGGCGCGAGCTTAATTACCATGAAAAGGAGATGGAAGCAGAAGCAGTCGCGTGGCTTGTTGCCCAACGTGTCGGTATCATGAGCCGGTCGCCAGCTTATCTAAAGCGCCACATCGAAAACGGAGACGTCCGTAAGGTCGACACGGACGTTGTAGTGCGAGCCGCGTCCAGAATCGAAGCACTTGCGCAGCTACGATACCCAACTAGCAACTTGCGCAGTACTCCATCTCTACAGGAGCCGTAACCTGTTGGTAGCTGATTTCAAAAAACAAATCTGCGGGCAGTCATCTGGATTCACCTCTGAAGACCTAGCCAATGCGCAGCAACAATTTGGGATCCGTATGTAGGACTTGTGCCTACGCTAATGGGAAGTTCCCCGAACGTCGAGCCGTTGACTTGGTGATGCACCCCCGACCGCAAAAAATCTGGTAGCGCGCTCCATTCATTGATTAGACCAATCGAAATGGGATTGAAGGCTGAAATCGGTCGTATCTTTTATATTCTGCCCCGGCTTTATTGCGACACCTAGGACTATGTTCGACGTGTTTTCGTCAGGGGCAGGTAAGGCAATGATACGTTGCTTTAGCCATTAAAGTCGCGTTGTTAAGGCCGGCGATTTTGGCGAGGAAAAGGGGGTGGTTCTATAGCGAGGTGCCGCGCTATTGATACGGCCTGGCTCGGAGCATGATCCTTATTGCAATTCGGGGTGCGTCCGGCAGTATAAGGGATAACTTTGCAATTTATGAAAGTTTGCGCAGCCCCATTCCCGCGCACGCGAACGTCATCGTCTAGATTTAAGATTTGACTATCGTATCGAACTATCGCTGCGGTGACGACTTTGTAGTGGTAAAACCATTGGTGTACGTCGCCAACATGATTGGACAAATGTTTCAATTTCTGTGATTGTTCACATCGAGGGAGCGAACTATGCAAAATCCGAGTTTAATCGCCCAAGACGTTCGCCGGAGGTCACTTAAGAAGACGAATTTGTTGCGTGTGGTGGTTTCCGAACAATTGAATCTTAGAGCTTCAAGCTCTGCGAAAGATTGTATTTCTAATGCTAAATTACCCCAAGTGGGTGATGAAAAACCCTAGAAGCTATATATGGAAAACGCATTATATCCAGCAAACGACTGCTTGAGGTTTGTCCAAGAAGATGCTGACAATGAAGATTGGAGAGACGCGTTTCGAAGAGACTACGCCCGCGTAATTCACAGCCCATCCTTTAGGCGACAGCAGGGCAAGACACAAATTTTCCCTGGGCACGAATCCGACTTTTTCAGAAACAGACTTACCCATTCGCTTGAGGTAGCTCAAATCGCCGAGTCGATTGCGTATAGCCTGAACGCAACGGATGCGTTTCTAAAGAAAAATCCCATTAACCCGAGAATTTGCTTCACCGCGGCGCATCTTCACGACATCGGCCACCCGCCTTTCGGACATAATGGCGAAGAAGCGCTAGATGAATGCATGAGACCCTACGGTGGGTTTGAGGGCAACGCGCAAACACTTCGTATCGTAACTCAAATTGAGAAAAAGTGTTATCGGACAGACACCGAGGACGCTGTAGAGCGAAGGGCAGGACTTAACCTTACTTATCGAACGCTCGCTTCAATCCTAAAGTATGATTCCGAAATTGCGGCCGAAAGGTCAGCGGACGATGATGTCAAAAAAGGCTATTATGCGTGCGATAAGCCAATCGTCGCCGACATTAAGAGGGCGATATGTCCGAAGGTAGATTTTACGGACCGTAAGTTCAAATCTATCGAATGTCAGATTATGGACGCTGCCGACGATATTGCATACTCGACCTATGATATCGAAGACACCTTTAAGGCAGGCTTCTTGAGCCCTTCGAAGATCCTGACTTATGACCCTTCAATCCTAAGACTCGTCGCGCGAAAAGTTGGTAGTGAAATTGGAATACAGGAGTTTGATTCAACCGACGTTATAGCAGTCTTCCTCAACCTCTTCAGCAAGTTCGTTCTACCGCTCGAAGATTTAAGCCCTGGAGAAAGCGATACTACGAGCGAAAGTGTCTTAAACGCTCTCACCTACCAACAAGATTTGGACGCACTCGCTATAGATGGACATTTAAGAACCGCGTTCACATCTTACCTTGTCGGGCGGTTTATCCAGGGCGTGCGCGTCAAAATTGACTACCTGACCCCTCAACTCAGCGAAATTTACATTGAAAAAGACACATTACGCGAAATTGAGGTGCTCAAAAACTTCACATATCACGCCACAATCAGGTCAAGCCGCGTTGCGGTGTCGGAGTTTCGCGGAAAAGATATCGTATCCGATATTTTCAAGGCACTCGAAGGTGAAAAGGGAAGGTTACTCCTGCCAGATGACTATCAAGAGTTGTATGACTCCGCATGCAGTCAAGATGCAATCAAGGGCGGGAAGTCATTTCAGAAAAGAGTGCTCTGCGACTTTATTGCAGGCATGACTGACCGATATGCAATCGAATTTTGGTCCAGACTCTATAGCGACTCAGGAACAACAATCTTCAAACCCCTTTAGTTTCTTCCCGACGTTTTACTCCTAGTGCTTTTAATGGCCTCCGAGCCAATGGCCCCATGCGCAGCACTCAGAAGCCAGCGACATAGTCTTGGTCCCCGTCCAAGCGGTCGGTTCCTACAGGCTCGACACGCCGGACGAATGCCCAGAACGGCTGAAGAGGACGTCTGCTTTTGGTGAAACGCGCGAAACGGCTTAATGTTCGATCATAGATTGATAGGCACGACCAAGCTCCCATATCGGGACTAATCCTGAGGAGACGAGGTCGTCGCCTGCACCCCGACAGGTCCAGTCACGTACGCCAAATTGCGACCATGTTGCTTTGAAATCATCCATCTTCAGGTTACGTGCCCCGGCCAGCCGATCGCAAAGCCCACCCCAACCGAGATGCCAAGGAAGAACACCAAATAGATCGCTCGCGCTCCACCCATACCGAATGGCTCCACTGGCGAAGTTTTCGTATATCCAGCAGGCATCATCACAGAGCGTTTGCCACTGTCTCAACTTGAGCCCGTCAGGTGCATAGCAATCATCGAGTGCGGAAAGGTACCGGTGCCATTCTCGTAGGATTGAACCCGCCCGAAAATCCGAAACACGCTCAGGGAGGGAGCCGACAAAACTGACAGAACCCCCTTTTGTCGGTTTTGTCAGTGCCTCGGCTGCGTCACTTTGAGCCAAGTAAGACCGCAGTTCATCCAAGTAGCTCATGGCAGCGCCATTGGGTTGATTGAGTAAGTTGGCAACGCTGGACGTCCGCCTCTCTCCCCGACCGGGTTAGGCTGCACGGCGCGGAGCCAACCGTAATCGCAAAGAATGTTAAGGCCCGCGTCTATCCGCTCACTGTTGGACTGCAGCCCTGCCCAGCCGCGCCGCTCAATATCACGGCGGTTAAAGCCTTCCTTCAGATCGCCAGACTTTATGTGACGCAGGATAGACTTTGCAGCCTGCGCACTGTCATTGATTGCAGATCCGAAAACTCGGTGAGCATGTTCTTCCAGATAGTCACCCCAAGCGATTGCCGACAAAACCGACAAAACCCCTACCGGCCCAGTTCCGCCGTTCATCAAGTGGTGGATCAAGGCCAAAGACGGGATGAGTGATCGATACTTAGAAAGGTGGCTTTCAAGTGCTGGATGCAGTTCGCCCGCCACGAGGCGCTGCATCAATTCGGTAAGCCATACCTTGAACCGCTCGCCAGCAGCATCATCGAAGCGGAGATAGGGAAACTTGGTATCTTGCTCATCAATTTGAGCGCCGACATTATCCGGCGTGATGCGCTCTATATGATCGAATATGTCAAAGGCCGCCTGCCGATGTTCAGCGCAGGGAAGACGGTCCACAAATTCCCATGATGGCGGCGAGTCCGGCCAGACCATCATAGAGAAGCGTTGCAGTAATCCATCATCACCCTCGCCACTCACGGCGCTATCTACGTAGCCTTGTATTTTAGCGGGCTGCGTAGACCCTAGTACGGACAGTGTGAGCGACGGAACATGCAGGTTCGCGCCACGTCCTATCCGGTCAAACGTATAGTCTCCATCACCATTCCATGCCTGGAGGTAGAACGCCCTAGCCTCGCTGTTTTCATCCCTTTCTAAGGGTTTCAACAATCCGGTGATTTCGTCCTTGTAGACCAGCAGGCCGTTTTGGTTGTGGCGGAGTAATTCGCCAAGCGCCTGATAGCTGGAATCGTTGGTACTAAATCGTCGCAATTTCGGTTCAGGCTCTGCCTCAAAACGTAGGTGCGAGGTATCAGCCTTGGCGTCGGCGGAGAGCATTTTCTTCATTGCGGCCTTGGCAGCATCCTTGCGCAAATCACGTTCAATGCTCCTCGTATCATACGCATTGCGAAGTTCCCCATATTCTTCGGACGCCATTGCGGCCAGCCTATTAAGAGGCTTCAACGCTTGACCGATCGCAGGAGATTTCATCATTCCAGGGCGGCCGATAATGCAGCCCCAGAGGTTAGGCACAACGCACCAATCGTCATGACTTTTGGGCCTAATGGCCACCTTGCGGCCCAAAACAGCAGCAGCCGACACCATTGCTGGAACCGCAACGTATTCTGGCGGGGTCTGCATCCGCTCTGAAATATCCTCGACCCAATTGCGCAGATGTGGCGGGAGTAGCTCGCAACTGAACTCTGGGACGGGGGCAAGCCCACCGGGTAACTCACGCGGCTCAGTCCACAGATTGAGTACGCCGGCATTGTCGAATGATTGCTTAATTGAGGCACCACTCATGCGCCGGCCCCTTGCATAATTTCAGCATTGAAATCCTTGGCACCAAGCGGAAAGAACGTCCGCACGACCAGACCTTGACCAGCGAAGGCCAGTTTGGCCTTCCAAGCAGCTGCTTCCCCTGCAGCATCGGCATCGCCGCCGATTGCCACAGAACGTACAACAGGGGGGAATCGCATTGCTGGCAGCATTGACGCACCGGCAGCCACCCAGACGGCCCTAACAAGCGTTTGTTGCAGCGTGAGACCATCCTCAAGACCTTCACACACGATCAGTTCTTGTGCGGCTGGTGCCAGACGGATCGCGCCGCCTGATACGCGTCCCAACGAAAGTTTTGGCTTTGGGACGTCGGCTTTGCCCATGCCATCATTAGTCAGATAGGTCCGCTGTATACCGATCAACTTCCGATCAACGGACGACACCGCTGCCACCAGCACAGGATATTCCCGGCCCGTTTTCCCGTAGCGCAGAGAGGTGTAGCGGATTGTTTCGGGGATAGGCAGTGTCAGGCCACGAGATGCCAGATAAGTTTGCGCGGGCGTGCCCTCCGCTGGAACAGATGATCGCCAGATCGACCGCGCTTCGTCCAGGCGGTCGTTATCTGACCGCTCCGGCAATGGTGCAACCTCAATAGTAGGCAGATCGCCTCCAGATAGCATTGCCGCTGCATCCCGCAGGCCGACACCGTGAAGCTGCTGCAAGAAGTCTAGCACATCACCGCCAGCCCCACAGCCAAAGCAATGGAACCTCTCGCCATCGGCAAAGATGGTGAAACTAGGCGACTTGTCAGCATGGAATGGACAGCAGCCTTTCCATTCGCTTCCGGCCCGGTGAAGGCGGACCTGCGCCCCGGCAATAGATGGCAGGGGATTGGCACCACGGATAGCTTCGATGTCGATCATGCCGAGCCATCCCTAAGTGCGAGCGCAGCAATCGCGAATATCCCCCGCAGTTCGGTTGCGTTAGAAGATTCCCGAAAGCATCTAGCGCAGCTATTTTTTGACGCTTGGCCATAATGAAGAAGATCGACTTTCTCGGTCATGGCTTACGTCTCACCTTCGATAAGAGCTCGTAGGCTCTCAGCTGGGATCAAGGTCCTTCCACCCACGCGAACCGCACGCAATCGGCCAGAGGCTATATGGGCGTAGATCGTAGTTCGGCCCAAGCTGGAGGCCGTTACGGTCTCGCGAATGCTGTAGGCCAATTTGGGGATGTGAACTTTGTTAACCGCCATTGTGCTGCTCCGATTAAAATGGGACAGCTGCTCAGGTATTGAGCCGACGACGTGTCTAAAACCTAATTGCAGACACGCGATTTAGGTTGACGTGATTGACGGGGCTAGAGCTCGAGGTCGAAACCTTGTGATCATCTCAGTTCCAAGCAGCAGATCGGTGAACTTTTCGATCGACCTACTTATGGCGTCGGTCGGATCTTCGCCTGATATTTGAGCGTAAAGAAAGCCGACTTCGAATTGCAGGTCAGTTAGATGAGCGAACTCCGGCCGGCCTTCGCGCACGGAAAATTTCCAACTTTCGAATTTACGATAAAAAGTCGCTTGAGCTTCGGCGTACTTCTTGCCGACATTCATTTTTTTCATCACGACTTCGACTGGGTCATGATTGCCAGGTTCTAATTTAGATTCCTCTACTTTTCGCCCAATTTCGAGACGTTTGGAACGACGCAGAAATGCCTGGACCTTCTTGCCCCCGCTACCTCCATATTTTCTAAAATTCAGATTTTTGGATTTCCCTTGTATTGCAAGCGCCAACTGCTGAAGAGTTGTTTGTTCCAACGGTTGGCCGGACGTCAACAACGCCGCTATGTCGGCCTCAGGAGTCAGCGAAAAACCAGCTAGGGCGAGGCGGGCGCGTAAATTTATGTCGGTTTGCCCAAGCCCGTGTCGTGCCATTAGCCGGCTCCGTTCATGCACTCAGGCATTCTCACAATGTCCGCGCCCTTGCGCAATTGATCTAGATTGTCGCTCCACCATTGGGCCATTTCCACACGCTCTTTCCAGTGCGCGCCTCGATGATAGGCGGCGCGTACCTTGTCGCTATCACCGTGCGCCAAGGCGCGCTCAATGGCATCAGGGTGCCATTTGCCGCTTTCGTTAAGCAGGGTGGATGCCATCGCGCGGAAACCGTGTGCAGTCATTTCTTTACTGGCATAGCCCAGCCGCCGCAGGGCGGCATTGATAGTATTTTCGCTCATGGGGCGGGTACGAGATCGAATTGAGGGAAACACATATCCCGCTGGCCCGGTAACGCTGCGCAATTCAGCTAGCACGGCCAAAGCTTGCCGCGACAGGGGGACATAGTGAGCCTTGCGCATTTTCATTTTGCCCCCCGGGATAATCCAGAGCGCTGCGTCAATATCAATCTCACTCCATTCGGCATGGCGCATTTCGCCGGGACGGACAAAGATATGCGGCGCAAGTTGTAAGGCTAGCCGGGTTATGCCTTGCCCTTCATAACCATCAATAGCGCGAAGCAATTCACCCACGCGGCCGGCATCTGTAATTGCCCCGTAATGAGTAACCGTGGGGGCAGTCAGCGCGCCGCGCAAATCGCGCGTAGGATCAGAGCGCAGCCGCGCCGTTGCCACGGCGTAGCGGAACACCATACTGGATAGTTGCAAAGTGCGCCTTGCGCTCTCCAGATTGCCCTTGGCTTCAATCTTGCGCACGGCCAGCAAAATGTCAGCGGGTTCAATCTCAGAAATCGCCAAGCGCCCGATACTGCCATTAAGCAGCGACAATAGATATTCGCAGCGGGTCGCGGTTGCCGTTGCCCAGCCCCTTTCGCCGTCCCGCTTGCGCTTGGCACAATACTCATTGGATAACGCGGTGAACGTATCAGCCGCTTGAACGCGCGAACGCACCTTGTCGCGCTGCTTTTCGCGGGAGGGGTCTTTGCCAAGTGCTAAAAGCGAACGTGCCTCCTCTCTTTGCTTGCGGGCTTCGCTCAGCCCAATTTCGGGATATGCCCCGATCGCCAGCAACTTTTCACGTCCATCAATGCGATACTTCAGCCGCCACAGCTTACCCCCGGCTGGAGTAATGAGCAGGAACATTCCTGCCCCGTCTGTCAGCTTGATTGCTTTTTCGCCCGGTTTTGCATTCCGAATTGCCACGTCTGTCAAAGCCATGAGTGCCCAGCCTTTCCGGGCACTTGGCCCTCAAAATACCCCCAACTCTGGGGGTATCGACTTGGCCATTTTGCAAATACCCCCCAATCATACCCCCAACAACTGGTGATTGACTGCGAACACATTTGGACGCGAACGGCCTAATAATGTCGGTTTACCGTGGATATAGGAGGGCTGTCTAGACGAATACGAACGTTGCTGAATAGGAAAGTGGAGCGGGTAGCGGGAATCGAACCCGCATCACTAGCTTGGAAGGCTAGGGCTTTACCACTAAGCTATACCCGCTCGCTCAAAGCGCTATTACGCCGGGCCATTGGCCTGTGCAAGCGTTTCGCGCGCTTGGCACCATCTGCGCAGATTCGTCAACTACCGCCATTGTACTTGGCGAATAAGAAGCAATTCTTGGTTCCCTTTTTTGGCAATATTGACTAGCGGGCCTATGACTTCCCTAATACTAGAACGGACCCTTATGGCTCGCCTAACCCACCTGCAGCGGCTTGAGGCTGAAAGCATTCATATAATGCGCGAGGTGGTTGCTGAGGCGGCCAATCCGGTCATGATGTATTCCGTCGGCAAGGATAGCGCGGTAATGCTGCATCTGGCGCGCAAGGCGTTTTATCCTTCGCCGCCACCCTTCCCGCTGCTGCACGTCGACACGACCTGGAAGTTCAAGGAAATGTATGCCTTGCGCGAAAAGGCGGCAAAGGATGCGGGAATGAAATTGCTCGCCTGGCAAAACCCCGAGGCGATCGAGCGGGGTATCAATCCGTTCGATCATGGTTCGCTGCATACCGATATATGGAAAACCCAGGGCCTCAAGCAGGCTCTTGATCATTACGGATTCGACGTTGCCTTTGGCGGCGCACGGCGCGACGAGGAGAAAAGCCGCGCGAAGGAGCGCGTTTTCTCCTTCCGGACTGCCAGCCATGGCTGGGACCCGAAAAACCAGCGGCCCGAATTGTGGAACCTGTATAATGCCCGCAAGTCTAAGGGCGAGAGTATCCGAGTGTTCCCGATCAGCAATTGGACCGAGCTGGATATCTGGCAATATATCATGGCTGAAAACATCGAGATTGTACCGCTGTATTTCGCCGCCAAACGCCCCACATTTGAATATGAAGGCGGCCTGTTTATGGCCGACGATATCGAGCGGTTGGAGCGGGTGATGGGCAGCCGTCCTGAAATCACGGAGAGGTCAGTTCGTTTCCGGACGCTGGGCTGTTTCCCACTGACCGGCGCGGTGGAAAGCGAAGCCTCCACCCTGGCCGAAGTGGTGCAGGAAATGCTTCTGACTACAACCAGCGAACGGCAAGGCCGAGTAATCGATCAGGATGAAGGCGGTGCCGGTATGGAGAAGAAGAAACAGGAGGGCTATTTCTGATGACCAAGCAGTCCGCCCCTAACCAGACGGCCCCTAGCCAGGCCTATGAAACCGATGCACTGATCGGTCAGGATATCGACGCCTATCTGGAACAGCACCAGAATAAGGGCCTGCTGCGCTTTATTACCTGCGGCAGCGTGGATGACGGTAAGTCGACCCTGATCGGGCGACTTTTGTACGATTCCAAGATGATCTTTGAGGATCAGCTGGCCGCGCTGGAGGCCGACAGCAAGCGCGTAGGTACACAAGGGCAAGAAATCGATTTTGCCCTTCTCGTCGACGGGCTGGCAGCGGAACGCGAACAGGGCATCACCATCGATGTCGCTTACCGCTTCTTCGCGACTGAAAAACGCAAATTCATCGTCGCAGATACGCCGGGGCATGAACAATATACCCGCAATATGGTAACCGGTGCCTCAACCGCCGATCTGGCGGTGATCCTGGTCGATGCCCGCAAAGGTATGCTGGTCCAGACCCGGCGACATTCCTATCTCGCGCATTTGCTGGGAACACGGCATATTGTTCTGGCAGTGAACAAGATGGATCTGGTTGATTACGACCAGCAGATCTTTGACGATATTGTGGCAGATTACCGCGCCTTTGCCGATACGATCGGGATCAAGGAATTTACGGCAATCCCGCTGTCCGGCTTCAAAGGCGACAACATCACCGCCGCGCCATCCGAGCATACGCCGTGGTACAGCGGCCCTGCATTGATCGAACATCTTGAATCGGTGGAATTGGCTAATGTAGCAGCGCAGGAACAGCCGTTCCGGATGCCGGTGCAGTGGGTCAATCGGCCAAACCTAGATTTTCGCGGCTTTTCAGGCTTGATTTCCAGCGGTGCCATAAAGCCCGGCGATGCTGTTCGGATTGTCCCATCGGGCAAGACCAGTACGATCAAAAGCATTGTTACGTTTGATGGTGGTCTGGACGAAGCAGTATCGGGCCAGTCAGTTACTCTGACACTGACAGACGAGGTCGATTGCAGCCGCGGTGATGTGATCGCGGTTGCCGATAATCCGCCTGAAGCATCCGACCAGTTCGAATCCACTCTGGTATGGATGAGCGACGAGGCATTGAAACCGGGCCGGGGCTATTGGCTCAAGCTCGCGTCCCAAACCGTGACCGCGACGGTTCAGGAGCCGAAATACGAAGTCAACGTGAACACAATGCAGCATATGGCCGCCAAAACGCTGGAATTGAATTCAATCGGCGTCGTCGAGTTGCAAACCGACAAGCCGATTACATTCGAAGCATATGCCGATAGCAAAGCATTGGGCGGGTTCATTTTGGTGGACAAAGTAACCAACGCCACTGTCGGCGCAGGGATGCTGCATTTCAGCCTCCGCCGGGCACAGAATGTCCATTGGCAGGCTTTGGAAATCGCCCGCGAAGATCATGCGGCGATGAAGAACCAGAAACCGGCAGTATTGTGGTTTACCGGCCTGTCCGGCGCAGGAAAATCCACGATCGCTAATGCCGTGGCGAAGAAGCTGTACCGGATGAACCGGCATAGCTTCCTGCTCGATGGCGACAATGTCCGCCACGGCCTGAACAAGGATCTCGGCTTTACCGAAGCGGACCGGATCGAAAACATCCGCCGCGTGGGGGAAGTGGCGCGGTTAATGGCCGATTCTGGATTGATCGTGGTCACTGCTTTCATCAGCCCGTTCCGCGCCGAACGGCAAATGGTGCGCGAAATGCTGCCCGATGGTGAATTTATCGAGATACATATCGATACCCCGCTGAGCGTGGCCGAAGAACGCGATGTGAAAGGCCTGTACAAGAAAGCCCGCAGCGGCGAGCTGAAGAACTTCACTGGCATCGACAGCCCCTACGAAGCTCCGGAAAATCCTGAGATTCGGATCGACACGACTGTGATGACGCCGGACGAAGCGGCGGATTACATTCTCGCCCGGCTGATCCCATGAACGAGCGGGATGACGCGGCGCTAGCAGCTGAGCTAGCCAAGACGGCCGGCCAGATCCTGTTGCAAGTGCGTGATAGCGGAATGTTCTCCCTTCCTGCTGACGGCAAGGCTCTCGGCAACGCAGGGGACGCCACCGCCAATCAGTTTCTGATGCATGCACTGCGGACCCGGCGTCCAAACGACGGGCTGTTGTCCGAAGAAAGCGCCGATACGAAGGACCGACTCAGCGAATCGCGAGTGTGGATCATCGACCCGGTCGATGGCACAAGCGAATATGGCGAAGCGCGCGCAGACTGGGCGGTTCACGTCGGCCTTTCAATCGATGGCAAAGCCGTAGTTGGCGCTGTGGCATTGCCCGGCGTGGATGGCGGAATAGTCATCCGGTCTGACCAACCGCTGCGAACGCCCAGCTATGACGGCGCGCCCCGATTGGTGGTCAGCCGGACCCGGCCCGCTGCCGAGGCTGTGGCAGTGGCAGAAGCGCTGAGCGGCGAATTGGTCCCCATGGGCTCTGCCGGCGCGAAGGCCATGGCGGTCGTGCAGGGACAAGCCGAAATCTACCTTCATTCCGGCGGGCAATATGAATGGGATAGTTGCGCACCGGTTGCAGTTGCCGCTGCACATGGCCTGCATTGTTCGAGAATAGATGGATCGCCGCTGATCTATAATTGCCAGGACACCTATCTGCCCGACCTGCTGATCTGCCGCCCCGAATGGGCTGAACAAGTGCTCGAGCTGGTCCGCCAAAAGGCAGCAAGCGCAGCTTATACCAAGCGGCTGTGAGTTTGACTTACGTGGGGGATTCCCAAGAGGCGAAAAGTCTGAATCTATAGCGCTCGGTTTAGGAGTGCGTGATTATGGGCTCAGCGATAGGCTTGCGGGTTGATTTT
>Ga0209702_10006441_pt1 | contig 15073 bp, 12 predicted proteins | sample FRY01_FD_187210 | JGI IMG/M metagenome (GOLD analysis project Ga0209702, IMG submission 187210) | Freshwater microbial communities from Lake Fryxell liftoff mats and glacier meltwater in Antarctica - FRY-01 (SPAdes) (version 2) | ecosystem: Environmental > Aquatic > Freshwater > Ice > Glacier... | reverse complement strand
AACTTGCATTGGCCAGCAAAAAAACAAAAGCTCACGTGGTCGTGGTTGGTGCTGGCTATGGTGGTGCCACAGCAGCAAAGTACTTGCGCATGCTGTCAAATGAAGGCATCGCCGTCACGTTAATTGAGCCCAATGGAGAGTTCATCTCTTGCCCGCTATCAAACTTGGTCGTTGGTGGTTCAGCGCAAATGGCCGCAATCACAACCTCGTACGACGGTTTACCGAGTAAATACGGCATCAAAATGGTCAAAGGCCGTGTCGACAAGGTGGATGCCAGTAAAAAAACGGTGACCACCAATGACGGGACCACGTTATCCTATGACAAATTGGTGCTTGCGCCAGGTATTGATATGAATTTCGACGCGATTGAAGGCTTGACCCAAGCCAACCGCGATGGCGTGACCCTGCAAGCTTGGAAAGCAGGCCCTGAGACCGTTGCGCTGCGAAAGCAACTCGTTGACATGCCCGATGGTGGTGTCTTCGCCTTGGCGATTCCATTGGCGCCCTATCGTTGCCCGCCGGGACCATACGAGCGGACCTGCCAGATCGCCAATTACCTGAAGAAAAACAAACCAAAGTCAAAAATCATTGTGGTTGACGCCAACCCTGACGTCTCGTCAAAGGGCAAGCTTTTCAAACAAGCCTGGTCCGATATGTATGAGGGTTTTATTGACTACCGCCCAGCGCATCGCGTCACAGCCATTGACGCCAAAACAAAAACCATCAAGTTTGAGTTCGAAGAAGACCTCAAAGCAGACGTCTTGAACATCTTGCCGCCAATGCGTGCGGGTAATATTGTGCGCAGCTCAGACTTGGCCAACATGAACAATCGTTGGGCCGAAGTGACTTTCTTGGACTTTGCATCGACTCAAGCCAAAGACATCCATATCTTGGGCGATTCGATTCAAACGGCACCGAGTATGCCCAAGTCCGGTCACATGGCAAATCAACACGCGAAGGTTGCAGCGGCGGCAATCGTGGCAGAGCTCAATGACTTCCCAGTCAATCCTCAACCCGTGGTCACCAATACTTGCTACAGCTTCGTCAACGACTCGGATGTCGTGCACGTGGCCAGTGTCCACCAGTACGTGCCTGACCGAGCCACCTTCATCCCCGTCAAAGGAGCCGGTGGTTTGTCACCTGAGCCAAACAAACTAGAGGGCGTTTATGCTTGGGGTTGGGCCAAAAATATTTGGGCTGATTCTGTTGCTTAAAATGTAAGTTATTTTTTACCAAAACAGAAAAGACCCCTCACAGGGTCTTTTCTGTTTTGGCGAATCGTATTAATACCAAATCATTTTCTATTACCAAAAAAACCATTAATTCAGCTTCACACCAGACACTACTTTGGCGTTTTGCCTCGATTTTCTACCGCTCGCAGAAAATCAAAATCCACCCCTTTGTCCGCTTGCGTCACCGTATCCAGAAATAGCTTGCGATAACCCCGATCAGCCGTTGGCGTGACAACAGGGTTATGGCTGGCCCGTTCATTCAAATCCTGCGTCGAAACCAACAACGTTAACTCTCGGTTGGCCACACTGAGCCGAATCCGGTCGCCACTTTGCACATACGCCAAGGGACCGCCCACTGCTGACTCAGGGGTGACGTGCAGAACGATGGTGCCAAAGGCTGTCCCACTCATGCGACCGTCCGAAATTCGAATCATGTCTTTGACACCCGCTCGAGCGAGCTTTTGTGGGATCGGTATGTAGCCAGCCTCAGGCATCCCAGGTGCCCCTTTGGGTCCGATATTTTTCAACACCAAAATATCATCCGCATTGACATCCAAATCATCACGATCAATTCGGGTCACAAGGTCTTCAATGTTTTCAAAGGCAACAACCCGCCCCTCGTGCTCCATCAAGCGGGCGTCCGCGGCTGATTGCTTGATAATGGCGCCGCCCGGTGCGAGGTTGCCGCGTAATACCGCAATACCCCCTTGGGGATAGATCGGCTGAGCGGCTGACTTGACCACGTCTTGTGCAAAGCCAGGGCCTGCAGCCTCGATTTCTTCGCCCAAGGTTTTACCCGAAACGGTCAATGCATCCAAGTGCAACAAAGGCTTTAACTCGCGCAGCAAAGTCGCCATACCACCCGCGTGGTGAAAGTCTTCCATGTAGTGTTGGCCAGAGGGCTTTAAATCAAGCAACACAGGAGTATGGCGACCCATACGATCCAAAGCATCTAGGTCAATATCGAACCCCATGCGGCCCGCGATGGCTGTCAAGTGGATAATGCCGTTGGTCGAGCCACCAATGGCAAGCAACACCCGCATGGCATTCTCTAGTGATTTTTCTGTCAGGATTTTGTCAATTGTTAATCCCTCCCTGGCCATTCTGACCGCTTGCCGCCCCGTTTCTTCAGCAATCCGCATCCGATCGGCTGTCACAGCAGGCGGTGAGGCGCCGCCCGGCACCGTCATTCCCAATGCCTCAGCGAGACACGCCATGGTGCTGGCAGTGCCCATGACCGAACAGGTGCCCACGCTAGCCACCAATTGATCATTGACATCTTCAACTTCAGCCGCATCGATCTCGTTGGCGCGATATTTACCCCAATAGCGCCGACAGTCGGTGCAAGCCCCAACACGCTCACCGCGATGGCTGCCTGTCAACATCGAACCGGTGATGAGTTGAATCGCGGGTAGTCCAGCCGAGACAGCACCCATGAGCTGAGCGGGTACAGTTTTATCGCAACCACCGATCAAGACCACCGCATCCATCGGTTGGGCACGCAGCAGCTCCTCTGTCTCCATAGACATCAGGTTGCGCAGAAACATGCTGGTGGGTGCTGAAAAACTCTCGTGAATTGAAATCGTCGGAAAGTCCACTGGCAGTCCACCAGCCAACATCACACCCCGCTTTACAGCTTCTAATAACTGCGGCATGTTGCCGTGGCACGGGTTGTAGCCGCTGCCCGTATTGGTGATGCCAATTACCGGACGCTCGAGCGCCTCATTGGTGTAACCCGCACCCTTAATAAAGGCTTTACGCAAAAAAAGCGAGAAGCCCTGATCGCCATAGCTTGTTAGCCCTTTTTTCATACCAGCGGGTTTATGACTCATAAGATTGCTCCGTTTTTTTGGCGAGTTTAGGGCATTATCGCTGACCGCGCGCTGCTGGCAATGACATCACCATAGCCGCCTGATGTAAACACCTGAGGCATTCGCTCGGAAAAATCTGCTAGATTGATGCCTAAACATTCAGAGCACGCCACGCAAAACAACGAGAACAGATCGAGAACAGATGCAGACCAAATCCCTATTAGCAGCGCTGCTGAGCGCCACAACCTTAAGCTTTACATCGATCGCCCAGGCACAGAACAATGCCGCCATTGATGAAATCGCAGGCTATTTGGACTTCAGTGAATATGGTGGCGGTGTGATCTTTGCAGAGCAAATTCCTCGCGAGGCATACAAAAATATCACCATCATTGATGCCAGAGACCCAGCACAATTTGCGCAAGAACACATCCCTGGCGCCATCAATATTGAATGGCGGCAAGTACTGAACGAACGCGATCAGATCCCAAAAGACAACATGGTACTTATTTACTGCAATACCGGCTCATTGTCAGCCCAAGGAGGATTGGCTTTGCGCGTTGCAGGCTGGGACAACGTACGCATCCTTCAAGGGGGATTTGAAGAATGGAAAAACAAAGGCGGCTTGGACGCCAACACCCATTCCACCACGCCAAAGCATTAGAAGAATCTTACCAACCCGAACGGTTTAAAGATTAAAACGCCACAATCGCAAGCTTGCGTGTGTCTGCTCGTCGACATTTGACAGCAACGCTGGTCGACGCGATCTGTTTGTAGGGATAAGGGCTGAAGATTTTGTTGTGCCCTATGTCGTCATACACAAAAATAGGATGAATATTTCTGCAGTTTTGTGGCTAAACGAGACTTGGTTGATCTAGCAACGGCTAAACTGTTTGAAATGTTGTGTACCTATTGCGCGACATATCAGCCATCTAGGCATCATCGTCATTAAAAGTCTTTTGAAGAAAAAATCCCACTCACAAGCAAGCGAGAGCCTTGCGGTCAGCAACGTCTTTAATGACGATGCGCCAGACGCCATTGAAAACAGTGCATTCGATATGCTGATCGAACAATGTAAGGTACTGGCCGTCAAACTAGAAACAACCAAAGCTTTAATAGATGAACACCGTCATCTACACAACAGTATCATTCCAGTTCTTCAAAAAAAACAGGACGGCATCTGTCGGACGATGGCACAGTGGCTCGACCATCGTCTGAAAGGCCAAGGCTTAACGGTCCGGCATGAACGGATGATGCATCGCCTCATATGCAGCATCGCCATGCGTTTGGCCGTTTCTGGTGATCAGGCAATGCGCGTACTACATGATGCACACAGTTCGATATCTCTCGCAGAAATCGAGCGTGCCGAAGTTTCAGAAGCGCAGGCCTATCTAAAAGAAGCCATGGGTGAGGCTTTTGGCCGCGACCAGGTATTTGAAACCTTGGACGATGTCTTGCATGCCAAATTCGACTTTATACGAAAAGAGGCTGAAGCTCGCTCCAAAAATAGAGAGGCACGACGGGCAAAGAAGAAAAACCAATCGAATGCTACACATCAAACCGCCGACGACATCGAAGGCACGCTACGTAACCTCTATCGCAAACTGGCCAGCGCTCTTCATCCTGATCGCGAAGGCAACGAAAAATTGCGCGCACACAAGAACCAACTGATGAGCGAAGTCAATACTGCCTATGGGCGTCGGGATTTACTGGCACTGCTTTCGTTGCATGCCAAAGCGCAACTACCAGCGGCGGTGATTACCTCAGCATTGGAACGTCAGAAATTGGATGCCCTGACTGAATTGATGCGCGAAAAAATGACTTCTTTACACCGAGAAATTAGGGACGTCGAGCTGCAGGCTACCGCCGAGTTTGTCTTACCCGCAACAATTGTCATTCATGAAGCATCACTGAAGCATCATTTAAATCTTCGCAGGCGCGAAATGCTGCATGATCTTAGACGCCTAAATGAAGACCTGACTATCGTTAAAACAGACGCTGGTCTTAAACGCTGGCTCAAAGAACAAACCACCGACTAGGACAGACTGATGATTTATCGAATCAGCGATCACTCACAGTCGCATCACCTGTCATCATTTGTGCATAGCCCGTCACAATTAAGCCATCAACCATAGAACACTAAGTGGTGCGCCCAACACAATCAAACCACAGCGTAAGCTGCTCAAAGTCCTGACGCTGAGAAAGCCAACCTAAAAAAGCAACTCAGCTTTTTGTAATGGCAAAATTTAGACCGCGGTCTCTATAAATCAACCGCTATGCCCCGTTGGTGTCGAACTTGAGTCGCTCAATGTTTGGCGCTTAGGATCGCGATCTGCACACCATCCCTGATGCACATCGGCATGAAACAGCCGCGCGAACATCACATTGGCATCAACACATTTAATAAGCCATTCGATCGAAAAAATCGGCTAAATTGGTCTAGTGGTCTTGTCTGGTTTTTGTCTTATTTGCATGTCACATTAGCGTCAACATTGCACCGTCAACGCCATCAATTATAGATCCTTTTACCCGTTCGCAAACGCATAAAAGCGTAGACTCAGTTCAACACAGCTTAAAGGCCCTAGCCACCTCACCATGATGCGACTTAAACAATCACTAGCGATTTTAATCCTTGCCGGCACGATGGCTGGATGCGATACAAAAGACTGGGATGCAACAGGCTATGCCGATGGTTACGCATCAACAGTGAGCGCCAGCTGTGGACGTCAGGCGCCCCTTGTTGATGGCAGGTATGACAAATTCCAATACGCCCGAGGCTATGCTCGTGGCGCAAAAGCTGCCGCTTTAGACATTGAAAGCAAAGGTTGCGCAAACCTCACCAATCCTTGAAGCGGCTGGTTGATTACGGTGACCCGGGCTGCCACCCTGCCCTTTGTCTGGTGTTTGGGTGTTGCGGGAATCGGTCGCATGAGGCAAAGCACGCATCCCTGAAGATTCAAAATCCTCTTCATTGAAGCTTGCTGTCATGCCAAGATGGAAGCGCTCAATGTTTTTCTAGCGCATGTTCAATATGTTGGGGCTTGACTGTGGTGCGTGGCACTTTAAAGGGAAACCATGTGCGCACATCTTCCTCGAGACCGATGCCGTGCATATAGTTATAAATTGCCTTGCGCAAACCGACGCTTAAAGCGGCGTGATCCACATTTGTTGGATCCACAAAACCCACATCATTTTTTGCAAAATACGTGGTCGGCAATGGTTTCAAGCTAACGCCATAGTCAGCGGGGTTCAAACCAACTGGCGAATGCACCGTGCAAGTAAATCGATGAAAAAATCCACTTTGTATGCAACCATTGGCAAACAGCTGGCGGACATATTCCAAAGCATCGACGGTGTCTTTAACCGTTTGAGTCGGAAATCCGTACATTAAATAGGCGTGCACCAGCACGCCGGCGTCACTGAAGGCTCGTGTGACGCGAGCGACCTGATCAACAGAAACCCCTTTTTTCATTAAATTCAATAAGCGATCAGATGCAACCTCTAGCCCCCCCGAGACTGCGATGCAACCACTTTGTGCGAGAAGCTGACAGAGTTCTGGGGTAAAGGTTTTTTCAAAACGAATGTTGCCCCACCACGAGATATTGAGATTTCGTTTAATGAGTTCTTGAGCCAGTGCTTTAAGTGCCTTGGGCGGCGCCGCCTCGTCCACAAAATGAAAGCCGGTTTGTCCTGTTTCGCTGACGATGCTCTCTATCCGATCGGCAAGGACCTGTGCAGAAGCTGTTTCATAGCGTCCGATGTAATCAAGACTGACATCACAAAAACTACATTTTTTCCAATAGCAGCCATACGCCACTGTCAGTTTGTTCCAGCGTCCATCACTCCACAGACGATGCATGGGATTGAGCATGTCGAGCAATGATAAATAGTCAGAAAGCGGCAAGCCATCCCAAGTCGGCGTACCAACATCCTCGAACGGCACCTCCGATTCAGACATATTGATGTAGCGCACTTCTTTGGACTGCGGATCACGCAAAAAAGTACGAACCAGTCGTTGTGGCGAACGCTTGCCTAATAAGTGATCAAGCAAGGACAGCAAAGGGCGTTCGCCCGCATCAAGAGTTACATAGTCAACAAAATCAAAAACGCGGGGCTCAGCAAGTTCTCGCAACTCAGTATTGACAAAGCCACCCCCTAAAACAATACGGATTTCAGGATGGTGTGCCTTGATGGTTTGAGCAATCCTGAACGCGGCATAGACGGTCCCAGGAAACGGCACTGACAACAAGACGACGGTCGGGGTGTGACGGGTAATAGCTTCGAGAGTGAGTTTTTCTAAATAGTCATCCACCAGGGTGTTGGGTGCCGCCAAAGCAAGCGCCAAAGGATCAAACGAGGCCTGACTGGCCGCAAGCGACTCGCCATAGCGAACAAATTCAAACCGCGAGTCGATCGCATCTCGCAAGACATCGGCGAGATCGTTTAGGTACAGGGTCGCTAAATGTTTGGCGCGGTCTTGCATGCCAAGCGCGCCAAATGCCCAGCCCAAAGGGTCACCCGTTTCATCATCGACATAGGCATCCAACGTGGAAAATCGTGGCCCTTCGGGCAAATACTGTCGACCAACAATGCGATGGGCCAGCGTTGCGTCGCGGCCTTGTAAAAAGGAGATGACCGCATCAATGGTGCCGATATAGCGAGTACGCTGCGCCACAAAAGCCTGCAGTGTGTGACTTCGTTTGCGAGGCGAAGTCGCCTCTAGCTTCCGTGCAACTTGCTCAAGCCCCTCAGCACTTAACAAGCGCAACACAAGGGCCAAAGCGAGGTCTTCTTGAACCGCTTGGATTTTGCGAGAACGCAAAAACCCCGTCAAATACGCCGTTGAAGGATAAGGAGTATTGAGCTGTGTCATGGGCGGGATCAACGACAACACGCGCAATGCCGCTAGGCTGGCTTTTGACATGATTTAACACAAAGTTCTGAATCGACCAGTATAAGTGGAAACTGAATTACCACTGAAATGCCCACCACGACAAAAATTTGATGGACGATTCTCCCCCTTTCGAAAGATCGCTTGCATTGACGCCAACTAAAAATTAACCAGGGTGGGATGAGGAAAAAAAGACGGCTTAGAACAAATGCACGCCCCAAAATGCATGACCCCTTCGCGCAACCCTTCAGGCACCGATGACAGGTTTATGGAATTCTTGACAAATGAGTGAGTGGTTGTGAAAACGGGGTCGTTGACGACTGTCTTCTACGGATAGCACCAGGGTGAGACGATTGAATACGATTTGAGGTGTTTGCTCGCACGCATCGCTTTCGAGGGACGAAAAAAAGCCCTGACTGATCAGGGCTTTAAATCATGCTTACAAACGAATTTTGGCGGAGGCGAAGTCCTATAAAATACCGTTTCAATCAATCGCAATATGTCGCATAATTCAACATAAACTATTGATAGTTAAACAGATTTAACAGAGTCGCTGTTTTATTTGATGGCAACCTATCGCATCCAATGGTATTATTTATGTTGGGTAATATGTGAGGTTAGTCATGCCAATCAAAGCAAAAGAACTGTCCGCCATACAGGTTCGTCGATTAGTTAATGTTGGGTATTACGCTGTCGGCGGTGTCGCTGGTTTGCACCTACAGGTCACAGCTTCAGGTGCTAGATCATGGGTACTGAGATACACAACTGGCGAAATATTGACCAGCAAAAGTGGAAAGCCCTTTTACAGGCGACGTGACTTAGGGCTTGGTGGTTTTCCGGACGTGACGCTTGAACAAGCCCGAGACAAGGCACGAGACGCAAAAGATAATCTCACGCAAGGCATTGATCCCATCCTAGAGAAACGGTCGCAGAGGCAAGCTCTAATTGCGTCACAAGCCACTGCGAAAACCTTTGATGAGTGTGCGGCAACCGTCCACAAAATAAAGTCAAAGGAGTTTAGAAACTCAAAGCACACCGACCAGTGGATTAACTCGCTTGATACCTACGCAAGCCCAGTAATCGGCAAGATGTCCATTGCTGATATTGAAATAAATCATATCGTCAAAATTCTCGAGCCAATCTGGTTAACAAAAAACGAGACAGCAAGCAGAGTCCGTCAGCGTATTGAGTCAGTCATTGATTGGGCTACCGCTTCAGGCTTTCGACAAGGTGACAACCCAGCACGACTGAAGGGCAATATCGACACGCTTCTGCCAAAATCCAGCAAGGTGAAGGTCGTCAAACACCACAAGGCACTGTCATTCAAAGTCGCAGGCGGCTTCATGCACGATTTACGCAAGCAACAGGGTGTCAGTGCCAAAGCGTTGGAGTTCACGATTCTCACAGCCGCACGGTCTGGCGAGGTCAGGGGTGCAAAATGGGGGGAAATTGATTTTGAAGAAAAGGTGTGGACGATTCCCGCTGATCGCATGAAGGCTGGAAAAGTGCATCGAGTGCCGCTGACCGACCAGTGCATCAAATTGCTGGAAGGTATGCGACGGCAAGAGTCCGGATTGATATTCCCCGGCATTGAGAAAAATGGCGTCGAGCAGATGTTGTCGGATATGTCATTGTCGGCGGTACTTAAACGCATGAAGGTAGATGTCACGGTGCATGGTTTCCGTTCGACCTTTCGGGATTGGACTGCTGAGGCAACCAATTATCCCAACCATGTGGCAGAAATGGGACTGGCACACGCTATCGAAAGCAAAGTGGAGGCGGCATATCGTCGTGGAGAATTGATGGCAAAGCGTCGACAAATGATGACTGACTGGGCGACGCATCTAGACCTAAAAGTTAAGCCAGCAAACGTGACACCGATTCGGAGTGTGCAACATGGGTAATTTGGAGAACACAAGAGCTTTCGTCCCCCCGTGCGTGAATGCTTAGGACGTGACAGCGATGGAAGCACCGGATACACACAAATATTTAGATCTGGAAAATTTAACAGCTTCAACCATGCTCGTTATGTTCTCTCAGTAGTGGGTTTTTTTTGTTCCAAGCAAAATGTAAAAACAGAAAAGGTCGGCAGCCTATCAGTCAAAGTAACCGACTCAACCATGAACCCAGCAGACTTAGTCGAATTGGCGCATAGTGACCCAGCAGCTTGGGACGCTTGCTTTAGCCTAATGCCTCATTGGGGTAAGTTGTCCGAAGCTGCGTATTTCACTGAAAGTGACCGGCGATTTCGCGAAAGCGTGACCGCGGCATTGCAGTTGCATAATTATTGATTAATCTTATTCGAAACGGTCACGCTTTCGTGAAATCATCGGTCACGATGATGTGAAATCGTGGTTTCGGGCTTTTTATTGCTGTCCTTTTAGTCATTTGGTGATGGGTTTGGGTTGTTTACGCATCGATTCGCCGCTCAAACTGACTTTATGTGCGGCGTGAATGATTCGATCCAAGATGGCGTCAGCCAAGGTTGGGTCGTTGAGGTAGTCGTGCCAATGCTCAATCGGTAGTTGGCTTGTGATCAAGGTAGAGCGTGTGCCAACCCGATCATCGAGTATTTCGAGCAGGTCGTTTCGCTGTCCTTGATCAAGTGGTGCTAGGCCCCAGTCGTCGAGAATGAGCAGGTCGGTCTTAGCCAGCGCACTGAGTCGTTTGCCGAAGCTGCCATCACCGTGAGCGATGCGCAGTTCTTCGAACAGTCGTGGCGTTCGCACGTAGGCCACCGATAGGCCTTGGCGGCAGGCTGCGTTGCCGAAAGCGCAGGAAAGCCATGTCTTACCGCACCCTGTGGCGCCGGTCAAAATGAGGTTATGGTGGCTGTGTATCCACTGGCAGTTGGCGAGCTGTGCCATTAAAGATTTGTCGAGCTTGCGTCCCGTGCCGTACTGAATGTCTTCGATGCAGGCTTGGGAGGATTTGAGCCGTGCCTCGCGTAGCAGTCTTTTAAGCCGGCGGTTCTCACGCCAGGTGAGTTCGCAGTCAACGAGCATGCCAAAGCGTTCATCAAACGCGAGGCTTTGGGCGGCGCAATTAATTTGCTGATCTTCAAAGGCTGCGGCCATGCCGAGAAGGCGCAGCGCTTTAAGTGTACTGAGGGTGTGCTCTGTCAACATCATTCAATCTCCGAGGGTTGGTAATACATGGGACCACGCACGTTGGGGTTATTGGGTAGGGGTAGCTGCACGGGCTTATCTGGTAGCGGTTGCTTGTCTAACCCGTTCTTAAGGATCGACGCGACCGACTTGTAGCGGTGCGAACCCAGAGCGATCGCGCGTGCGCAAGCGGCCTCCGTGCGGCTAGAACCGTTCTCACGCACTAGGCGCATCAATCCTAGGCCCGCTCGATAGGCCTGTTCGGGGTGTTGTTTCTCTAATATGAGCCGTTCAACCAGGAGCGCGGTGCAAGGCCCAACTTTGGTTGCCCAAGCCTGTAGCTTTGCGGGCGTCCAGCCCGCGTGCGCTTGATGGGCAGCGGGCATGTGTTCAGGGCGTGTTGAGTAATGGCCTTTGTTTCTATTTCGAGGGTGGCTTGCCACACGTGCACCGTTGATGAACACCTCCAGCATGGCGCGGGTGATACGTAGCTCTACCGCTTTGCGAACGAGCTGGTAGGGCACGCTGTAAAAATGTTGCTCAAGCTCGACGTGGTAGTCGATATTGACGCGGGCGTGTTTCCAGTCAGCAATAACGAAGCGTGTGGCGGGAAGCGGTTGCAGGTGATCTCGGTCTAGTCGCTCGAAAGCATCTCGTCGAGAGCCAGGTAATTTCTTAAATGGCCGTTCATTGAGCAATGGCAGCAGGCGCGCAACGGCCGCGTCCACCTCAGCGACTGAGAAAAAACGGTGATGCCTTAATCGTGCAAGAATCCAGCGCTCAACGACTTGGACGCCCGATTCGACCTTGCCCTTATCTTGCGGCTTTCTTGGTCGAGCAGGCAAAATGACGGTGCCGTAGTGCTGTGCGAACTCCGCGGTTGCTCGGTTTAACTCTGGTTCGTAGGCATCGGCATTTTTTATTAACGACCGTGGGTTGTCGGGCACAATCATAGTGGTCACACCACCGATGAACTGCATGGCACGGCTCAAGCCCGTCAACCAGTCTTCCTGTGTTTGACCCGGCGTCGCACACGCAAAGGTGTAGCTCGATGCGCCAAGGCTTGCGACGAAGATACTAACCGGCGAGACTTCCCCGGTTTCTGCATCAATGGTGGGTACCGTGGGTCCGGCGTAATCGGCGAAAAGCTTCTCGCCCGCGCGGTGCACCTGACGCATCGAGATTTTAAGTTTCGCCGACCAAGCGCGGTAGTGAACGCAAAACGCGGTGTACTGGTAAGCCCGTTCGCCTACTGTTTGCTGATACTCCTCCCAAAGCAGCAACAGGGTGACGCCTTTCTTCTTGAGCTCTTGGTGGGTATGAGCGTGATCCGGTTCGGCGAAAGTGGGTTCCTTGCATGGACCTTGGCTTAGGAGCAGGCGCTCAAGCGCGCGATCATCAAGAGCGTCAGGAATTGGCCAACTGATCCCAGCTGTGTCGGCCAGTTTGATGTACTTGGCAACCACGCCCTTGGATATTTTTAATGCTCGTGCAGTGGCCTCCAAGCTGAGCTTGGCGCTAAAACGGTATCTAAGTACGTCTCTAATCTTGCGCATGGATAGTCTTTCCTGAGGCATCGCTTGCTCGCTTGTTAAAAAACGAACAGGCTACCTTCAACTAACCATGCAACTGAGCTGCCTCGGTCACGATAATATGAAAACATCGGTCACGCTTCGGTGAAACGACCGGTCACGATGCCGTGAAATCACCGGTCACGCTAGCGTGAAATACCCACGAAGCTATGCTTTCCCTTAATGAGCGATTTGTTGCGGGTGAGGCCAAAAGACCCGGCAGCAAAGGCAGAGCGACAAAGTCAAATGAATTTCGCGATTTGCGAATCGGGTTGGCAGTTATGGGACGCTTATTCAAAGTATTACGCCAAGGCCGGTGGTGTTCTGGTGGCGCAAGCTGCAAGTCGAACCATGAACCCGTCACTCCCACAAAAGATCGTCGATCAGGCACTTGAACGTGATCCGGCTGCGGCTGGTGCTGAGTACTTGGCGCAATTCCGCTCTGACGTTGAGACGTTCGTTCAGATTGAAGCGATTAACGCTTGCACGGTCGAAGGCCGGCTGGAGTTACCACCGATAACAGGTGTTTCTTATACGGCTTTTGTAGACCCTAGCGGTGGCAGCAAAGACGCTTTCACCATGTCAATCGCGCACCTAGAAAACGGGCTGGTTGTGGTCGACGCAATGAGAGCGATCAAACCACCATTTTCGCCAGCCTTAGTGGTCGATGAGTTTTGTGAATTGCTGAAAAATTACAGAATACGCGAAGTGATAGGTGACCGCTATGGTGGCGAGTTTCCTCGTGAGCTGTTCCGCAAGGCCGGCATTAACTACAAATTGTCAGACCGCAACAAGTCGGAGATTTACCGCGACCTTTTGCCAATGCTTAACAGTGATCGAGTCGAGCTACCAGACAACAAACAATTAAGAGCAGAGCTTCTAGGGCTTGAACGTCGCACGGCTAGAGGTGGCCGCGATTCGATTGATCATGCACCTGGTCAACATGACGACCTGGTGAACGCTGTTGGCGGTGCGATTGTTAACGCCAACAAGCCAAGGCAAACGATTTTCATTGCCCGTGCGGGTAATGATTCTACCGATATGGTTAAGCACTTTGCTTTTAGTGAGCCGCCATTTGAAATGGCACTCATGAGCAGGTAAAGCCGCGCATTGAGGACTTTTCAAACTTAAATTGTGAGGCAATTATCATGAGTAACGAACTAAAGGCGGCCTTTGAAACCGCTACAACTGAAGTAAAAAACCTGATTGGTTGTAAATGATCAAGAAAAAAAATAGGGCTTCTTGCAAAAAACAGGTTTGCCAACCATAACTTTAACTACCACTTCTTCATCGTAGGTGTGGCGTGTTTTTGAGCGCATGTCTCGATCGACACGCCACTGCGGCCATGCTGCGAACTAACCTACACCTTGTCACAATGCCACACCACCCCGCTCACTGTAGACCGTTTAGATTGGATTGGCTATCGCGACGAGAGAACTAATACGACTGTCAGTAAAAGCACAGCCACATTGCTATAAAACGTTAACGCAAATCCATACGCGCGCATCATTGGGTTCTTGTGATATCCAAACCAAAATAAAAATCGATAGGCGTTGAAAAAAACTGCAAAGATAATTGGCAGTGACATATGCGTATTAGGCAAACCAACGGTTAACCCAAATGTGGCAACAGCAAAAAGTAAATATTGTTCGTGAGTATTATTCAAAACCCTCACATCAAGCTCAACCACTGGGTCTGAGTGATCGCCGTTGATGGATGTGCCAAAAAATCTTGAAGACGCAATTCGAGCTATTAGTCCAACCATTGGGATAAGGGCAATCGCCAAAGCCAGCCAACATACCCCCCAACGCTCAGCTATGGTGGCAGTAGAGCCAATCTGAAAATTAGGGGCAATCCACCAAGCAAATGCAATGACAAGTATTGAGGTGAATAACCCCAACAGCATCATTTTTCTGATGTAGCGTTGACTATCGTTAAGCATGAGAAATTATCCGAAGATCCACAAAAAAATCAGCTCCTAAGTATGCCGGAAATCGAAGTCTCTTTTGCACGTCACTTTAAGGCAGTCGTCTTTCCATACGATCAGTTTACAGAGACTAATGGTCATGGGACAGGCCAGGCTCGAAAGTGTTGCGGACTTCAACGCGCAAGGCTGTAACTGTTTGAGTATCTTGACGATTTGACTGGTCGGGGCGAGAGGATTCGAACCTTGCGGCGTTGGCAAGCCACGTCCATTGAGCAATTCATTCAGATTGTTGATTCCTATATCCATTGGTGCATGCAACGAAAAAAGAATCAAGATATCCCTTGGATCACGTAGTCCTTTAGAATATCGACAAAGTCTCGGACTTGCAGCATAAATCAGTCCAACTTTTTAGCCGCACCTCCCACGTACCGGTTGAATATTATAGTGGACCCGGGATTTGAGACAGTAGTTTAAGCTGTAGCCCTGAATCAAAAGGGTTACCTAAAATGAGTCAAGTCAAGAAGCGTCAGATCCACA